>SXGR01005907.1_pt1 | contig 21064 bp, 21 predicted proteins | sample 3174711 | NCBI WGS metagenome assembly SXGR01 (sample SAMN11356860, study PRJNA531348) | freshwater metagenome | isolation source: freshwater sample F1-60 | place: China: Fuxian Lake, Yuxi | collected 2017-12-25 | reverse complement strand
TGGTGTGTTCTGTGGCTGTGGCTGGATGGCGTCAGTCTGAGAGGTGGTGATGCAGGGTGTGTCGGCGAATAACGCACCTCATTTCGCACCATCCCCTGCTTGATAGATCAGTTGATCGAATATTGATTGCTGCTGTTGGTCGTCTTTGGCAGTTTTTTCCGGGTGCCATTGAACCCCTAGCACCCATCTGGCAGTGCGATGTTCGACTGCTTCAATAGTGCCATCAGGTGCGCGACCAACGCACTCAAGGTCTGGTGCTACTGATTTGATTGCCTGATGATGCCAGGACATTCCGTTAGATGTCGTGCCCGAAAGTGCGGTGGCAAGACGGGTGTTTGCAGTGACATCAACTTCGTGCTTGTGTCCTTTGTGGTCTTTGGCGTTATCAAGATCTTGGATCAATGTCCCGCCAAGGGCCACGTTTAAAACTTGGGCACCACGACAAATTGCCAAAATTGGTTTATCAAGGGCGATCGCCGCCAGTAGGAAGGCAATCTCAAACTTGTCGTTAAAAGTATTTATGGCGTAACACTCGCCTTGGTCCTCCTCTCCGTATAGCGAGGGATCAACATCACCTCCGCCCATGACAAGAACTCCATCACATCGCAACAGTGTTGTCTTGATGACGTCAACATCGTGTGTCGGGGGAACCAGCAAAGGTATGCCCCCCGCTCGATTAATTGCATCTACATATAACTTTCCACCAGCGATGACTTCAGTGCTAAAAGATTCGGCACTTTCTGCAGAACGAGCAAGCAAGGCGATGCATGGAGGGGTCATCGGCCAGAAATTTTCTGTACTTCGTAGCCACCATTTTTAGCAGCAGCAATAACTTTTGCTTCTTGTTCAGGTCCGCGAATTTCCAGCACTACTTGAACTCCTGTCTCACGCACGTGCAGGTCTACCCCATCACGCACGTGCTCTACCTCAATAAGATTGGCGCCTGCTTCTGCAAACAATGTCAATAATCGGGCGAGACCTCCTGGTCTGTCGGCAATGCGCACAAACAAAATCAATCGGCGACCTGCGTCTGTCTCATGTCGGCGAATAAGGCCCGGCACAATACCCAAATCAACGTTGCCGCCAGACAACACAACACATGTTGTCCCAAGATCGGATGGTTTGACAACACCACTAAGCAAAGCAGCAACTCCGACCGCGCCACCACCTTCAACATATAACTTTGCCCGCTCCAACAGGATCATCATTGCGTCAGCAATATCGTCTTCTTGCACAACGACGATGTCATCAACGTAACGCTCAATCAGGGGTCGCGTTATTTTGCCAGGATTTTTCACGGCTATTCCGTCTGCGAGTGTGGCAATGGGTCCATCGACAGCAGGTCGACCGGCATAGGGCGCACAAGCAGAGACTTGCACTCCAATAACCTGAATATTTGGATTGTGTTCCTTGAGTACGACTGCAACACCTCCTGTGAGTCCACCTCCACCAAGTGGAACAAGCACGCAGGATAAATTGGCAATGTCTTCAATGAGTTCAAGACCAAGAGTTCCTTGCCCAACGATCACACTGGCGTCGTCATAGGGATGACAGAAGGCCATTCCAGTCGTGCGCGCGCGTTCTTGTGCCTGAGAAACGGCGATGTCAAGTGTGTCGCCACATTCAATAATCGTGGCACCGTATTCACGACATGCATTGATTTTTGCAAGTGATGCCCCAGATGGGAAAAAAATTTCACAAGGTACGCCGCGATGCCGTGCGGCAAATGCCAACGCCTGGGCATGATTGCCGGCACTGCCCGCAGTAACTCCGTTATCTGCACCGTCACCGAGAGAAACCATTTTATTGATCGCTCCTCGGATTTTAAACGACCCTGTTCGCTGCAGATTTTCTGCCTTCAAAACAATCTTGCCGCCACACCGTTCGGATAATGATGCTGATTCGGTGACTGGTGTGTGTTTGACGATGCCGCGGCCCGCCGCGCGGGCTGCCACAGATGAAGAAGTGGTGATTGGCAGATTAGTAGGCATGATGGTCACTCATCATCTACGGTACTTGTAATGAGAGCTCTCCTTGTGGCGAATATCTGCGATGCTGACTCGGGCTTTGTGGGGCAATCATTGCGAATGCGTGGCTATGCCTTCACCGAAGTTTTGCGCGAACACCACGAACAGTGGGTATCTCGGATCTCTGAACTCATAAATCAGGCTGATTTAGTGCTTTCACTGGGTTCAAGTTGGAGCGCTTACTGGCCAGAGGTCGCACCCAGTGTGGAGGCCGAAGCCTCTTTGCTGTGTCTGGCCCACAAACAAGGTGTGCCTATTTTGGGAATATGTTTTGGCGCTCAGATGTTGGCTCATGCCCTCGGAGGTCGGGTTTTTCCTGCTCTCCAGCCAGAGATTGGCTGGTGCTCGGTGCAGGCCTCTGATCCGCAAAGTCCTGCTGGTGCAGTGCTGGCAGGGGAATGGATGCAGTGGCATGGAGATACTTTTGAGCCACCAATGAATAGTGAGGTGTTGGCTCACAGTGACCGTGCCACGCAGGCTTTTCGTTTGGGTAAGAGTTTGGCTATCCAGTTTCATCCCGAAGCCACCGAATCGGTGGTTTCTCAGTGGTCTGCTGGTCAGGGTCAGTGCGAACTAATTGGCGCTGGGGTTGACCCCCATGAATTACTCGCCTTGACCAGAGCCAATGTGATTGATGCCCAAGAGCGTTGTGATGGTTTGGTGAGTTGGTTTCTGACCGACATTGCGGGTCGTTCAACTTCGCACAAAAGCACATACTGAAAATATGTTTTTCGAGTCCTCCTGACGTGAAGTTGTTGTCTGGATTGGGCTAGGTAGTAGTTTCGTAACCGATGTCTGAGTTCTTGCGCTCCTATCTAGTGGTTGTGTGGTTCGGGTTGGCAGCCTTCCTGGTGGGCTCGCTCCTGCTTGGAATCTCGGCCCTCTTGCGACCCAACAATCCGACATCAGAAAAACTTCTGTCTTATGAAAGTGGTGTCGATCCCGTCGGCGATGGCTGGTCCCAGAGTCAGATTCGGTACTACGTCTTTGCTTTGTTGTTCGTAATTTTTGATGTAGAGGCCGTCTTTATTTTTCCGTGGGCAACGCAACTTGAGCGTTACGGCGGGTTTGGACTAGTCGAAATGGCAGTGTTTGTGGCGGTCTTGGTGTTGGGTCTCGTTTACGCTTGGCGCAAAGGCGTCTTGCGGTGGGTTTAGGTCAGGGAGCAATTCATTTATGGGTCTCGTAGACCGTGGGCGTTTGCCCAAGCCATTGACGCAACTCTTCAACATGGGTCGCTCCTACAGTTTGTGGGTATATCAGTGGGGTCTAGCGTGTTGCGCCATTGAAATGGGCGCGGCTTTTGGTTCACCTCGCTATGACGTCATGAGGCTTGGCGTGATTCCGCTTCCGGCAAGTCCAAGACAAGCCGACCTCGTAGTGATCTCAGGAACCGTGACGGACAAGATGGCACCAGTGATCAAGCGGTTGTACGAACAAATGCCCGAGCCAAAATATGTAATTTCGATGGGAAGTTGTGCCAATTGTGGAGGACCCTATTGGGATAGTTACTCAGTAACGAAAGGAATTGATCAGATTATTCCTGTTGATGTCTACGTGCCTGGTTGTCCGCCACGACCAGAGGCACTTCTCGAGGGTGTCGTGATGTTGCAACAAAGAATCAAGAACGAAGATATGGGAGCCAGGTGGCGGGGCGAAGGTTCGCAATCAATGGCGCTGGTTGCCGCAAGACAGGGTGCCGCAAAACAAATGATTGATGGAATGTCTGCTGAGCGAGGGGGGGTTCCCGTTGTCGTTGACCACTGATCCAGCCACAGCAACCGATGCACTTCGTGACGGAGTGCTCGCCAGTGTGCAAGAAGCCCTTGGAGACATGATTGTTGATTCGCTTGTCAAGCCAGGCGATGATATTTGGGCTCGCGTGCGCACAGAATCATGGAAAGAGGCGGCGGCCAGGATGCGTGGTCTGGGCTTCTCCTATTTTGATTTTTTGTCGGCGATTGATTGGTTGCCGTCACCTTTTGGACGTGGTGAAGACGATCCAACCGAACCAGCCCCAGTGCGAGACAGCACAATTCGGCGTGGATACACGGGTGGAGACACGCGCCTTCAGTTGTTGGCGCGATTAGTGGACCCAACAACATCAATCGGGATCAATCTCAAAGCAGATGTTCCCGATGACAATGCCCATATTGAATCGTGGACATCGGTTTATGCAGGTGCCAACTGGCATGAGCGGGAAGCATGGGAAATGTTTGGTATCACATTTGACGGACATCCAGACCTGCGACACATTTATTTGCCTACAGACTTTGAGGGGTTTCCATTGCGCAAAGATTTCCCTCTCTTGGCGCGAATTGTAAAACCATGGCCGGGAATTGTCGACGTTGAGCCAATGCCAGGTGGCGAACAGGATGAATCAGCCCAGGACGGAGACGCACAATGACACTTCTTGGAGATCGTCAGCAGTTGTCTTATATTGCATCACAAGCAGCGGATGCACGCGTCAATCTTGAACTTGAAACCGAAGGTATGACTCTCAACATCGGGCCGCAGCATCCTGCCACGCACGGTACTTTGCGAATCATTGCTCGTCTTGATGGTGAGCAAGTTGTATGGGTTGATCCGTCATGCGGGTACATGCATCGTGGATATGAAAAACTCACGGAAGTTCGTACGTATCCGCAAGTAACGGCACTCGTCAATCGCATTGACTGGCTCGGAAGTTTTGCCAACGAAGTTCCTTTTATTTTGGCGGCTGAAAAACTAATGGGGATCGAAGCCCCATTGCGGGCGCAACATATTCGGACAATATTGTTTGAACTTTCGCGTATCGCCAATGTGTCGCTATTTCTCGGCGACCTCGGCGTTCAACTCGGGGCAATCACTCCAGTTTTTATGGCATTTCGTGATCGTGAGTATGTGCTGAACTTGATTGAAGGTGCAACTGGTGGTCGTTTTCACCCCAACTTTGATCGCATTGGTGGGCTCAAGGACGATCTTCCTGCCGGTTGGCTTGATGAGACCCGAACCGTAATGAAAAAACTGCGCCGCTTTTGCGATGAAATTGAAGACTTGTTGTTTGGCAATGAAATCTTCCAATCTCGTACTCGTGGAATTGGCGTCATTCCTCGGGACATTGCTTTGCAATATGGAATGTCTGGTGCCAATTTGCGGGCATCGGGTGTCGACTGGGATCTGCGTCGGGATCAATCGTTGCCGATGGCGTGGGACAAGGTGGACTGGAAAGTCTGGACCCACCCAGACGGTGATTCATTTGCCCGCTGTTGGGTGCGTTTGCAAGAGGTTCGCGAATCAACACGCATTGTTGAACAATTAGTTGACACTATTCCGGCCGGTCCCGTGATGACCAAGGTGCCACGCATCATCAAAGTTCCAGAGGGTGAAGCCTGGGTATGCACAGAGAATCCACTCGGGGAGATGGGTTATTACGTCGTCTCTCAGGGAGACCTCGGCCCATTCCGCGTCAAGATCAGAAGTGCTTCATTCAACAATATGTCGATCACACCGTGGTTGCTCAAAGGTGTTTACGTGCCTGACATCGTGACAATTCTGGCATCACTTTATTTCATTCTTGGAGATATTGATCGTTGATGAATTCTACGACGCTGATTGTTGCTGACGTTCCGTATTGGGGACAGTCTCTATTTCGTGTTGTTGGTGGACTTGTTGCCGTGCTGTTGCCAGCCGGAACAATCGTGTATCTCTTCTTGTTCAAGATGATGTCATTCATGCAGAGTCGCCTAGGGCCGATGGAGGCCGGTCCGTACGGTTCGATGCAGTTATTTGCCGAAGTGGGTAAGTGGCTGCAAAAAGAAGATATTTATCCAGCACGCGCTGACAAGTTCATTTTTAAACTCGCACCACTAATTGTGTTGGCAAGTACTTTTCTGCTGGTGGTAGTCGTGCCCTTTGGCCCCGATGCCTGGTTTACCGATTTTGAAACTGGGATTTTTTATGCCCTCGCTGTGTCCTCTGTTTCGGTTCTTGGCATCTTGATCGCCGGTTGGTCGAGCGCCAACAAGTATTCGTTGTTGGGTGGTCTTCGTGCAGCGGGTCAATTGATTGCCTATGAGTTGCCGATGGTGCTCGCAGTAATCGGCGTTGTAATTCAGGCGGGCACGATGAACCTTCAAGGAATCGTGCTGGCGCAAAATAGTGGTTCAATGTTTGGGTTCGATGGTCTTGGAAATCCATTTGTTTTGACACAGTTTGTCGGTTTCATTATTTTTATGATTTCGGTTCAGGCAGAACTCACGCAGGCGCCGTTTGACATGCCAATCGCCGAGTCAGAACTCGTTTCGGGGTACATGACTGAATATTCGGGTTTCCGATTCCTGATTTTCTTTATTGGCGAATTCGCCACTGCCGGAGTGTTCGCCATGATTGCATCCATTCTTTTCTTGGGGGGATGGGGTGTGCCTTTTGCTTGGTTCGGCTGGACCACCATGGACAGCATTGATAATTGGATGAACCTTGCTGGTCCATTGATCCTGTTTACAAAGATGATGGGCGTGACCTTCTTGGTGATGTGGGTTCGCTTCAGCTATCCGCGTTTGCGCGAAGATCAGCTGCAACGCTTTGCCTGGAAGGTTCTAATTCCCATTTCACTTGTGAACATCATGGTCACAGCAACACTGAAAGTAGCGGTCTGATGCCCAAACTACCTGGTCTGTTTAGAGGTCTCGGGGTCACGCTAGGAACTCTCACGCGCACCGTTACTCAGGGCGCCAACACGGTTCAATATCCGCACGAAAAAGAAACTCCCCCAATTCGGTCGCGGGGAGTCATCGCACTGCACGAAGGAAATTGCACGTCGTGCATGTTGTGTGCACGCTCGTGTCCAGACTGGTGCATTTATATCGAAGGACACAAGGAACTCGCGCCACCACGACGTGCTGGAGGAAAGCCACGCCAAGTAAACATGCTTGACCGCTTTGATATTGACTACGCACTGTGCATGTACTGCGGCATTTGTGTTGACGTCTGTCCATTTGACGCTTTATTTTGGAGTCCTGAGTATGAATATTCAGAACCCAGCATTGCAGATATGTTGCATGACAAAGTGAAGCTAGGTGAATGGATGGAGACAGTTCCTGAAGCACCAGAATTAGAAGTTGGTGCTGATAAAAAAGGCAAAAAATAGTGTTTTCCGCCGAATTATTGATTGCTCAGAACATTGGGTTTTTTATCATTGCCGCAGTGATGGTGGTTGGCGCATTGCGAGTGGTCACGACAAGCAACGTCGTTCATGCAGCCCTATGGTTGGTGGTCGTGTTGGCAGGTGCTGCAGCACAATATATTTTGCTTGCTGCCGAATTTGTAGCGGTAACACAAGTTCTTGTCTATATCGGTGCAGTAATGGTTCTATTTTTGTTTGGCACCATGTTGACGCGCGCGCGTATCGGGGCGGAATCTGATCTCAATAACAAAAATTGGTTTGTTGGTCTCGGGGTTGCTCTTGCACTGCTAGTCGCGATGTTGATTGCATTGCGAGACGGATTCGGTGCCGAGAAACTTCCAGCAGACGACCCGCTTGTATCAACACAAACGTTGTCCGACCAGATTTTTGGCCCTTACTTGTTGCCATTTTGGGCATTATCGTTTGTTTTGCTTGCCGCAGTAATTGGGGCCATTGTCTTGGCGCGCAGGGACTGATCATGCTGTTGAACGAGTTCCTTTTCCTGGGGGCAATTTTGTTCTGCATCGGGGTCTATGGCGTAATAGTCCGCAAAAACGCTGTACTTGTTTTGATGTCAATTGAATTGATCCTGAACTCGGTGAACATTAATTTGTTGGCGTTTTCTTTGCGTAACGGATCCGCAGATGGTCAGACCTTTGCCTTGTATGTGATTGCCGTAGCGGCAGCAGAAGTAGGAATAGGACTCGCCCTTGTGCTGCTGGTGTATCGCAACAGTCGCTCTATTTCGCTTGATGACTTGTCAGAGATGAAGGGTTAAAGGAATGTTTTCGGCTACTGAATCTGCAGAGACCGTCCTGCGATCTGGGTGGTTCCTGGAAAACGCATGGCTGATTCCGCTGATGCCAGTGATCGCTTTTGTGTTGATTATCGGCTTTGGCAAAAAAATGCCGATGAAAGGCAGTGAGTTTGGTATCGCATCACTCGTGGCATCACTCGTCGTTTCTGTGGGAGCCGCGTACCAGTGGATACAGCGTGTTGATGGGGCCGAGCCCGAGTCCTTCGTCGCACCTGTTATAAAGACTTGGACATGGTGGGAGAGTGCTGGCTTTTCTTTTGGGATAGGTCAACATATCGATGGTCTTTCGTTGACCCTGCTGGTTGTGGTGACTTTGATTTCGACACTTGTTGAGATTTATTCAGTTGAGTATCTGCGGGGTGATATTCGCTATACACATTTTTTTGGTGCGCTCACTTTGTTCTCAGCGGGAATGCTGAACATGGTTCTTGCAGAGAACATGATTCAACTTATATTGGGCTGGGAAATAATGGGCATGTGCTCGTTCTTGTTAATCGGACACTGGTGGGAAGACGGGGCCAACAGTCGTGCGGCCCTGAAGGCATTTTTCACCACCCGCACGGGTGATATTGGTTTACTGGTTGGTACATCTGTATTGTTCTTCGCGGCTAATGCATGGACTCAAAAAACACTCGGTATTTCTGGATTCACTGTTCGTGGTTTATCGGCGTGGGCACTCTCCGGTGATCCGGGTCAGGCTGCGATCACGGTTGGTGCGGTGGCTCTGTTCATCGCTTGTATCGGCAAGAGCGGTCAATTTCCGTTGCACACTTGGCTACCCGATGCGATGGCTGGTCCTACACCTGTAAGTTCACTTTTGCACTCATCCACGATGGTGGTTGCCGGCGTGTATCTTGTTGCCCGTTTGTTTCCGGTGTTTTTTACTGGCATGAACATTTTAGGAACCAATCTCAATCTGATCGTCTTGATCGGAGGAATCACGATTGTCGTTGCAGCGGCACTTGCATTTGTGCAAGCTGATATCAAAAAAGTTTTGGCCTACTCAACAGTGAGTCAGCTGGGGTACATGATGATGGGTCTTGGTGCCGGAGCATGGATGCCCGCTGTGTTTCACATTTTCACCCACGCATTTTTCAAGGCCTGTTTATTCTTGTGCGCAGGTTCCGTGAGTCATAGTGCATCACATCACTCTTTTGATATGAAAAAAGACATGGGTGGATTGCGAAAGTTCATGCCAATCACGTTTGGGGCATGGATTATTTCGACACTGGCGTTGTGTGGCGTGTTCCCGTTCTCAGGTTTCTTTTCAAAAGATGAGATCATCGACAATGTTGGGCACAATGGCTACAACTTGTTTATGGTGCTTGGGCTAACAGGTGCGTTTTTGACCGCTGCATACATGACTCGGGCGACGTACCTTACTTTCAACGGCAAGCCTCGCGGTGCAGCAGCTGGAGCACACGCACACGACGCACACGACGCACACGCATCGCGGGGTCCGCACGAGAGCAGACTTTTGATCACGATTCCGCTGATGATTTTGGCCACGCTAGCCCTCGGAGCAGGTTTCTTAAATCCTGTGCCATTGGGTGAAAAATGGGAGCGCATGACTCGTTGGGTAGAACCGCGTGCCGAGGTAATCAGTCCGACGGGTATCTCTGCTGTGGCAAGTGGCCCAGGCCAAGGGCGAGTATTCATCGAGTCGCGCACCCAAGAATCCAAGAGTGAATCACCATGTGGAACCTCGACACCAACGGGCGGTATCTGTGTGGCTCCAAAGCTTCAACACGCACCTTTCAAGTGGTCAAAGGCTCTGATGTCCATGCTCATTGTATTTTTTGGTGGCTTTGCGAGTTGGGTGCTCTGCGTGCAGTTGTATGGCAAGAAGAATCCAAAACTTGTGGGGCTAACCAAGCGCAACAAAGCACTTGGCACGGGTTATATGTTTCTGCAAAATAAGTACTATCTGGACGTGCTCTATGAAAAAATTATTGTGCACGGCATTGCACATCCGATTGCTCAGGCTGCGTACTGGTTTAATCAAAATATAATTGATGGCGTTGTCAATGGATTTGGACTTTTAGCTCGCAAGATTTCTGGTTGGGTTTATCGCAATGTTGATCAGCGCGTCGTAGACGGAACAGTCAATGGATCTGCAGCCGCCGCCCAAGGTGCTGGTGCTGTAATCAGACCAATTCAATCTGGAAAAGTCAATCAGTATGGGGCGTTGTTGTTCGGCGCTGCCGCCATCGGTGCTCTCATACTCGTCATAATTAACACGTAAGGGAGTAAATCGTTATGGATCTCAGTGACAACAATTGGGTGCTGTCAGTCGGCACATTTTTGCCGCTTCTGGGCGTGCTCGTCATGCTCTTTGTTCCAAAGGCACAAGAGACCACAACCAAATCTGTGGCGTTATTGACATCAGTAGCCACATTGGGCGTTGGCATCTACACACTCACACAGTTCAATTTTGACCAGGCTGGCAAGATGCAATTTGTCGCCGAGACAAACTGGATTTCAGTCCTGAAAAGCACTTATTTTGTCGGTGTTGACGGCATAAGTTTGCCTTTGTATTTGTTGTCCATGGTCATCACCTTATTGGTGATGATTTACAGCTGGAACCACGTTCCCGCACCTGGCAATACGAAGGCATTCTTCGCACTGATGCTGATCTTGCAAACAGGAATGGCTGGAACATTCATTGCCCGCGATCTCATCTTGTTCTTCGTATTCTTTGAATTGGTTTTGCTCCCGATGTACTTCATGATCGGCGTCTGGGGTGGGGAACATCGGCAATACGCTTCATTGAAATTCTTTTTGTACACGATGTTCGGCTCCGCACTCATGCTGGTCGCATTTTTGGCGCTGTTCTTTAAAACGGGGGCAGAGAGCTTTTCGATTCCGTTCCTTATTGAGCAGGGTGCTGGCATCAGTCGTAGTGCCCAGATTTGGATCTTTGGTGGAATGTTTGTTGGGTTTGCAGTCAAGGTTCCGATGTTTCCGTTTCACACTTGGTTGCCTGATGCACATACACAAGCACCAACGCAGGGGTCGGTCATCCTGGCTGCTGTTTTGCTCAAACTAGGTACATACGGATTTGTACGTATTGCAATCCCGATTCTGCCCGTTGCCGCTGAAGAATGGGCACCATGGATCGGTCTATTAGCCGTCGTCGGAATCATCTATGGCGCGCTCGGGTGCTTGGCTCAAACTGACATGAAACGCTTGATTGCGTTTTCCTCTGTTGCGCACATGGGTTTTGTGATGTTGGGTATTTCCACGCTCACGCCATTTGGCGTCAATGCTGCAGTTTTTGGCATGGTGGCACACGGATTGATTACGGGCATGTTGTTCTTCGTTGCCGGAAGTGTGAAAGAGCGCTATCACACGCTTGAGATTTCAAGGCTCAGTGGAATGCTGAAGCAGATGCCACGGATGGGATGGATAATGGGTTTTTGCGTTATGGCATCTCTTGGACTTCCAGGTCTTGCAGGTTTTTGGGGTGAGTTCCCGGCCATTTTGTCCGCTTATCAACCTGCTGCTGGACTTTCAGAAGTCACGTTCCGTATTTATATGGTCATTGCAGCAATCGGGACAGTTCTCGCTGCTGCATATTTGTTGTGGCTTTTCCAACGAACAGCATTTGGCGAGCCTGCGGCAGAATTCAGCGGAGACAACAATGAAGGTCACGGTAAAGGTAAAGGCATTCACGATGTCAATATTTTTGAGTGGATGGCATGGACGCCTTTGCTCGCAGCAATTTTAGTGCTGGGTATTTTTCCAAATCTTTTATTTAAAATCATTGACCCAGCGGTGGCGGGTGTGCTCTCCGCTTTCGGAGGCTGACAGGTGTTTGCTGCCCTCTTTTCCGTGTTCGTGACTGCAGCCGATTGGGTGTCACCGAGTATTGATTACCATGCCCTTGCTCCTGAAATAATTTTGGCTGGTGGCGTTGTTGTCGTCTTGTTACTTGATTTATTTACCTCGGAGAACAATAAGTGGATGCTGGGACCCGTCACCAGTTTTACATTGCTTGGCTCATTTATTCCGATCTTGACACTTGCACTGAGTGATTCCGGAACACGATCATTATTTGATGGTCGTTATGTGGTGGACAACTTCAGTCTCACCATGAAGGGTCTCTTCGTTTTAGCTGGCTACCTTGTCGTTCTTTTGTCTTCCGACTATTTACGTGAAGGTGATTTTTATGAGGGAGAATACTGGATTTTGATGTTGTCAAGCCTGCTTGGCATGGTGATGATGGCATCAAGTCGAGATCTTGTCAGCATTTTTGTGTCACTTGAATTTCTTTCGATACCTGCGTACATGATGGCCGCCTGGCGCAAACGTGATTTAAGAAGCAACGAAGCAGGTGTCAAGTACTTCTTGCTGGGAGTCTTTGCTTCGGCTCTGATGCTGTATGGAATGTCTCTTTTATATGGAATCTCTAATTCAACATTGCTGACAGACATAGGGAAATATGTCAGCGGTGAAATGAGCGCTGTTCGTGCGGTCGCCATCCTTTTCGTCGTGGTTGGGTTTGCTTTTAAAATCTCAGCAGTGCCGTTTCATACGTGGGCGCCAGATACTTACGAGGGTGCTCCAACTCCGGTGACTGCATTTTTGAGTGTTGCTTCAAAGGCGGCTGGTTTCGTGGCGCTCCTTACCGTTGTCTATGTCGGTTTTCCAAATGCCTCGGAAGTATGGCAACCAGTATTTTGGATTTTTGCCGCGCTTACGATGACCGTGGGCAATGTCATGGCTCTGCGTCAAACAAACATTGTTCGCATGCTTGCATATTCGTCCATTAGCCAAGGTGGGTTTATCTTGATGCCTCTGGCGATTGCTGGCGAGGGTGACTCTGCTGGTGCGGCGTTACGTGCGGTCGTGACCTATCTACTTGTTTATGCCGCAACAAATCTCGGCGTATTTGCAGTAGTCATAGCCGTCTCGCACAAAACCCGTAGTGGCGCTATTTCCTCGTACGGTGGTTTGTTCTCTTATGCACCAGGTTTGGCAATAGTGATGACAATCTTCATGGCATCGTTGGCCGGCATTCCACCACTCGGTGGTTGGATCGGAAAGTTTGGGTCATTTCAGGCACTTGTCTCTGCAGGTACAACTTGGGGATACGCGCTTGCCGTGATTGGCGCAGTCAATACCGTGATCGCATTTGGTTACTACGGCAATGTGATGCGTGAAATGTGGATGCGTCCAGTGCCAGATGGCGACACCACTCATGTCGTTGTTCCATCAGCAATCACTGTGGCGCTCGGTCTCACGACTTTTGCCACATTACTGATGGGCATCTTGCCTGGCCTTGTTCTTCATTTTGGAGATCTTGCCAATCTTGCTGGTGCTTTCGGCGGCTGATCACTTGCGAGCGGCGATTCAAGCCGCAGGTGGACAGATTTCGTTCGCCGACTTCATGTCGAATGCGTTGTATGGCCAGAGCGGTTTTTACACTCGGGAATCTCCAACAGGTCGTGCGGGGCGGCGTGGAGATTTCATTACATCCCCTGAAGTAGGACCACTTTTTGGTGCGGTGGTAGGTCGTGCACTTGATGGCTGGTGGAATGAATTGGGTCGTCCAGAGGTACTCACCTTCGTTGATGTTGGCGCAGGTCCAGCGACCATGGCCCGCAGTGTGTTGTCTAGTGAGTTTGATTGCAAACCGCACTTACGGTACGTCGCCGTTGAAATTTCTGCGGCACAACGCGCCTTGCATCCTGTGGGCATTGAGTCGGTATCTAAGATGCCAACATCACTCACTAATGCAGTGGTGTTTGCCAACGAATTACTTGACAACTTGGCCTTTGAATTGTGGGTGTATGACGGTGGTTGGAAGCAGGCGTATGTCGCAACGCATGAAGATAAATTTGTCGAAGTACTCATCACTCAAGCACCACCTGCTTGCTTGCCCACATCAGCGCCACACGGTTCACGAGCCCCTGTATTAACTGGGGCATGCCATTGGCTCTATGAAACACTGCAGAGTCTCAATCATGGTGTAGTTGTGGTGATTGATTACTGTTCGCCATCTACGACAATTATTGCCCAGACACCCTGGAGGCAATGGTTGCGCACCTATGCGGGCCACGAAAAGGGCGTCCACTATTTGCAGAACGTGGGTATGCAAGACATCACGGTGCAAGTGATGATTGATCAACTTGAAGTAATTGCTACACCAAAATCTATTCGTACTCAAGAACAATTTTTACAGTTGTGGGGGATTGAGGATCTTGTTGCTCAAGGAAAACATGTATGGAATGAAAATGCTGCGGCCCCAAACCTAGAGGCAATGAAAATGCGTAGCCGAATAAGTGAAGCCGAGGCCTTACTTGACCCGGTCGGTCTTGGCGCATTCACCGTGTTGGAGTGGCATCAACGAAAGTCACGCGTTCAGGGCGACTAGTGAGAATTGCACCATAAATCACTATCAACATACCGATAATTGCAGTGAGATGGATTTCTTCATCACGGAAAAGTGCTCCGAGGATAGTGGCAACAACTGGTGTAAAAAATGTTCCCACCATCCCTCGTACTGTGCCAGCGCGATTTAACAGCGTCCCATAGACAACGAAGGCCAAACCGGTGCCGAGTGCGCCAAGTGCAATCAGGGCGCACAAAGCTCCAAAATTAAATTCACTGCGCCAAAGTGCTGGAACCCCAAATGGCAGGGTCCACAGCAGGGCAAAGGCTTCGATCCACAGCATTGTTGTTAGTGACCCGTATTTTGCCTGTATTGGTTGAGCCACATTGACGGCGATTGCATAACACAATAATGCAATCAACAGATAGATGATGCCGTGCAAACTTGCTGAGGCACCATCACTAATACTGGTAAGTGAAATCACGGCGATGCCCAAAAATCCAATCAGCACAGCAAGGATGCGTTTAGCGCTCGGTCGTTGTCGAACGAAGACTGCGGTCACGACAACAGTCACGACTGGTAGTCCACCGTTTAGCATTCCAGTCACTGCAGAGGAGACCGAACGTTCAGCCATTGGGTACAAAGTAAATGGAATTGCCATCCAAATGAGACCCAAAAAAGCCACCCGACGATAGTCGCATCGATCAATGTGCTTTCGCGCTGATGGAATAACCAATAAGGCAAGTGATCCGAAAAAAACACGAGCCATCGGAACCACGGGAGTGGCAACAAAATCAATGGCGATTGCGATAAATAAAAATGATGCTCCCCAAATCAGAGCAATCGCCACAGACATAGCCCATTCCTCCGAACCAAAATGGGCATTGGTGTCAGCAACGTTCACTTTGTTCTCCTTGCTCACCTTAGTTACCAGGTCACATCTTGACAGCCAAGAAGGAGTGAAAGCGTATTATTTGAGTAGTCTCAATATTGCCTACAAGGAGATGGAATATGGCTGACAACGAAGAACACGATGCAATTGATGATTTGCTGTTGGAGCAACGCAAATTTGCGCCAACAGACTCCTTTAAGAAGCAGACCCTGATTGCTGGAACACATTTATACGACGAGGCAAATCAAGATTACGAAGCATTTTGGGCGCGACAGGCTGATGAACTTGTGTCTTGGGATACCAAATGGAACAGAATTTGTGAGTGGGAACTTCCCTACAGCAAATGGTTTGTTGGTGGCCGCCTAAATGTCAGTTACAACTGTTTAGATCGTCATGTCTTGGCTGGAAAAGGAGACAAAGTCGCCTTCTATTTTGAGGGTGAGCCAGGCGATACGCGCACGATTACCTATTCTGATCTGCTTGGTGAAGTGCAAAAGTTTTCAAATGTTTTGAAGAGTCTCGGAGTTGTCAAAGGAGACAGAGTCAATATTTATCTACCAATGATTCCCGAGGCGGCGGTTGCAATGTTGGCATGTGCTCGCATCGGGGCGGCACACTCGGTCGTCTTTGGAGGTTTTTCAGCGCAGGCTCTCGCTGACCGCATTAATGACGCTGAGGCAAAAGTATTGATAACCGCCGACGGGGGATGGCGTCGTGGTGATGTGTTCCCATTAAAGCAACAAGCAGATGAAGCGGTTGCCACTACTCCGACGATTGAACATGTGGTGGTAGTGCGACGTGGAAATAATGCGGTCACAATGAAGCCTGGTCGCGATCATTGGTATCACGATCTCATGGTGGCTGCTGATCCTGTGTGTGTTGCAGAACCGATGGATAGCGAACAATTGTTGTTCCTGCTCTACACCAGTGGTACGACAGGCAAGCCAAAGGGAATCATGCACACCACGGGTGGGTATCTCACTCATGTTTCATACACGCATAAGTATGTTTTTGATCTACACCCAGAGAAAGATATTTTTTGGTGCACAGCAGATGTCGGCTGGATTACTGGACACAGTTATATCGTTTATGGGCCACTTGCCAATGGTGCAACACAAGTGATGTATGAAGGTGTTCCTAATTTCCCGGCAAACGATCGAATGTGGCAAATCATAGAAAAATATAAAGTAACAATTTTTTATACAGCACCAACGGCGATTCGAACCTATATGAAGTGGGGAACAGAAGCGCCTGGCAAACATGACCTTTCATCTTTGCGCCTGCTGGGCAGTGTTGGCGAACCAATTAATCCAGAAGCCTGGATGTGGTATCGCGAGCATATTGGCAGCAATAAATGTCCGATAGTTGACACATGGTGGCAAACCGAGACTGGCGGAATCATGATTAGTCCCTTGCCGGGTGCAACAACTCTAAAGCCAGGATCTGCAACATTTGCGTTGCCTGGAATCGGTGCAGAAGTTGTTGATGACGCAGGCGTCACCGTGTTGAAGGGTGGCGGATATCTAACACTCACGCATCCGTGGCCTGGAATGTTGCGCGGAATTTGGGGGGATGCGGAGCGCTATCAAGAAACCTATTGGAGTCGCTTTGCAGGTCGGTATTTTGCCGGTGACGGCGCCAAACTTGACGACGAAGGTTATTTGTGGCTGCTCGGGCGCGTCGATGATGTCATGAATGTTTCAGGTCATCGGATCAGCACCACCGAGGTGGAATCAGCGTTGGTCTCCCATCCAAGTGTTGCCGAGGCAGCAGTAGTGGGAGCAAACGATTCAACAACTGGTCAAGCGATAATTGCCTATGTCACTTTGGTGACCGGCAAAGAAGTTGATGAACAAGTTCTTCGCAATCATGTAGCCACAGAAATTGGTGCGATTGCAAAACCTAAAACCATCTACTTCACACCCGACTTGCCCAAGACGCGCAGCGGCAAGATAATGCGACGTTTGTTGCGTGACGTTGCCGAAGGTCGCAACTTGGGCGACACCACAACGCTTGCGGATGCCAATGTTGTTCTTGAATTACAAAAACGTATAGCCGACGCGCCAAGCGAGGATTAGTGCGACGATGCGTCCTCATCCTCACAGTTGTCGTGCTGAGCGCATGTGGAGCAGACGCAAGCAAGGGGAAACAATCCAAGACCACGATGACTGGAGTGGTCAGTCAGTCATGTGATGATTTGTCTGAGACTTCATTGAGTGGGGTTGCTGCTGTCACTGACGGGGGTCTTGTTCGCGTCTGGAGCACGGCAGGGTTCCATGAATTTTTTGATCTCCCTGCGGTTGGTGATGACCCGATGAATCCACCAACCCAAGGTGATGGATCATTTGTCGAGAGCGTTGCGGTTGTTGCTGGGACATGCATTGTGTTTGTAGGCATGTGTTGCGAACCAGCAATCGGACTCACGAAGTGGTTTAAGACTCCAGGCACTCAACCAATCAATCTCGTTGGCCATCTTCCATCTGTCAGCCCTGACGGGACAAGAATTGCACTTGTCGGCAATGAACAACTCATCGTCACGCCCGTTGAGTCCCCTGATAGCGAGGGAATAACAATAGATTTATCAGCGTCTGATTCATCTACCGTTGTGGACATAGTGTGGCTTGACGGTGATCGTCTGGCATTGCTTGTTGAGGACGACGAAGGGGCACGGTTGCGCATGGTGGTGGTGTCCAAAAAGATGTTGGGCCCGGGTGTGTCAATCAATCCAGAATCTGGTCGGTCAACCACTGAAGTATCTGGTATTTCATTGATCGGCGTGAGCGATGGTGATTTACTTTTAGGGTCTGTCGTGGATGGGGTGAACGTCGTTGACCGTCGAAGTGCCGAGACTCTCGCATCGGTGGGTCAAGAGAAATATTCTTACGGATCTCAATGGATGCGTCGCACAAATGGACACACAGTGTTTATTTCAGCGGATGGTTTCTTGTCGATACTTAAGGATGGCGATGATGACCCCTCACCCATTGGTGTCAAATATACTTGGGCAGGATAACCACAAAAAAGTCAGTCGCGGAAGTTTTCGAACTGCACTGGAATACCAAGATCAGCAGACTTAATTAGGGCCATGGTTGTCTGGAGATCATCGCGTTTTTTTCCGCTGACGCGAACTTGATCACTCTGCGTCTGGCTACTTATTCCCTTGGGTCCTTTTTCTTTTATCAGTTTATTTATTTCACGTGCCTTGTCGCTTGAAATACCAACTGCAATGGTCACGACTTGGCGCACAGTGTCACCAGAGGCTTGTTCAAATTTCCCCCACTCGATACCTTTGAGCGACATTCCGCGTTTAACGAATTTCTCTTCAAGTAAGGTGCGAACAGCACGAGCTTTTTCTTCACTGATGGTTTTTATCGTGATTATCAAGTCATTTTGCTCGATTGACGAATCAGTTCCTTTGAAGTCGAAGCGCTGCCCCATCTCTCGTTGGGCCTGGTCGACAGCATTTCGTAGTTCTTGGCGATCAACTTCTGAAACAATGTCAAAGGATGGCATGAGGTAGAAGGCTATCCAAGACGGTATCGTTAGCGATTCCATAGGGGTCGGTGCCCGAGCGGCCAAAGGGAGCAGACTGTAAATCTGCCGGCACTGCCTTCGGAGGTTCGAATCCTCCCCGGCCCACAACGGTTTTTCTATCATTCCGTAGATAAACCCGCCAGATTTTCGCGGGGATATCTGTGCCTCAAACAACCATTTCCAGTTCAAAACACTTTGCCCTGAATGCAATCTGTCCAGAACTTTGTTTATCCCCGTCTAAATCGTCATCTTTGGTGCAGCAGACATTCCATCAGGGTGACATCAAGCCAGGTGCCAAACTTGCGACCAACTTCGCGTTCAGTGCCAACGACGTAGAACCCCAAGGATTGATGCAGTGCGATTGAGCCTGTGCCACGAGTTTCAATGCGGGCCATCATGGCGTGAAAACCGCCCTCAACGGCAATGTCTAGTAAGTGGCCCAAAACAAGGCGACCGATGCCCTGGCGAGCCAAATCCCTACGCACGTATACTGAATCCTCGACGGTGGTGCGATAGGCGGCCCTTTCTTTGTATTGAGATAGGGCACCAAATCCAACGACTTCTGGGCCGCGGACGGCGACAATAACAGCAAATGCTCCGCTGCGCTCTTCCTGCCATTGGCGTTGCTCGTCTACTGTCCTTGGCACGAGATCAAACGTGGTGGTTGTGTTCTCTACTTCATGGTTGTAAATCTGGGCGATGGCCTCGGCATCTGCTGGGGTGGCGGTTCGCACAACGAAGGGGAGAGGAGTATCCACGGAGGTGAAACCTAGTCCGAGATGGGCCATCAAAGTGGTGAATTTTTCATGGCAGACTGGTCATCTTGACCGCTATCCTTGAAACTTCGGCTCTCGAGGGCTTAGTTCTCGGGTGCGCGCCCTCTTAGCTCAGTCGGTAGAGCATTTCCATGGTAAGGAAAAGGTCGTGGGTTCGATTCCCACAGAGGGCTCAGCCATAGGGCTTTGTTCGGTGCGCCATGGCGACGTAGCTCAGTTGGTCAGAGCATCCGGCTCATAATCGGAAGGTCATCGGTTCGATCCCGATCGTCGCTACGAAAATCAATCATTACTAATAACGAAATAAAATAAGAAGGAGTATCCCCATGAGTAAGGCAAAGTTCGAACGCAACAAGCCACACGTCAACATCGGCACGATGGGTCACATCGACCACGGCAAGACAACGCTGACTGCTGCCATCTCGAAAACATTGGCATCGCGCGGTTTGGCTGAGTACACCCCTTTTGACCAGATCGACAAAGCCCCCGAAGAAAAAGCTCGTGGTATCACAATTTCAATCGCCCACATTGAATACGAAACACCAAATCGTCATTACGCCCACGTCGACATGCCTGGTCATGCTGACTACATCAAGAACATGATCACTGGTGCTGCTCAAGTTGATGGCGCCATCTTGGTGGTTGCAGCAACCGATGGTCCAATGCCTCAAACTCGCGAACATGTGTTGCTTGCCCGTCAAGTTGGAGTTCCATACATCGTTGTGGCGCTCAACAAATCCGACATGGTGGACGACGAAGAAATGCTCGAACTCGTCGAAATGGAAGTTCGTGAACTTCTCAATGAGTACGAGTTCCCCGGAGATGATGCCCCCGTTGTGCGTGTTTCGGCGCTCAAAGCACTCGAGGGTGAACCAGCAGCACAAGAACAGATCATGGAACTGATGGCCGCCTGTGATGCATCCGTACCAGAGCCAGTGCGCGACTTCCAGAAGCCTTTCTTGATGCCAATCGAAGACGTTTTCACGATTACTGGTCGTGGAACCGTTGTGACGGGCAAAGTAGAGCAGGGCAAAGTACACACCGGCGACGAAATTGAAATCGTCGGATTGCGCGACACCCAAAAGACAACCTGCACAGGTGTTGAAATGTTTCGCAAGTTGCTCGATGAAGGTCAAGCAGGAGACAACATCGGAGCACTGTTGCGCGGAACCAAAAAAGAAGACGTGGAGCGTGGTCAGGTGTTGTGTGCACCAGGGTCGATCACTCCTCACACCAACTTTGAGGGCAACGTGTATGTCTTGAAAAAAGAAGAAGGTGGTCGTCACAAGCCTTTCTTCAACAACTATCGTCCACAATTCTTCTTCCGCACCACAGACGTCACGGGCACGGTGTCATTGCCGTCCGGAACAGAAATGGTGATGCCTGGAGACAATGTCATGATGACAGTGGAATTGGGCAAGCCAATTGCGATGGACGAGGGCTTGCGCTTTGCCATCCGCGAGGGTGGTCGCACCGTGGGTGCTGGTCGCGTGACCAAGATTCTTAAGTGATAGGAC
>SXGR01048133.1_pt1 | contig 21074 bp, 21 predicted proteins | sample 3174711 | NCBI WGS metagenome assembly SXGR01 (sample SAMN11356860, study PRJNA531348) | freshwater metagenome | isolation source: freshwater sample F1-60 | place: China: Fuxian Lake, Yuxi | collected 2017-12-25 | reverse complement strand
TCCACGATCGGAGAATCAACGCTCAACAACGAGACCTTGTCTGGCGTGAATTCATCGCTAACGTTCGACGGTTGGCTTCAGCCTGGAAGAATGCCCAACAGGCCCGCAGCAGTAGCGTCTTAGGCCATCAGCCGCGCGGCGAATCTGCCACAACCGGCGGCATCGGCTCCCACGTCTCACCCGCATCCTTGCTGCGATACAGGCCGCTCCCGTTCGTCCCGAGATACAATAATTTTGGATCAGTAAAACTCTGCGCGATAGACCGTACGTTCAACGTCGCCAGCCCTTTATTCATCATGGTCCAGGTGTCGCCTCCGTCTTCGCTCCGGTGAACTCCTGCTCTCCCACTCAAATAAATCACGCCCTTTCTTGTCCGATCGAGGATCATCGAAAATACCATTTGATCCTGCAGAGACTGGCCGATGCGCGCCCATGAGACAGCTCCATCCGTCGTCTTATAGAGTCCTGCAAGCGTCGCGGCATAGACCTTATCCGGCTCATGGGGATCGACCAGAATCGCCGTGACGTTCAAGGCGCGCGACGACTTGATGATGGCCGGGTCCACCAATCCGTTATTCACCTTTTCCCAATGGCCCGCCTGATCGATGGATTTATAGACGCCGCCGCTCGTGCCGGCATAGAGAATCTCGGGCCTCGTCGGGTCCAGGCCGAGCGTCACCACCATCAACACTTCCTTCATGCCTTCCATCCGCTTCGTCCAACTGTCGCCGGCATTCTTTGTTTCAAACACGCCCATCGTCGTCGCAGCGAAGAGATGGCTAGTGTCAACCGGATCGAAGACGAACTGATTGACCACGGAGGAGACCGTCACATCGTCCAGGCCGGCTTGTTGCGAAACCCAGCGCTGCCCACCGTCGTAACTCTTGTACACCGCATCGCCCTTCGTGCCGGCATAGACCGTGGCAGGATAGACCGGATCAAGCGTCATCGAAATCACGCGCGAGTGGCTCATGCCATGAGAAAGATTCGTCCAGGTCTTGCCTCCATCACGCGTCTTATAGATGTAGTCGTTCGTCGCGACGTAGATGATGTCAGGATTCTTCGGATGGAGCTGGATCACCACAATCGCATCGCTGCGATTGCAGCCAGCGAGGAAAACGGCGAGGAGAAACGCGAGGAGGGAAAGTCTAGTCATGCACAAATCCCTACAGGATGCTCAAACAAGTCATCCAGCGAGGCCGCAGGGGAGAAATAACCGGAGGCGTACCCTCTGGGCACGTTGAGGATTATTTCGACCCGAGAACGAAGCTGGTGGCCTGTTTCAGCATCCTGCCCTAGCGGTAGTTGGTGAACTGCAGATCAATCCCGAAATCCTGCCCCTTGAGAAAGGCCATGGCAGCCTGGAGGTCGTCCTTGCTCTTGCTCAGCACGCGCACCTGCTCGCCTTGGATCTGCGCCTGCACTTTCAGCTTAGACTCTTTCATGGCCTTCGTGACTTCCTTCGCCTTGTCCGCCGCGATCCCGCTTTGAATCTTCGCCACCTGGCGCACCGTCCCGCCCAGCGCCACTTCGATGGTCCCATAGTCGAAGGCCTTCAGCGAGACTCCGCGCTTCACACACTTAGCCTTGATAATGTCGATCACCGCATTGAGCTTGTACTCGTCGTCGGAGACCAGAGATAGCTCTTTCTCTTTCTCCTTCAAGGTGATTTCGGTCTTCGAGTCCTTGAAGTCGAACCGCTGCTTCACCTCCTTCGAGGCCTGATCGACGACATTCTTCATCTCTTGCATATCCACTTCCGACACCACATCGAACGAAAATTGCTCAGCCATAATTCCCCTCTGCTTCTCTCGCTTCTCCTGCTACCTACTTAACAGCAGCCGCCGCCCGGTAAATGCAATCGCTTTGCTTCATCCTGGCGAACCGTCGTCTGCAATCGTCCTGGCGTTCCCCCACCTGCCATCACCACGACTTCACTGCTGGTGAAAGGCCGCTTCAAGATCACATAGCCATACCACTGCCTGATACTATCGCTCAAGACGATCACCGCGAGCAAGGCCACCGCCGCCACCAGCGCTGCGTCCAGATAGAGGGCAAAGGCCTGCACGCCCTCAACAGTGGCGGAGGCCTTGGTCACGAACAGACCAAACATCTCATAGGACCCGACCAGGGTGACGGCCCCGACGAACAACATCGGCAAAGCCGTGATCCAGAGATATTGCGGCTTCTTCATCTTGATGAGCACCGTCGTCCCGATGCAGAGGGCCAAGGTGCCGAGCAACTGATTCGCCGCCCCGAACATCGGCCAGAGCGTCGAGATGCTGCCGGTGCCGATGAGATAGGCCCAGGCCCCCACGATTAACCCACTACTCACCATCACACCGGGCCACCAGTTCATTTTCCCCAACGGTGCATAGAAACGTCCGCCCATCTCTTGAATGAGATAACGTCCCACCCTCGTGCCTGTATCGATCGTCGTCAAAATGAACAGGGCCTCGAACACCAATGCGAACTGATACCAATAAGCCATCAAACCGGCCATGCCTGGGAGCGCCGCAAAGATCGAGGCCATGCCGACCGCCAGGGACACGGCTCCGCCAGGCCTGCCAGCCACATCCACCTCGACCAGTTGCGACAGCTCCTGAATCCGCGAAACAGGAAATCCCATCGCATCCAGCGCATCCGGCGAGAGCATCGTATTGATCGCCAGATAATCGCCGGGGATCAACACCGAGGCCGCAATGAGCGCCATCACTCCGACAAAACTTTCCAGCAACATCGCTCCATAGCCGACCGTGGCCTGGGATTCCCGCTCGATCATCTTCGGCGTGGTCCCGGACGAGACCAGCGAATGAAAGCAGGACACGGCCCCGCAGGCAATGGTGATAAAGAGAAAGGGAAAGAGCGTGCCGGGAATAATCGGGCCACTTCCGCTGGCGAAGATCGTGACGCGCGGCATTTCGATCGTCGGCGCCATGAGAATCACTCCCACTCCCAGCAAAGCCACCACGCCCAGCTTCATAAAGGTAGAGAGATAACCGCGAGGGACCAGGAGCATCCAACCAGGCAACACTGACGCGAGAAACCCGTAGCCTGCCAGGCCCCATACCAGAGTCGTACGCTCGAACTCGAACCAGCCGGCAATAGAAGATTGGGCGACCACCCGCCCAAAGATCACAGCTGCCACCAACAGCACCACGCCGATCAAGGACACTTCTGCCACCCGGCCTGGTCGGAACTTTTGCAGATAGAATCCCATCAGAAAACCAATGGGAATCGTCATGACAATCGTGAAGGTGCCCCAGGCATTGCGATAGAGCGCATTCACCACGGCAAAGCCCAGCCCTGCCAGCGCTACCACCACGATAAAAAGGACCGCCACGGCCGTTGCCGTGCCAGTGACAAGACCCAGTTCGTCATGTGCAATTTCGGGTAGTGAGCGGCCATTCCGTCTCATCGAGGCCACCAGGATGATGAAGTCCTGCACGGCCCCGCCCAACACAGCTCCAATCACCAGCCAGAGAAAGCCCGGTAGAAATCCGAACTGCGCCGCCAGGACCGGACCCAGCAAGGGGCCCGCTCCGGCAATCGCTGCGAAGTGATGGCCGAACAGGACATACTTATTGGTGGGATGAAAATTGACTCCGTCGTTCAGCCGCACAGCCGGCGTGACCCGCTGATCGTTCAGCTCGACCACGCGCCGTGAAATCCAGCGGCCATAGAAGCGGAAGGCGAGGACATAGATACAGGCAGCAGCCACGACCAGCCAGAGCCCATTTACTTTTTCCTGTGGGTTGACGAGACCGGTGACGAAGGCAAGCGCGACAGCACCGAGAATACCGACCAGGCCCCAGATAAAGACTGCAAAGTGTTTCACGGGCGGCATACTAACAACCCGCTGTTCGCTTGTAAATCAAGCGAGGGCCTTCAGGGGCCGCGCGTTACACGAGCACAAGAGACCGGCTAGTCCGCCCTCCCATTTCCTGAGTCGCGAGTGAGATCTTCTTGAATTGCCACTGATCGCCCTCCGACGAAAGTCAGACAAAGTAACCCCAATCCAATCCAGACCAATTCGCGGAACCGCCGGAGCAGCGCGAAGGTGATCCCGGTGAGGTCGCTGTAACCGAAGGCCTTGAGGAGCAATAAATTGCCGCCGTCTTGGGCACCGAGGCTGCCTGGAATGAAGAAGGTGCCACCCTTGATGAAGACAGAGAGGGCACCGATGGAGATGGCGGAAAGGGCCATGGGGGGGCCGCCGAGATAATAGATGATGACGTAGACTTCCAACGCTTCCGCCATCCAACCGAGAAAGAACAGCCCGGTGGAGGCATAAAAGACCGGACGTTTCTGGTGGTAGAAATCCAGGATCGTGCGATCCAGCGACTGTAACTGCTCCTCTCGCGCTTCCAGATAAGCAATCTTCAGCCCGACCTTCCGCAGAAATTCCAAGAGCCAGGTAAAGACCCCTTGCCGCTGCACGAACACGAAGGCCGCAGTCCCGAAAGCCAGCAGGCCCACGCTCAAGAGCGCCGCTGCCACGGTCTGAACGGATGAATCATTCCCGCCCAACAGCCACACGCCCAGCGCGATGCCGAGCAGAATGAAGAGGACTTCCGCAATCGTCATCGCCGTTTTTGCAATAATCACCGAGGCCAGCCCCTCCACCATCGGCACTTTATGTTTCTTAAGCAGATAGGCCTTGAGCGGCTCGCCTCCGACATAGGCGGTCGGGGTAGTCATGTTCACCACTTCCCCGGCCGTCCTGATCGCGAAGATGCGCCAGAATGGAATATCCTTGGCCGAGAACCCCAGCGTGACTTTCCACCCGTAGGCGTCGATCGCATACATGATGAGGGACGGAATCAGCATGGCCAGCAGCGCAGCAGGACCAAGCTGCGCCGCCGCTGCATAGATCTGCCCGGGCCCGATATGCCAGACAATAAGGCCAAGGGTGAGGAGACCGACGATGAGTAGAAAGATTCTAAACACTGGTAATGGCGGAAGGTCTGATTACCCAGAGCATCAAGCAGGAGAACAGTACGGATCCGATTGACGCCATCCAGAGGAACCAGTGCAGCTTGCCCAGGATCGCGAAGAGTAGCATGACGACGGAAAAATCGCGGCTCGCGACGTTTTTGAGCATGAAGTCGGCCCAGGCTGCCTGCACAGGGGTCTTCCAGCGATTCGCCGATTTAATCTTCTGTGCGAGCGTCACGAACCAGAACGAGAGTCCATTGCCCAGGATCGCCGCAGCCCCAAGAGCCAGGGGAATCCAGGCGCCCTCGCTCCCTGCCAGACGCAGGTAAGAGCCCACTGCGATGCCCCCGAAGATCCCCATATGCACCACGTTGTCCATCGCGATATCGAGCCAGGCCCCGAAGGGCGATTCGGTAAAAGTCAGCCTCGCCACTTCTCCATCGCAACAGTCAATGACCGCCGCGAGCTGAAACAACAACGCTGCCACGATGCCAGCACTATAGGTTCCGAGGCCAAAGCCAGCGGCTGAGACCAGCCCGACCACCGTCGCGATCATCGTAATAGCGTTCGGCGAGAGGCCTGAAGCGAGAAAGAGCCTGGTGAACCAGCGGGAGACTTTACGATTAAAAAACCGGTCGACGAACCCTTCGAAGTCGCCCTTGAGTGAATCCAAGAGCCTCTTCTCGGCAGCCTTCACATCGGCTGCCTCACGCACGGGCTGATACCAATGGGACCGGTTCGCTTCGGTGGATAGAACTCGCACCTGCCCATCCACTGCGGCCAGTTCGAGCCATCGGCGAACCGGCACAATACCTGCCTGCCCTGCACCCTTCATCAGGCTGCTCGGCAACACGACGAGATCCGTGGCGATCAACGAAGCCTCGTCCTGTCTGGCTGTCATCGAGAGAAGCCGTCCCTCCTGCACCTTCACTCGCAGGCTCGACCGGCGGGGCTGTGGATCTTGTTCGTGATGGGCCTGGGCGACGACGATCGCCTGGCCCTCCTGCACCTCCCGGCACAGACTCTCGATCAAGGGGCAGGAGAAGACACCTTGCACACCGGACAGAAGACAGAAGCCGCGCACTTCAGCAGCAAGGGCTTCCCAGGTGCGGGCATCGTCTAGAGGAAATTCGCGAATCGGCATCCAGCGCACGGGGATCGTCACGCGAGGCCCTTTGCCTAAGGCCTGTTTGAGTTGATCCTCTTCCGAACCGACCAGAACCATGAGCTGCCGGATGCCGGCCCGCTGTAACGTGAGGACCGTCCGATGGAAGAGACCGATGCCTACTACGCTGGTGAGCGGGCCTGCGTCCTCTTCATACAATTCAGCTGGCTCGCCGAACAGCCTCACCGAGGGCAAAAGAATCGCCGTGCTCAATCCCTGCACGTCTGGCTGTTTCTGAATTGCGCTCTCGTTCATGGTCTGCCACTCCCCCAGGCATCCTAAGAGCCAGTATCCCCTTTGCCCCGTTATCCCACTATCCAGTCTTTACAGTTTGGGCCGCACGTCTCGTTCCGCTTTGTCTATGTCTGCCAGGAAATCGATTTCGGTCCAAGGGAGCCCGCCGATCTTCTCATGCCCGACCTTGACGTCGGCAAAGAATTCGACCAGCGCATCCTCATATTCCATCTGCCAGGCTTCACGGTCTATATGGGTCTTGAGCGAAGCCACCACATAGGGCGCATCAGCATGACGGACCTTGAGGAAGCCCACGCCTTCTCCTGCGTAGTCGTAGCGCGAGGGCATCTTCTTGGTCAGGGCGATCACGCATCCTCCCTCAACCACGACCATACATTCTTCTCCGGTCTGCTTGACGGTTTCGTCCATGAGCAGGGCGTTCGCGGAGGGGGACTGCACCAGGCGGGACAAAATCTCTTGATGGAACAGGACGTCCGCATCCATGACGATCGCATCGTCGTCGAGCGCATGGCGCGCGATCCAGAGCGAGGAGATACTACCTCGGTGGAATTCCTCGTTGACGAGAAAGTTCACGCGCACGTTACAGGAGTCCGCCTCCACCGCCGCACGAATCATCTCCTGTTTGTAGCCTACGACGATGTCGGCACGCTGGATCCCGACGTTCCGGAGCGACGTGAGGTAGCGATGCAGGAGCGTCTTCCCGCCGATCTCGATGAGACATTTGGGCCGGTGCTGCGTGACCTCCCACAGACGCTTCCCGACCCCGGCCGCAAGGATGATGGCTTTCATACTTTGGTACAGAGCCGTTCAAACGCGTCGAGGAATCCGGCGATCTGCGGCTCCGTCAAGACGCCCATGTTGGCCACGCGAAAAATTTTGCTCTCGAATTGGCCTTGGCCCGCGTAGATCACGTAGCCCTGTTCCTTCAGCTTGTCGTGCAGGGACTGATATGCAAGGCCATCGGGGAGGTGGTAGGCCGTAATCGTGTTGGACTGTTTGTCAGGAGTCAGGACAGGCTTCACGCCCAGCTTCGCCATACGGTCACGGATCAAGGTCGCGATGTTTTTGTAACGCTGAATCCGCTTGGCGACGCCCTCCTCCATCAATTCGTTCAGGGCTTCGTCGAAGGCGTAATAGATCTGCACGGCCGGCGTGAAGGGAGTCGTTCCGGCACCCTGGTTATCGACATATTGCGTGAGGTGGAGATAAACCGACCGCCTAGGGTAGCTGCGCATCTTCTCCAGGAATCCTTTGCGAATGAGCACGAAGCCCACGCCAGGGAATCCCTGGATGCACTTGCCGGACGTGCCTGCCACCATATAGATGTGCGGGCTTGCGATATCCAACGACTCGCCCGCCAAGGCGCTGACCGCGTCAAGAATGAAGACCCGGTTCTGGCTATCGACCACATCCGCGATTTCCTTGACCGGATTGATGAGGCCGGTGGTCGTCTCATGATGGACCATCGCCACGGCTTGTACTTCAGGATGTTGCCGGAGTGCCAGCCTGAGCCGCTCAGGGTCTGGCCTCGTCGTCCAATCGTATTTCAGTTCAGACACGCCCAGCCGGTAGAGGCCAATCATCTGGGAGATACGGTCTCCATAGACGCCGTTGTTGAGCACCAGCATCCGCTTGCCTTGCGGGAGCGACGACATGACGGCCGATTCAACCGCCGCCGTCCCAGACCCGGTCAGCACCACGGCGGCATAATCCGATTCTGCGCCCGGCACAAAGAGTTTCAATAACTTTGTCTGAATCCCGTGGAGGAGTTCTGTGAACTCTGATTCCCGATGGCAGATATCCGGACGCAACAAAGCCTGCCGCACCCGCTCACTGACGTTGACTGGCCCAGGATTCAGAAGAATCATATTCCCCTTCAGCTTTCAGCAACCAGCTTTCAACCGTCAGCTTTTTCGAACGCTGACAGCCGACAGCTGAGGGCTGATCGCTATTGTATTGCCTGCATAAACCGCTTTGTTATGTCCGGCGGATCCAGCATCACGCGACCGGCATCTTCCACCATCTCGTTGACTTTCACCAGCAACATGCTCGGTCCGTCCTTCTTCAGCATGTCCTTGAACTCGTAGACAAGGTCTTCCCGTTCCCGGACCCGCTCAACGTTCACATAGCCGGCCGCCTTCGCCACCTTCTCCAGCGGGACCACATTGGAAATCGTCGGCTGATTGCCAGTCGTCCCGTAGACTTCGTTGTCGAACACCACATGAATGAAATTCTTCGGATTGAGCGCGCCGATCGTGGCCAGGGTGCCCATTCCCATCAGCACATTTCCATCACCGTCGAAGATCACGACTTGCTTCTTCGGTTTGGCCAGCGCCACGCCCAGCCCGATCGCCGCAGCCGACCCCATGGATCCGATCATGTAAAAGTGGGTTGGACGGTCGGCGATTTTCTGGGCCTCCCGCGAAGGGAACCCGTTGCAAATGATCACCGGCTGATCAGTCAGCAATTCCATCAAGGCCGCCATGGCCATCGCCCGACTCTGCATGGTTCCCTGTTCAGGCCTCATGGGTGCAACCCTTTCACGACACCTTTGGTAATCAAGAGGGCAACGGGAACCCGCTGCTTCATAAAAGTTTCCGCCAGCCACTTCAGATCCTCGACCGCCGTCTTTTCCGTCAGGGTCCGGTGGGGGATCTGCATGAGATCCAAAAAAGGCTCCATTGCCTCGCCCATCACCAGATGCTCCGGCGCATCCTTGCCATGCTGGCCACGCCAGGACACGATCAGGAGGCAGGGCTGGCGGTACATCGCGTTCAAGGAAATAATCGTATTGAGGGACGTCCCCAGCCCGGAATTCTGCATGAGCACAGCCGGGATCTTGCCTGCCATATAGGCCCCGGCTGCCATGGCCACTGCTTCATCTTCTCGCACGGCCGGGACATAGATCCGCCGTTCCATCAGCTCGGCAATGATGCCGCCCAGGATCGAGTCGGGGACCCCCGTAAAGAAATCCACCCCGATATCTTGCAGGGCTTGAACGAATGCATCGCTTTCAATCATCGTGTCGGTTCCTCGCCGCTAAGCACATGGAAAAGCCCGCCATTATAAGCTATGCCTTGCGACATTCTCAACAAAACTGAGGGAGTTGCGCCATCAAATCGACCGTGATAGCGTTCTGAGATGATCGAACGGCAACAGAATCGCGCAGGCCTGTACTTTCTCCTCTTGGGGCTCGTCCTCTCGGTGGGCCATCCCCTGTCAGCCCAGGCAGTCTCGATGGTCAACGATCCGAACGGGTTCCAGGGCTTGACCTGGGGCGCCACCCTGACGGAACGGCAGGAGGTGGAAGTCACCAGAGCAGGCCCCCATGTGAACGAATTCCAATTGCGGAGCGGCGCTCCGTCCTATGCCGGAATCCCGGTCGAAAGCGTCCGGCTCTTAGCGGTCGACGATCAATTTGCCCGTGTGATCATCCGCTACCAAGACGATGATCGGCACAAACAGATCCTGACCTATCTTGAACGACAATTCGGTTCTCTGGATCGTATTCCTGGACAGATGCTGCGAGGCCTCAATCAGCAATATACCTGGCGCGGGATTGATACGGAGATCAGCCTGACCTATCATGCCAACACGGAGCGAGGATTTATTTTCATCGACAGCCGGGCCCTGGCTCCTCGATTCAACGACCGCATCACCGATTCAGCAGAGTAATAGGATGCTAAAACAGACCGCCAACTTCGCTTTCCCATTGTTCAGGGCCTCAACGGACCCTAAGGGGTACGCCTTGGCTTTTTTGAGCATCCTGGTCCAAACCCTCTGCCTGCTCACCCTCGCCGGCAGCCTGGCCTTTGCCGTGCCGATGCAAAACGACCCCAACGGCTTCGAAGGCATTCCCTGGGGCGCAGCCTTCTCGGAAACCGACACCTTTGTCAAAGTTGAGGATGCTGGCCCCGCGCAAACCCACGAACTGAAGACCGGAGCTCCCTCGCTCGGCCCAGCGAAGGTCGATTCCATGAGGTTCCTGACCGTTAACGGGAAGTTCGCGCGCGTTACCGTCCGCTACCAAGGCAAAGCGACCCACGAACAAATCCTGGCCTATCTCCAATCACGTTATGGCTCGCTCGACCGCACACCAGGACAATTTACCGGAGGCCCCGTCAAATTTTACAGTTGGACCGGGTTCGAGAGCGATATCAACCTCCGGTACGAAACCGCCACGGACCGGGGCATCATTTTCTTCGAAAGCCAGGAGCTCCGCCTCAAAATCACCGAAGGCAATTCCGCCACCGTGTTTTAATCAACCTCCTCCGGCCGGCTCGACAACAAACCCGATCATTTCTTGTCAGGAATCCTCTCTTTATGCTATTGTTTGAAGGTGAGTAACTACTCACTCACTCATGGGAGCTCGATGCAACAGACCGCTCGAACCATGCGCCCCTCCAGCAGAGAACGGCAAGCCGGCTTGATTGCTGCGGCTGCATCGCTCTTTGCCGCCAAGGGATTCAGCGGCACCACGACCAAAGAAATCGCCAAGGCGGCAGGCGTGAGCGAGGCCCTGGTCTTCAAGTATTTCCCGACAAAACGGGCGCTCTACGCTGCGATTCTGGCGGAGAAAGTGACCGTCAACGAACTACTTGAAGCGGTGGAGGGGGCCTCCCAAAGACGGGACGACCATCGCGTCTTCACCATAATCGCGAGCTCTCGCATTCGCCCCGACGTCGACTCGACTCTCTTACGGCTCTTGCTATTCAGCGCCCTGGAGGGACATGAACTCTCCGAGATGTTCTTCGGTAAACACCATAAAGTGTTCTACGACCACCTGGCTTCCTACATTCGAACCAGGATCGACGACGGAGCCTTTCGCCCGGTCGATCCCCTGCTGGCAGCCCGTGCCTTCATCGGCATGGTCGTTCATCACCGTTTACTCCATGAAATTTTCGACGTCCCGATGCATCAATCCCACGAGGAGACGGTCTCGACCTACGTCGATCTGTTCCTCACCAGTCTGATCAAGCCACCAGCCAGCCGTACGACGCCGGGGAGGCGTGCGCGATGAATTCCTTAAAGCAACATCCGATCGTCACGCTCGGCGTGATCATTTTCTTTGCGGTCACGGCCCTCGTCGTGTTTCGCCTCAGCAGCGGCGCCAAGAGCGATGTCCGAAACGCCCGCGTCATCACCGTCGCCACCGCGACGCCGCTCAAACAGGACCTGGACATTCGGCTCGCCTATACCGCCGACATCATCCCCAACCAGGTGGTCAATCTGTTCTCGCGGGTGGACGGCTACATCGGCAAGATCTACGTCGACAAGGGCGACCTGGTGAAGGCCAGCCAACTTCTGGTCGAGATCGACCATACGGATTACCAACATGCCGTCAACCAGGCCAAGGCCAATCTGGCGGCAGCCAGAGCAAGGGTCGCGCAGCAGGATGCGAGCCTCCGCAATGCCACTCTCACCCTTCATCGGATGAGGGCGCTGATCAAAGACCAGTTCGTCTCGCAACAGGATCTGGATAATGCCCAGGTCTCGTACGACGCAGCGGCGGCGGCGCTCGACTCGCTCGGCGCGCAGGTCCAGCAAATGGCGGTCGCCCAGGCCCAAGCCGAAACAAACCTGGCCTACTCCTATATCCGCGCGCCCTTCGCCGGCTATGTGGCAGAGCGCAACCTCGATCTTGGCGCCTATGTCAGCGGCGCCACCGCCGGCACCTCCACCATCTCGCGCGGCATCCTCACGCTCCATGAAATCGAGACGGTCCGCATTCTGATCGAGGTGGTCGAGAAAGACGTCCCGCTCATCCAGGTGGGGCAAAAGGCAGATGTGCGAGCCGAGGCCTATCCCGAGCGAATCTTCGAAGGCACGGTCACCAGAATCGTCCAGGCTCTGAACCGGGCCACCCGCACCATGACAGTCGAAGTGGACCTCCCGAACAAGGACCATGTCTTGAAGGGCGGCATGTTCGCCCGCGTCGAGGTCCTGGTCGGCAGTCATCGCAACGCGATTCAGATCCCCATCGACGCGGTCAGCCGATTGGAAGATGCCCAATATGTCTATATTGTGCGCGAGGGCAAGGCCCAGCGTATGCCGGTAGAAATCGGCGTCCGCGAGGACAGCCGGGTCGAGATCACCAAGGGCCTGGACGGATCCGAACAGGTGATCGTCTCAGGGAAAGACCTCGTGCATGACGGAACCGCGGTGCAGACGCAATCAACAGACGCCGTAAAAGGTAAGACGTAGAGCGTGAAACATCTTGTGAACACAGCGTTTCGCCTTCCACGTCCCATCTCATTCCCTCATGTCTTACGTTTCACGTCTCACATTTTACATTTTACATCTTCATTATGTGGTTAACCCTTCTCGCACTTCGCAATCGCATCGGGATCTTGATGCTGTCCCTGGCCATGGTGCTGCTGGGAGCCACCTCGCTGCAGCGGCTGCCAGTCGACCTCTTCCCCCAGATTCAAGTGCCGGTGGCCTTCGTCGGCGTCATCTATAAAGGCGCGCCGCCCCTCGACATCGAACAAAGTGTCGTCTATCCCATCGAAAAAGCCGTGAGCTCCGCCTCGAACGTCGAGCATGTCGAGTCCTTCGCCAAGCAGGGCATCGGCGCGGTGCAAATCTGGTTTAACTGGGGCGCGGACATCAACGTCGGCCAGATGGAAGTGATGCAGCGGGTCACGCAGATCCTGAACAGCCTGCCGCCCGGCATCTTGCAGCCCTTTATCGTCAAATTCGACGTCTCCAATATCCCCGTCTCCATCGTGACGGTCTCCAGCGACGATCTGGACGAACGGGCCCTCTACGACCTGGCCTACAACACGATTGCTCCGCAGATCGAACAGATCGCCGACGTCGCCGCCGCCACAGTGGAAGGCGGAAAGATCCGCCAGATCAATATCAACCTCGACCCGGCCCTCTTGAACGCCAGGAGCCTCTCGATCCTCGACGTCGTCAAATTCGTGAAGGCTGCCAACCTGATTCTGCCCTCCGGCGACATCAAGGCGGGCAATCTGGACTACAACGTCTTCACCAACAATCAGTTTCGCACGGTCGACCCGATCCAGGACGTGATCGTGAAGGTGAACCCACAGGGCAGCCCCGTACGGGTGCGGGACGTCGGGACCGTGACCGATTCGTCGGACATTCAGACCAACATCGTCCGAACGGACGGGGCCAGAGCCGTCTATTTACGCGTCAATAAACAGCCCATCGCCAACACTGTGGCGGTGGTGGATGCGCTACGCAAAGCCCTGCCGAAGATGGTTGGCATCCCGTCCAGCGTGAAGCTCGGCATTTCCTTCGACCAATCGGTCTACATCCGCCAATCGATCAACAACCTCGTCGAACAGGCACTGCATGGATCGCTGCTGGCCGCCCTCGTCATCCTGATCTTCCTCCGTAATTTCACCAGCACCCTGATCATTTCCGTCTCCATTCCCCTTTCGATCATGGTGACCTTCATTGTGCTCTATTTCTGCGGGCAAACCCTGAACGTGTTCACGCTGGGAGGCCTGGCCCTGGGCATCGGCCGGCTGGTCGACGACTCCATCGTGGAGCTGGAGAACATTCAGCGCCATCTCAACAGCACACCCCGCCGCTGGGACGCGATTCTGGAAGCGGCGCGCGAAGTGGCGATGCCGATTCTGGCCTCGACCATCACCACGGTCGTCGTATTCCTCCCGATTTTCTTCGTCGCAGGCATTGCCCGTTTGCTCCTGATTCCCCTGACCATCACGATCGCGCTTTCGCTCTTCACCTCTTTCTTCGTGTCCCGCACAGTGACGCCGGCGCTCTGCTACAAATTCCTCAAGCCGGAGCAGGAAGCCCATCAGTCAATGCCGCGCTGGTTCGTGCGGATGATGGATTGGAGCCGCGAACGGTATGAGTCTCTGGACCGGGGCTATGAAGACTCGCTTTGCTGGGTCCTGGCCCATCGCACGCTCTTCATCGGCGGCATCCTGTTTCTCTTCGCCGCCTCGCTCGCACTGGTGCCCAAGATCGGCACGGAATTTCTCCCTGTGTCGGACGAAAGCCAGTTCCGCATCGTGTTGCGAGGGCCGGTCGGTCAGCGCGTGGAAAAAACCGAGCAACAAGTAGCGGAAGTCGAACGGGTGCTGCGGGCCCAGATCCCGGTCGAGGAACTGGGAACCATCATTTCCAGCACCGGCGTCCTGGCTCAGGGCCGCTCCTCCCTCTTCAATCCGAACACCGGCCCCCATACGTCGGTCATTTCCGTCTATCTGGTCTCACCGGATAAACGGAAGCGGAGCCAAGTGCAGATCATGAACGACGTAAGGCCCAAAGTGCTCAAGCTCTTTCCGGGTGTCGCGATGTTCTTCGATCCGGGCGGGCTCGTGAAGCGAGTCACCAGCTTCGGATCGCAGAAATCCGTCGATGTGGAGATCTACGGCTACGATTTCGAAAACGCTCGCGGGGTCATCCGCGAGGTCGAGACCATAATGCACCGTATCCCGGGCCTGGTCGATATCGAAGTCAGCCGCGAGGAGAACTATCCAGAGGTCAACGTCGTGGTGGATCGCGAGAAGGCTGCCCTGCTGGGCATCAGCGAAACGGACGTGGCCAACGCGGTGCTCTTCTCACTCAACGGCAACGGTCAAACCGATCCCATCATCTATACCGACCCGCAAAGCGGGAACGAATACTACATCAGCGCCTGGCTCGCGGAAGAGCATCGCCAAGACCTTACGGATATCGAGAACATCGTGCTGACCACCAAGACCGGTGAGCCGGTCCTCCTCAAGAACGTGGCTTCGCTCAAGCTGAATGCCGGCCCGGTGAAGATCGAGCGCAAATACTTCCAGCGGGTGGTCCATCTGACTGCCAACCCGGTGAACCGAGACCTGGGCGCCATCGGGGCCGACCTGGAAGCGGGCTTTGCCAAGATCCAGCTCCCCACCGGTTTCAGTATCAAGTTGGCCGGCCAGATCCAACAGCAGCGAGAAACCTTCGAGGGACTGATATTTGCCACAGTCCTGGCGCTCATTCTCGTCTATATGGTGATGGCCGCCCAGTTCAAATCGCTGATCGACCCCTTCGTCATCATGTTTGCGGTCCCGATGGGCTTCCCCGGCGTCATCCTGATCCTCTTCCTGACCGACACGACCCTCTCCACCACCTCGATGATGGGTATCATCATGATGCTGGGCATCGTGGTATCGAATGGCGTCCTGTTGGTGGATTACACGAATGTGCTGCGGAGGAAAGGATGCGAGTTACATGACGCGGCCATCACGGCGGCGCGGACGAGACTCCGCCCCATCCTCATGACCTCCCTCGCCACCGTCGCAGGGCTGCTGCCTATGGCGATCGGCTGGGGCACGGGCGGAGAAACAAATGCCCCCCTGGCCCGCACGGTCGTCGGAGGACTTAGCGTCTCGACAATCCTCACGCTCTTTCTCGTGCCTACGATCTATGTGATGTTAGAAGAACGGTTCCCACGCCATACGGACGCGGCCACGCAAGAAGCAGATTGGATACCGGAAGAGCCGGGGCAAGCACCGACCGGCAGATAGCTGACTGGCTAGTCGATGGTAGGAAATAGTGCCTTCAGCTTCATCGCCAAGCCGATATCCCCGCTGATCTTAAGCCGGCCAGACATAGCGACAGCTGGTCCGCTCAACTGCCCCTTCAAAATCTTGATACAATCCTCCCCGGTCATCGAAAGCGAGACTTGTGGGTCCTCATGCAGCCCCTCTGTAACCTGACAGGCCCCCTCACGAATCGTGAGGATATACTGCCCGCCCTGCGCGCCACTCAAATCAAATTGATAGACCCCATCAAGGTCTTCGGCCGCCTCTGCGTCGAGCTTGCTGGGGAGAAGCTGGAAGAAATCTTTGACGGTGTTGAGGTTCATCGGTACACGGGGATCGGAGATGCCTAATCAATACAGGGGCTGCGTTGCCGCGGCCCCTGTCCGAAACTAATACCGGAGCGTCACCGTCGCAGTACTGCGACGCGCGCCGAAAAATTCTTTGGAGAACGTCTCGACAACGGCAGGGTCATAGCCCTTGCAACTGAAAATGTCGAGGTAGGCGTTGTTCGTATCGTTCGCAAAGTGGCCGCTGATCAACGACGTCGAGATCAACTGCACCATGGAATAGCCGGCGACCCGACCTGAGCCGAAATCGACAACCTGACATTCGCCGAAACGCTTCATGCCGATGACCTCACAAAGCTCCACGACATAGCGGCGAATATGGCCGGCGTTGCGAATAAGATCGGGATTACAATCTTGAAGGTCGACGGAGGTGCACAGTCCCCACGCTCTCCCCTCTCCCACCATCTCTTGGGGGGCAATCGAGGCAGCTGCTGGGGACTCAGGTGGAAAGATCGCGGACTCGGAACCGGCCGAGCTACTCATAAAGGGTGCACCTTTCTGTTAGTTAGGATGAAAGAATGTTACGATAGACCGTACCGCCCAACTATACCACGATTTTTCCCGCATCAGGGAAGCTGACGAAACTTTTTTTCACACGAGACGCTCACGGGTCTCCAGTCGGTTGACAAAATTCTCGGCAGTCGGAGAGAATGCGCCCATGACCACGAGCACTCCAGCGAATCCGACCTCGACTCAGCCGTCAGCCGACCTCCCAGACCGCCTCTGCACCTGGTGCAAGGTCGCCATGCGGAAACGGCTGGTCGCCAGCGGGCAATTCGTCCATTACACCTGCCCCACCTGCGTCTTCCAACATACGACCAGACGCGGCCCCAAGCCGGCGGCCCCGGCCCATTGAGCTTCCAGTTGACAGTCAGAACTTCCCCTCGGTGAGCTTCCTGATCGCTTCCACCCTCTGACGGTTCACCCCGAAATCACGGTAGCCGGTCCGGGACGCGGATCGGAAATGAACGATCTTCGCCTCATCGTCGAACAGAAACTCCACATCGTCCACAAATCGCAGCAACAGGCTAGTGAACTCATAGTGGACATAGGTCTCGTCTTCCTCCACCAGCTTAGTACGGGGAAGGGACCGAATAATCGCTTTCAGGGCCTCCTTCGCCTCAGCCCTGGCCTTCCGATAGCGAAAGGGCGCGATGGCATGGCCCTCGTCTTGCGCCTGCGTCGACACACAGTTAGGACTTGCCGAACAGGGGTCTAATTGTCTCATAGGGTGAATATACCTCAAAAAATAAAAACGCGCGCAACCGGCTCAAAACGATCATCCAGCGAGGCCTTAGCGAGAGCGCACCCATAGAATGCTCAAACATTCGGTCCAGCAAGGCCACAGCCGATGAACGCACCGGAGGCGTAGCCTTGGGCTACGTTGAGGATACGTTCGAGGCGAGAACGACGCTGGCGGACTATTTCAGCATTCTACTAGATGAAGGGGGACAGCGGCGCATACACCACCGAATGCCCGATCAACTGTCCTAAGCAAACAGGCATCAGCTCTTCACTCAGCGGAGCCCGATTCAGGCGGACCTCGATATGGAATCCTGCCGCGGTGCCGACGACTCCGATAATAGCGGATGCATCCTCTGCACCTGGAAATAGTTCCTGTGTTTGGAACTCGCAGAGGGTGCTATAAAGGCGGCCCTCTGGTTCGATTACGGATCGGAGCTCCGGAAGATCGTCGAGCACACAATGCACCGAACAACGGTAGACGAAGCGGGCGGTGGGATCGATCGACTGGAACTCCACCAGCGCATCCTCGGAGAAACCCGTCAGGCAAACCCTAACGCTGGCTGGTTCTATGGCAGAGGTCGCAGCCAACTTACTGGCCGGCACCAAAAACTCATAGGCGTCGGCCGTGTTGTACTCGAACTGACAGGGCCCGAAGGCGTCAGGCCAGGAACAGAAGAAATGCGCAGAGGGATTGACCGGACGCAAGATCAGCTGCTGCTTCTCCACCGATGTCTCGACGGGAAGCTCCAATAGCGTGATCGCTTCGAGAAACGCCGTGCGCCGCTCTTCCAGCCATTGATCCCGCTCGATATCGCCACGCGTCTCACCGGGGGTGATCACCTCGTGCGTCTGGAGCCGCGCACGGATAAACGAATGGGCATGGCGAAACCCCAGCCAGAACATGCTGCGGGGATTGTGCAACCGCAACGGATCGCGAATGCGCCAAGGATGGCTGATCGAACAGTAGGTGCCGACATCCTGATAGCGTTGATAGACGGTGTGGTAGGCACCGGCCAGCAGGAAGAAGTCGCCGCGCCAGCCCTCCCGGACATGGATCAGCGTCGCATCTTCCGTGGACCAGGCGTCCAACTGATCGAAATCCTCCGGCGCCTCGATCGTCCATTCTTCGATGTAACAGATGACGTCCTTCGAAGGCCCCGCCGGCTTAAATCCTAACGCAGCCAGCCGTTCGCCCACGGCGAGGACCTGCCCAAAGGTCAGGGGCGTCGTCGTTTCCCAACGACGTTCACGCACGGTGGATCATCGCTCCCCCCGACTTATTAACGGGCCGCCCGCACAGCCTTCTGTTCAATCGTCGTATCGACGAGATAGCGGTCGAAGCCGTCCTTCAGGGTTGCCGCCAATAAGAGCTGGACATCCTCGTCGCAAAACCAGAACAGGGTGTCGCGCTGTGAGCCCTCGATATTCCTGGTCGTCGTGCTCTGATCGCCAAGATTCTTCGCCGTGATGACCAGCTTGCTGCTGGCGTTCACCATCGTCGAAAAGGCCCGGCTCTTGGCGTTGGCTGAAAAATCGAGTAACTGCCCACTGACGACGATATCGGCATCCTGCGACGTAGTCGCGCCAGCGCTGGAGGCCACCCGCACCGTCCAGGCCCGATCCTTCCACCCGCGCGTGCTCAGGCGATCTGCGAGGGCATGGGCCAGAACCACCCCCGGCCGCTCCCCTGCCAAATCGAAGTAGGTCACCCCCCCCCATAAGTGGGTGCGCAGACCAAGGCGTGTCTTCTCGGCCCGCCGGTCTTCAAAGGGTTCGATGACTATGCGGACCGCCGGATCCAGAGATAGAGCTGCCGCCTGTTTCTGCGGCACATCCAAATGCACCGTCTGCCCGGTCCCGGCACAACCCGCGCCGATCAACAAACTTGCCGCAAACAGAACGCCGACACTCAGTCGTCGCATTTTTGGATTTTGCATATTCTTCTCCTTCCGATTAACGACCCCACCATTGAAGCAGCCCAGCCTACTCAAGTTGTAAGCGAGTTACAACCACCAGCACAATTAGAATGCTGAACCGAGGCGTCATCGATGCGTAAAACGTGAGAGGTGAAAGGTTTCTGAGAAAGAGCCCTCAACAGTCCCACCTTTCATTTTTACGTCTTACCGTTCACGCCCCTAGCGAGCCACGATCGGGAGAATGGCGCGAAATGTCTCGCGGCTGAACTCCGGCACCTGACCGGCTTGAATCCTTGGATCGGTAAACGGCAGGAAACGGACAATCTTTAGGAATGACCGTTCGGCCAGGACCGCGGCAATCTGCGCCTTGCGATCATGAGTGATCGAAAGGGTATAGCCCTCGCCTCGCTTCCATTCCCACAGAGTCGGCGCCAACGACAGTTCCAGCCCCTGCCCTGCGAGCTGATGAAACCGGTCTACGATCCGAGCCTTATGCTGCTTGATTCCCTCCCCCCCCAACATCAAGGCACAAACGACATGGTGCCCCCACCAAAAGAGCGTCCGGAAGGTAAAAATATTCAAGTCATGAAAATGTTTCGGGAAGTCCAGATACTGATAGGGGAAAAGCTCAAGATGTTCGCCCTTCACAAAATGGCAGTTGGCAGAATTAAAATCCGGCGGGGCCACGAGAGAAACAGACGCGACCTCCTCTTTCAGCGCCACCTGGGTGGCCATAAGATCATGCCGCACCTTGTCCATGATCTTCGCCTTGGCGCGAAAGAACTGCTGATCGGCCAGCAAGGCCGCTTCTTCTGCTGTGAAGGGTAATGACATAGCTATGAATAGGCTGGGAACGGCTCGAAATATACTGCGCTATTTCTGCTGCGTTTCGAACTGGGAGACCGTCAAGTCGTACTGCGCCCGACATTCCGCACAACGGACCCACAGTGCATCTTGAAACACGTCCATCTCCCGAACCGATAGGGCCGACATATGGGTCCCCATGCAGGCTTTGAGCGCCGCGAGCGCATCTTGTTCCGCAGACCCAGCCTCAGGCGAGACGGACTCGGCTGCCGATGCCTGCCTGGTAATCGCGCCGGTGGTCACCCGATGAACCATGCGACAAGAACTGCACGTGAGCACCACGATGCGCTCCGGCTCGACGCGTTTGACCGTCAGACAGAGCGGATGCATCGACCAACATTGCTGGAGAAAGGCTCCGCCACGAATTGTCTCTGCCATTATCTGTCCTCACGCTACCGCAGGATGCGCAAACAGTTCGTCCAGCAAGGCCGCAGCGAGTGAAGGCCCGAGGCGTACCCGGAGGGTACGTTGAGGGTCTGAGCGATACGAGAACGACGCTGGCGGACTGTTTCAGCGTCCTACTACAGCGCCCAAAGGATCAGCATCACCAGCAGGCCAAGCCCATAGGGGAGCACGCAAGAGTACAGCAACGCCGACCTGGCTCGGTCCGTCGACCCATTGCGCGACAATTGCTCTTTGTAGACGAATTCACGGGAGAGGATCAGCACAGTGAGGGTCAGAGCCAAGGTCCTGCTTGTTCGCGGCCAGGTATAGGCGCCGCTGGCAATGAAGTTCGCCGTGAAAAATCCACTAAAGAGGAGAATCATCGGCGCCAGAACGAAACGGACTGAGTCGGAAAAAAAGGCATGCCAGCCCGGACGGGTTT
>SXGR01570256.1_pt1 | contig 21084 bp, 23 predicted proteins | sample 3174711 | NCBI WGS metagenome assembly SXGR01 (sample SAMN11356860, study PRJNA531348) | freshwater metagenome | isolation source: freshwater sample F1-60 | place: China: Fuxian Lake, Yuxi | collected 2017-12-25 | reverse complement strand
TGGCAATTTCCGCCCAGTTCACCCTTTTACCAGATTCGATTTCTGCTACAGCCTTCTGGAAACGGATTATTTTCAAGAACGCCTTCGGAGCCACTCCAACATTTTCTTTGAAAAGCTTTATGAAATGCTTTTGCGAATAACCAATGTTCGCCGAAATATATTGCAGTGAGGATTGATCTGGCGAACTGATAATCCTGTTAACCGCAAAATCTATGAAGGGATTAACCTGAAGCCTGCTTTTATAGAACTTCAGCAGATATTTTTCGACCACACTGAATTTCTGTTCGATGTTTTTTATTGCCAGAATTTTTTCGCGAAGGTTGATAATCTCGTTCGTGAGCACCAGCTCTGCATCCACGACGCTGTCAGTTAATTCATTCAGGGGCATTTGCACAAATGGAAATGCTCTGCCTCTCCTGAAATTGATAATGAACATTTCACTGTCCTTGCCGGACGGAATGGTGATGTAGTTATTCCTCATTCCTGAAAACCAGACGTTTCTGCAAGCCTGAATTTCCTGCAAAGTCTGATTGTCGTATATATATTTTGGATAATCAGTCAGATCAAAAATCACGTTGATATTGCCGTCCGGCAACAACCTGTCCATTGAGTGCACAGGATTGTAGTCTCGGTAATAGATAAAACTATCAATGAAAAGATTTAACGGACAGCTGGGGATATGGAGTTTAAACAGCATATTGATTGATTTTTGCGATGCCTGGCCTCTACTCCTGATGCATTCATCTTAGAGACAGCAACGCATCAAAGGCAAGCAAAGACTGATCAAATGTGCCGATTTGCTTTACTAAAAACTGCGTGTAATAACTCCCGGCTGGAATTTCTGTGACTGAATCTGTGCCCCCGAATTTACGCGCGGTTTTTTCAATCCTGTTGTGGTCTGAACCAATTCTGCGAATTGAATTTTTCCCGAGATCCCGCTCGAAAAGTTCTATCTGGTGAAATCGCTGCAGCGCGCTGTGCCAGTTCACATTCGGTGCCAATATCCCCGCCTCGCGCAAGCGGCTGTCCTGGTGCTTTTATTGCGGTAATTGAGAAAATAAAGGACGGGTTGAAAACTTTCGAGCGACCACCTAACTCAAAATTAACCTTTACTGTTTTCATCCCTTGCCAGGCATTACTGTCAGGATACTTTACAGTCGACTCTGCAACTGGTAATCCGGTGATGTGAGCAATTCTCCTAACTCATTGTATTCTTTGATATTGATCCTTCCATTGCTGAGTTCGGCCTATTTATTGCTTGGAAAAGAGAATAGACCGTTGTTAAGGCGCTTTCGAAAAGCAGCCAATCACATTCAATGCAGCATTCAAGCGTCAGCGAACGCGCTGCCGGAGAAGTCAAAATGAAAGCCAATCGATTACTTGCCGCCGGATTCTGCCTTGCTTTTGCAGTGCCAGCATTCGGAGACACCATTACGCTGGACATGACAATTCGCGATTTCAAACCTTTCTTCGCGGTCGGTGGCCATCCGGATTTCCAGTCATTTCTGGGTGGAGTTGAAACCGGGATGGTGAAAAGCACACTGGGGGTGGATGGAACGCCTGACTACGATGCCAGTGCCGGCCAGATTACCAGTGCAGCCTCGTTCGCCAGCTGGTATCACGACACCCCGGGCGTCAACTTGACCTCCACACAGTCCATTACGCTGGATAATGGTTTAGGCGCAACTACCGGTGGTATTTATTCCTATAGTAATCCGTCTTTTTTCCCAATCGACGGACCTGCGGTTCCCGGTGATACTTTCGGCCATCATCCAGGCCAGCCTCACAATTATTACTTCACCGTGCAAATCGCCACGACATTTACTTATGTAGCAGGCCAGAGCTTCAGTTTCATCGGTGATGATGACCTTTGGGTGTTCATCGACAAAAAACTCGCCATTGACCTCGGTGGCGTGCACGGACCAGCCTCCGGAAGCGTGAGTCTCGATTCCCCTTTCCTTGGCTTGACCGCAGGATCAACTTATTCGCTGGATCTGTTCTTCGCAGAACGCCGCACAGTTGGGTCCAGTTTTAGAATCGATACCAGTATTACTTCTCTTGTGACTGCCCCAGTGCCTGAACCGGGAATGCTGAGCTTGTTGGGTCTTGGTCTGTTAGGATTGGGCCTGCGAAAATCCAGAACTGGAAACACCCAAAACTTGTAGCCTGGCACACTTGTTCTAGGGATCGATGCACTTCATCTCGCGAATTCCCCAGATATCACTAAAGCAAGCTCGTTGGTCAATCCTGAAGAGGATTACAACGAGCTTTTTAGTTTCTGCACGCCCTTCAATCACTTATCCACCCTACACAACGTGCGCCAGTATTCCGCAAAATCATGGATGGCGCAGACTTCGATCTGTCATGCAATGAGCTCTATCCGCCAGAGTTTGCAATAGTCTGAACTGTGACCCCTAAAACAGTATTCACCTTGCAAGCATGCACGTCTGACCCATCGGGAAATACAGTGGTACAGGCTTCAGGCGGGCGTCCCTGCTTAACGTTCAATTGCGAAGGCCAATATCTCGGCTGGCGATTCCCTGCGCTCCACCAGCCAGAGCGTGTGATGAGCGCAGCTCTTGCCTAAAGCAGTGTTCGCCTCACAGGAGAGAGCGCCTCCCACTACCGTGATTCCAGCGGCAAGAACGTGTGGCTTCAGGCAGCTCAAATTGTGAGCGACGACTGGTCTCCCTTGATTCTGAAACCTCAAATCGGCTGTGGCTGCTTGGCCTGATTCGAATAGAAGACACTGCAATTTGGGGTGCCTGTATCGATCGTGATCTTTGTCCGGCTTTCTGCAAGCAAAAACCCCGCCGAAGCGGGGTTGAGAGGCACTGCTGGAGGATTACGCTCTCTTGCGTTTGCTGAATCCGAGGCCGATCAGACCCAGCCCAAGGATAATGAGAGCGGCTGGTTCGGGGACAACGCCTGGAGGAGAGAATTCAGATGGCGGTGGCAATGCGCCATATTGACCAAGTGCCAACATGCCTTGTCCGTTCAGAGCGAATAAAATCTGGCCGTCGTCATCCAGCGGGGCAAGATCCAGCACTGTGTTGCCATTGTTGAAGTAGAGCGTGCTCACACCGGCCAGCAAGGGATGCGGTCCCACTGGCGCCACATTGCCACCAATTCCGTTATAGCTTCCCTGGAACGAAAGTCCGGCAGTCGCCAGCACCTGGTTCCAGGCATTGGCCTCCGCCACAGCACCGCCGTTGCCGGTTCCAGCCGCGATATACACGTTGCCACCGCCGAGCAGGTAGTCAATAACCACTTGCTGGTTGACATAGCTGCCCCCGATGGAGCCGGAGAGAAAAACAGCATCGTAACCCTGGATATTCGCGAGATTGAATGCAGGTGCAGTTGTCACCGTCCAGGTATGGCCGGCGCCAATCACTGCATTGGCCAGACTGCTCCCTGTAAGACCAAAATTGGTGCTGTAGGCCAGAAAACTTCCCGGTTGGTCACCGGTGAAAAGGTTGGTGATGTTATTGATGAAGGTGCCGGCACTGGGCGACTGCCCGAAACCAAAGTTTGTCAGAGTCCACTCATCGTTGTTGACGACAAGATAGCCCGCATTCGCAGCACTGGTGACGCAGAGCATTGCCCCGAATAGAGCTGCTTTGAAATATCTGATCATTGGTTTCATCACCGTAATACCTCTCTTGTGATCTTGCTACAGATAAGCAGCAAGAACCATGCCTGACTACTAATAGGTATACTATTCAACAGCTTAAAAACCCGGCCGCTTTCTTCGGTGAGGCAACTTGTAAATATTCCTGACAAAGTGAAGCCATGCGCGAGGGTTCTCCCCAATGTACGCTCAGGCATTCCATTTGCGAGTGGGAGAGGCAGCTTGTTGCACTGGCGGTAATGGCACTGGCTGGTGCGGCACTGGTTGCTAAGGTACTGTCAGGGGGGGGGCACTTGCGGGGACACCTGAATCACCCCGGGTTCTACAACTTCGATTTGGTTCTGGTCTGGTGCCACAGCAGACTGAGAGTTAGACTTTGGCGGAACCAATCATGCGGTCACGCACAGGTGTTTTGATCACTTGTTTCCTGCGAGACAGCGCAGTGAGCTCTCATGGCAAATCCGATCGAAGATGACAAGTCATCGCTCAAAGACGGCGACCACTGTGTGGTTACTGCAGGCACGCACAAGGGCAAGTCCGGAATTGTTCGGGACTTGAATCTGAGCAAAACCGGACAGTTGACAATTACCGTCGTTCAAAAGAATGGCGATCGATTTAAAACACTGGCAAGAAATGTAGCGGTCGGCAAGCACTAAGGCGACTGCTGCCCCTTTCATGCAAGCCCTGAACCAGGTTGCTGTCCCTTTTCAATTCGAATTTTCCTCAACCCGCGCTGTTCGCCACCTAGCCTGTTTTCTATGGGCTCCGAATTTGTGCACTGGCCGCTACAGTTTGTAATTGGCAGGATTCGATGAACTGGAATCGACTTGAATGCATGACAACCACAATTTCGGGTCCGGCTGTGTGTATGGCCAGAATCAGGTGATCGCTTCTAGTTAACCTGGAATTGCCCTGCCTGCATTTGGCTCGCCGGGTTTCCCCTATTCTGGATCTTCCTGTTCTGAAACTCTCTATTCTGAAAGTCCCTCTATAAGTTTCGCCTCTCCGCGTTTTCCCCGCAGGTATACCCTTGGCAATCGCCTTTCATGGAGTGCAGTGAGGCACGCAGCAAGGATTGCAATCATTTGCCTGAATAACAGATGTAACCGGGTGCCTTATTGAACCAGATTGGGCATACTGCGCCCGTGAAAGATTCACCCGCTCCCGAGGCTCGAGATATCATCTGTTTATGAACGAAGCATCGAACTCCCGCTACGAAATTACGACACTCGGCATTTTCGCCGTTGCCCTGATCCTGTTCCTTTATCTGGGGCTCTTGCCATCCCTGGTATCGGGATTACTCGTGTATGCGCTGGTGAACGTGCTGGTATCCACGATTCGCCAGCACGCACCGAATCTTAAAGACTCGCACGCGTTCGCGGTCACTTTCCTCGCCATTCTGATAATTGGTTTGATCATCCTGGCCACCATCAGCACGATCTCGCTGCTCCAGGGCAGTGGTGAAAGTCTGCCCGGACTGCTCCAGCGCATGGTGGAGATCCTCGAGAATTCGCGGGAGCGGTTGCCTGTGTGGTTGCTCGAATATCTGCCTCCGGATGCCGATGCCCTGCGCGAGATGCTCATACAGTGGCTGCGTGACAGTGCCGGGTTGTTTCAGGTGGCAGGAACCGAACTTGGTCGCGGGTTAGCGCACATCCTGCTGGGAATGGTTATCGGGGCGCTGCTCTCGCTGGAGACTGCGATAGTGGTACGCAAGCACGGACCACTCACTGAAGCCTTTGCCCAACGCGGTCGACGCCTCGTAATGGCATTCCGCAATGTGGTGTTTGCGCAGGTCTGGATTTCCCTGATCAATACCGCATTCACTGCTCTGTATTTAATGATTGTGTTGCCGATTTTCGACATTCACCTGCCGTTTACAAAGACTCTGGTGCTGATCACGTTTGTCGCAGGTCTCCTGCCAATCATTGGCAATCTCATTTCCAACACAGTAATTTTCATTGTCAGCATGAGTCAATCGTTGATCATCGCGCTGGTATCACTGGGGTATTTGATAGCGATCCACAAACTGGAGTATTTCCTGAATGCCAGCATCATCGGCACCCATATCCGCGCCAAGGCATGGGAAATGCTGATTGCCATGGTGGTGATGGAAGCCGCGTTCGGCATACCGGGACTGATCGCAGCACCGATCTACTATGCCTACTTCAAGGATGAATTGAGCGCGAAAGATTTCCTCAGCACTGGCAAATAATTTGCCAGCGTCGTTCCTTTGCTTTCTGCCTGAGCAAGTTTGGGATGAAAATTTGAGTGGGTGTCCTTGCAGTGCCCCAGGGATGAAAATTTGAGCGGGTGTCCTTTCCGTGCCGCTTTTTCCGTGCCGCCCTTTCTGTGACGCCCTAGGGTCTTTCGATCAGTTTCCCCGCTAGCAGGGCCAGAGGAATCTTGGTTATGAGTACCAGCACGAAAGACGCCAGCGCCAACTGCCAGAGAATGAAGCCGGAATTGGCAATGGCAAAGTAGGTAGTGATGCCGCCGGTGAGGCTCACCGCAATCCCCGCCCGCAGAGCTGCGGCATGCATGCTGTCATAGGCAGGTCGCAGGCGGGCGCACAACCAGGCAATCACCAAACCATAGAGAAAATCCGGCAATAGGGAAAACACCTCTCGCCACAGGGTCCCGCGCCAGGGCGACGAATAGTCCGGCACTGCGACAGAAGCCCACATATCGTCCAGCAACAGATTGTTCCCCAGCCAACCGCTGAGATTAAGTAACAAACCGACCAGCAGACCAATCAGCAGCACGCGCTGTTTGTCATGGCGGGTGTCATGGTGGGTGTCGTTGGAGGAGAAGCGAGCGTTACTGGTCATGGATTACTCCGAGGTGATCACTGTGCGCCGAAACCGTGCTTCAAAACTGTACTTCAAAACTGTACTTCAAAACCAATAACGCAATGACGGGAGAAAGGTTACAGGTCCAGGTTCTGCGACCGCGAGTCACATGCCAACCATTTCCGGTTTCCTTTCCGTGACCTCAGTATCCTTTCGAGAGAGGTAAAGGACCAGACTTCACAATCATGCATTTATAAGTGACTGCTAACAAAAGTCCGAATGACGAGCGACTACCACAATTGATCAATTCTTTGCTGCGATGGGCGCATCGGTGTGCATCTCCAGTGATTCGTTTCGGTGGACGTACCCGGTTTCTAGCGCTGCGAATGGGGTGCCTTCAGGTTTCCCTCCAGCGAGCAGCTTGCGTATCATAGGACTACGCGGCAGTGACCGCGGGAGTCAGGAGCCCCCATGAGTATTCTGTTGCCGATGTTGTTGTTGATTCTGGCCGGCATCGTACTGACTTTCAAATTGCAGGGCGCCGCCCGGAAACGCGCTCTTCGCTTATATGGCATTGGTGGCGTGCTGACACTGGGCGGATGTTTTGCGTCACTGGCAGCTCTGGATGCAGAGACCTCAGGCAACGGCAATTTGTTCAATGCGGTCAATCCCTACATTTGGCCTGCCCTGGCCATGTTTGGCATGGTAGTGCTGGCTGTGAATGCCATAATCATCATCCGTGATCGCAATAAGCGCAGCGCTGATCCAGAGATTTGAACGACTGTTCACCTATCGACAAGAGACATGCAATTCTCAGTGGCGATCCCGACCTGCTGGAGATAACTGTTTCGGTGCTTGCCCCGTTTCTGTTGAGCAAGTAAAGCAGCAATCACCGCTCTTCAGGTACTCGAAGTTCCAGTTCCTGTATCCGGGGAACAGGTTGTTCAATGAATGCCTCGACTGTGGCAGGTGTGCGCGTCCACCGCAGGGTAAGCCATATGCTCAAGCCAATGGTAATAATGCGATAGATATTCGCCTCCAAACCACCCAGAGCATTGTTACCAACTTCGAAGCTTGACCAGTACAAATTCATGAGCAGATGAAAATTAATCGGCACCCACAGATTGAAATTCCAGCGCATGTAGAGCCAACTGAACCACAGCCCACCGATGAGTGTGACTGCAAATATTCCCGCGGTTTCAATGAGTCCCTCACCCTGGTAAAGATGAGCCACGCCGAACAGGATGGCGCTGGAACCTGCTGCGATTACAAACCACAGGCCCACCCTTCGATAGAGTTGGCCGAACAGAAAGCCGCGAAAATAGATTTCTTCGGCAATGGCCGCGACTACGGCCCCAAGCAGAATGCTGTCCAGACTCAGGCTGAGTTGAAAACTTGCGGCGAAACCATAGCCGAGCAGCATGGGCAAAGTCGCAATCGCGGCAATTTTTGTCGCCGCTTTGAAATCTCCGGATAACCCGCATTCCGCGAGCAAATCTCGCGCTGGATAGAGCAAGAGCAGTGCTGTCACGGGCACCAGTGCCAGCCAGAACAGGCGATTGCTTGCGGTAAACAGGATGTAGAGGCTCCCCTCTCTCGCCCCGCTCCAGGCCAGCAAGCTGACGCCTTCGTTGGCGAAAACGAAAGTTGTCAGTACCACCAGAATTGTGATGACTTTTCTCTCCATAACGCTACCCCTGCAATGCGGATTGTGATGCGGCAAGGATGCCCGGGCGAAAGGCAGGGTCAAAGTGTTCCGGTACGAGTGGCACATTTCTGTGATGAACAGCACTGCGATTGGCGCGGCTCAGTGTGCATCAGCCAGGGAGTTGATGCCTGCGAGGATATTGGTGCTTTGTTGCCGCGATACCGGGATGGGTTGTGCTACACCCAGCAGGTGAAGCCGATAACCCTGCGCGTTGCCACTGACCTGAATGACCTTTTCCAGATTCACCAGATACGAGCGATGGCAACGTGCAACAGGGCAAATACCCAGTTCCTGTTCCAACGCGCTGAGAGTGGTTCGGAAGAGAGTCTTTTTGATCTCCTGCCCCGACCGATAGAATATCTCAACATAATTACCGGCAGCATGCAGATACAGCAGCTGTCCCGGCAGCAGCGACAAGGTTTCCTCCGCATTCTGACCTGTTAAACGAATGCGCTGATCAGGATCGCCAATCGATTCAGTCCGCAGGTGGATACGACTGGCAGCGCGCTGATGTTTCCTGAGCAACATAATATAGTCTGCCGCGATCGAGGCGATGATCGGGAAGATGCCAATTGCCAAACCGAATGCGGCAAAACCCCACCAGGCAGTCCAGGTTAATGCATTGCCAAAAAACCAGCCCCAGTAGAGAAAGCAACACCCGAGTGCCAGCGAAAATGCTGCAATCACCCAGAGCAAGTGCCGGGCAATATTCCAGCTCTCCTCAATGAACCAGGACGGGCAGAGCAGCGGGAAGATAAAGCGTGCCATCAGGAAAACCGCAGTAACGATTATTCCATAGCCACTCAGGAAAATTGTGCGATTCGGGTTCTCAAAATCATCGGTGCCAAAGGGTTCGAAGATGAGCAGAAACGCGACCACGAAAGCGCCGACTGCGATACACACAATGAACTCAACAATCGCATCGCGCCGAAAGGGGAAAGGGGCAGTGAAGAAATCGGCCATCGTCAGTGAAACCACTTCCTTTGTTTATGATCGGGTTTTTTCAACGCGAAGAGCAAATCAATTAACAGCGCGCAAATGCTTTCAACCAGAAAAAATCGCTTGCGGCTTACCCTGAATCCGCTCTTATACTGGCTCATCAAAACTGGTGATGGAAGAGTTGAATTTTAACTCATCTGTCTTTGCTCGCTCTATACTCACCTCGGGTGAGAAAAGGCCCGTTTCACTGCGGGTTCCCGTTCAAAAAATTTCGCGGTTGAAATGAGTACGCGCGTTTACTATCCAATCAACCATTCCCGGGGAGTCGCTATGGACAGAGATCACAGTAACAAGAAGTCACTGAAAACACCTGCCGGCAGTGCTACCGCTTTTCTGGCAGAAGATGTCAGGAACCTCAAAGCCAACCCCTGGTGGTGTGCAGATTATTCCTGTAGTTCAGGCGGAACAATCTTCAATTCGGGAGACGTGCGCCGGATCTGCTTTGTCACCCCTCCCGCCACAGGATGTCCAACGCCTACCACGTTGGCCGATGGCTCCATCTGGGCCAAAACCGGTGGAGAAGCACAGGATGGCTGAGGTAAAGTATCCCTAGTAAACAATGGCTATCAGGGACAGAGCATGCAGCCTGTCCACTTGCCGGCGGCAGCTGGCACATCTGGCAGCCGAACCCCACCAATCAATTATCCCTTCAGGGGCCAGGTAATGAGCGAGAAATATTCTGAAAGTCCGGTAATGTTCAAGAATAATCCCATTGGATTTATCTTTGCTCTCCTGCTGATTCCTGCTTTTGGTTTGGGTATATTGATTCTGCTGTGGTGGTATTTGCAGAACAAGTCTTCGAAACTGACAGTGGATGAAAACGAAATCCTCTTCGAAAAAGGGCTGCTCAGCAAGGAAAGGTCTGAAGTGAATGTCAGCAGCGTGCGCACGATCAAGGTAAAACAAAGCTTTTTTAATCGGGTGTTTGGAGTGGGAACCATAGAGATCTATACCGCCGGAGACAATCCTGAAATCGTGGTCAGTGGTTTGCCAGACCCCAATCGCGTCAGGGAATTGATCAAACTGCGCCAGAATGTCGATCACTGATCATGACCGGCGAATCTGACAACAAGGACAAGAATGAGTCCCGCAAAATCGCGATAGCATTGATTGTGCTGGTCGTGGTGCTGCTGGTGGTTATTGCGCTGCTGGTCCCGAGTTTGTCCGATCTGGTGCAGACCGAACTGGCACCCGGGTTGGGACCGAGAACCGCAGCCATCATCGCGTTCGGCGTCACCTTCGCCACGCTCGTTGTATTTGCCATAGCCTCGGGCGATGGCCTGCTGGGAGAACTGCAATTTATTATCCCAGGCTTCTTTTTATTCTTCCTGTTCTTCTGGTTAATGACGGCGTGGATATTCTGACTAAAGAGCGCATCTGATCCGCGGGTATGCAAGCGCCGCTAGATTGGGCGAGGTTCACAGTGTCCCCTCAACATCATATCTATCTGCCATGAGCGAATTTGTTGATTACCTGCACGAGGTATTTGCAGAGTTCGGTCCAATTGAAACGCGCCGAATGTTCGGTGGTCACGGTGTGTATCACAATCAGCTTATGTTTGGCCTGGTGGCAGACGATGTCCTGTACCTGAAAGCAGATAATACGATCTCGAGGAAATTTGCAGAGCTCGGCCTCGAGCAATTCGAGTATGTCAAAAACGCCAAAACCATGAAGATGTCTTATTTTATGGCTCCCGAAGAAATTTACGAAGACACGGAGCAAGCCCGGAACTGGGCGGAGCTCTCTTACGGCGCCGCGAAGCGGGCCGCACAGAAATCAAGGAAGCCCAAAAAATAATGGCGCTGTAATTTTTCCAGGGATGGGAAACCCTTAAAACTGGAGAGAAAACATGAATCCGATTGTCCGCAATAGTTTGGCTGTTATTGGCGGCTTTGTTCTGGGAAGTATTGTGAACATGAGCCTGATCCTGGTCAGTGGTTCCATCATTCCACTTCCTGATGGAGTAGATAACACCACTGCGGAGGGTCTGCAGGCTTCTTTACATCTGTTCGAACCCAGGCACTTCATTTTTCCATTCCTCGCACACGCGCTGGGCACGCTGGTTGGGGCATTCTTTGCGGCGAAACTGGCAGCATCCAGAAAGCCCGCTATGGCTGCTGTTATTGCTGTGCTTTTTCTGGCTGGCGGTACTGCCAATGTGTTCATGCTGCCATCACCGGTTTGGTTCAATATAGTTGACCTCGTCGGTGCCTACCTGCCGATGGCCTGGATTGGGGCGATGCTCGCGAGCAAAGGAAAGTAAGGTCTAGTTATGCCAACGTGTAGTCCACTGCAGCAACTACCACATCAAGACGCACTGCGGCAGGGAATGCCCTTCAGTTGCAGCACACCCGCTTGAAGCCGAGAGAGATTGGCAAGGCTTACGATCAAATCACGCAGCTGTGGGAGAGCGCGGATTTTGATCGCAGCAACGGCATTGCACAGCATCAGCGTGCGATTGCGTTTACAAAACAAAGAGGCAAGGCGCTGGACGTAGGCTGTGGCTGCACCGGCCGCGTCATTGACTTGCTTCAACATGCCGGTTTTTCCCCACAAGGCGTCGATGTTTCGGAGAAAATGCTGCAACTTGCCAGAAAACGGCATCCCGAAGTCACGTTTTATCTCGCAGATATCTGTGAATGGGATATCGAGGAAACATACGTCTTCATTTCAGCCTGGGACAGTATCTGGCATGTGCCCCTGCAACAACAGGAATTCCTGGTAACGAAACTTGTTGCGAGTCTCGATGCGGGAGGAATTCTGATTATGTCTTTTGGTGGCACCAACGACCCGAGCGACCATACGAACAATGATATGGGGCCGCAGATGTACTACTCCACACTGGGTACAAGCGGGTTTCTTGAATTGTTATCGAGACTTGGCTGTATCTGCCGACACCTTGAATACGATCAACATCCTGAATTGCACACGTACTTGATCGCGCAAAAACTTTGAACAATGCAATAATTGCCAATATCCAGCCGCCGGAATTTTGGCCTCAATGAAAAATCAACCTGACTACTCGCCAGCATCCTTTGCTTTCGCGCACCACTATGAACTTTACACCTCGGGTGATGACGCCTTCAGGAATGGCAATATTTCCGAAGCCAGAAAATTTTTCCAGGTAGCACTGGAATATTACCCAGAGGACAGCGATACCTGGCGGGCATTGGCTAATTGTTATGCAGCGATGAGCAAGCCGCGAAAAGCCGAGGAATGCTTGCGAAGAGCATTGCAATTCGCCGATGAAGAATCCATTGCGGATATTAATTTTGATCTCGGCAACTGCCTGTTTGACCAGGAGAAGTATGCAGAAGCAGTGCAGTTCTATCTTCAGGTTCCTGCAAGCTCCACGGTTTGGCGCGAGGCCGCGAGAAGCATCTTGCTGGCAAATAAAATGTTGAGCCCCGAGAAAGCCTCAAGCTGACAATTCATCGAGGCGTTGGTTTGGCAGCTAAGACGAGTGGCTGCTGAGACAAGTGGCAGCTGGGACAGCAAGATCTCATTGCACACAGAAAATCTGTTGCCGTTTTATCCCCGGCGCAACAACATGGCCTGACAATGCGTGTTCGAAACGGGATAACCCAAAGCACGCAAGCTTTTCACGTCGGCAAAGTCCAGTCTTGCCGCCACTTCATAGTCGCCTGAAACTTTCCTTTTTGATTGTTAAGTTGTGGGTGTCCCTCTAGAATCTTCTCCGCGAATCACCCCCAACCACCTATCTCAAAAGAGGAATCGATTGATGACTACCACTCTCCGTAAATTTTCGCTGGCATGTCTTTTGTTCTGCTCATCTTCATTGGCCTTGGCCCAGCCAGCAGCCGAACCCAGCCTGATGACTTACGACATGGCAACCACAGCCATGGAAGCAGCCGAAGCTTTTGCGCGGGACAAAGGATGGAATGTCACTATTCTGATTACTGACCAGAGCAGCAATCCTGTGATGTTGCGTCGCATTGACGGTGCCGGTGCACGCACGTTCACCTTTGCGACAGCCAAAGCACTCGTTGTAAATACCACTGGGCTTACTTCCGGTGAATATGGCACCAGGCTCGCAGCAGGTCAGATTGCCGAAGTCGAAGGCGGTGTCACCTTTGCCGGCGGCGTGCCAGTTTTCGTTAACGGTGTGCGCATAGGCGCAATCGCCACCAGTGGTGTGCAGGCTGCCCAGGACGAGGAAGTCTCCACAGCAGGCGCGCAAGCAATCGGCAGCATCTCCGCCAACTAGGATCAGGATCAAACAGGGTCAGGGTGGCACACTGCCCTGATCCCTTTGCTACCCGCTTCCACACCACTTATGACCAAACCTGCTGCCTGGACAGTGCTGACCTTTGCCGCTATCGGCATAGCCGGCTACGCTGTATCGGTAACTATTGCTCCGGCAGTGCGCAGTCCGATCGTAGACAGCATGATCCTGGCCACACCCGACAGTGCCATCTTGCATTTTCTCGTTGGCGCGGTCGTCATTGTCATTGGTGCGCTGCAGTTTAATGTCAACATCCGTTTCCAACGCCCGCATATCCATCGTTGGCTGGGACGCATTTATCTCGGCGGTGTGTTGCTCGGTGGCAGTGCGGGTCTGTACCTGTCCTTCTATTCGTTCGGCGGCGTGGTATCGCATTTCGGGTTTGGCATGCTCGCGGTGCTCTGGTTGGCAACAACCTTTATTGCATTCACCCATATTCGTGCTGGGCGCGTAAAACCGCACCGGGAGTGGATGGTGCGCAGTTATGCCTTGTGTCTTGCCGCTTTCACGCTGCGCATATACTTGCCACTCTTTTTTCTGACTGGAATCCCCTTTGCGGACTTCTATCCAGCAGTGGCATGGCTCTGTTGGGTACCCAATCTCCTGATCGCCGAGTGGATTATTATTCCACGCTTGAAATAAACGCGGCGCGCCGGAGCGCACAGGGGAGTCTCAGTTATCGATTTACTCAAACTGTCCGCAGGCGGTAACCCAAAAATGCTGTCAGCATTGCCTGCCATTTTTCACCCCTTGACCCCTATTGATCTTCGCAACAAGACTTTATTATTGCGCAAGAGTATCTTAACGCCAGCCGCAATCCCCGATTCCGGGATGACACCGACTTGATACGATTCACTTCAGTCTCAGGATAAACCTATGAAAACGCACATTGCTCTAACCCTGCTGGTCTTCGCTACTGCTACTAACGTGCAGGCCGCTGAAGATCACCAGCACCCGGCACCAGAAAAACTTGGTCAGGTGCATTTTGACAATTCCTGCGCGCCAACTGTCGGCGCTGCGTTCGATCGCGGGGTAGCATTGCTGCATTCGTTTTCGTTCGGCACGGCGAAGCAGGCTTTCGAAGGCGTTCTGGCGGAAGATCCTGATTGTGCTATTGCCTGGTGGGGTATCGGCATGACCCATTGGGGCAATCCTTTTGGCGGCATCAAGACCGGACCACTGCTGGAGAACGGTCGTCTGGCAGTGGAGCAAGGACTGGCGACAGGCTCACCGACACCGCGGGAAAAAGCCTATCTGGAAGCTGTCGGCGAACTGTATCGCTCCCCAGCCGACCGCAATCATGCAGCACGCATTGCTGCCTATGAGGCGGCCATGGCCAAATTGAATACCGACTTTGCCGATGACCCTGAAGCGGCAATTTTTTATGCCCTTTCAGTCAACCAGCTGGCGTCTCCCACCGACAAGTCATTCTCCAGGCAACTGCAGGCGGCAGCGATTCTGGAATCAATGATCGTCAACGACCCCGAGCATCCGGGTCTGTCTCACTACCTGATTCACGCCTACGACACTCCGCAACTCGCTGCTCAAGGTCTCGACGCTGCCAATCGCTATGCGGCCATTGCGCCGGCCGCGCCGCATGCCCTGCACATGCCCTCGCACACGTTTACCCGTGTGGGCCTGTGGCAGGAATCCATCGATACCAATCTGGCCTCAGCGGAGTCGGCTCTGCGTGATGGCGCCATTGGTGAAGCGATGCACGCCATGGACTACCAGATGTATGCCTACTTGCAGACCGGACAGGATGCTGCTGCACTTGGTGTAGCGCAGGCAGCGCCGCGCATTCTGGCTCAGCTCGATCCTGCCGTGATGGGCGGGGCCGCAGCGCCGGTCGCAGCTTTCTACGCGGGTGCCGCGATTCCCGCCCGCTATGCCATGGAACGTGGTGCCTGGGATGAAGCCGCCAACCTGACTGTGCAATCCACCGCATACCCCCAGGTCGATGCCATTACCCACTACGCTCGCGCTGTTGGCGCCGCGCGTACTGGCCAACCTGATGCCAGCGCCACTGACATTGCCGCACTGGAAACTTTGCGGGCAAAACTCGAAGCAGCCAATGATGCCTACTGGACTGAACAGGTGCGCATTCAGCGAGAAATAGCTCAGGCATGGACTGAATTCGCCAGCGGGTCCCGCGATGCGGGATTGGCTCGACTCTCCGCAGCGGCCGAAGCAGAGGATAAAACTGACAAAGCGGCTGTCTCTCCCGGCCCTCTGGCTCCGGCTCGGGAACTGCTCGGTGAGATGCTGCTCGAGATGCAGCGCCCTGCCGAAGCGCTCACTGCATTCCAAAGCACATTGAATAAAGAACCCAACCGCTTCCGTGCCACAGCTCTGGCAGCAGTTGCTGCCGAACAGGCTGGCAATGGTGCCGCTGCCACGGATTACCAGACACAGCTTGCGCAAATCGCTGTGCGCGGTGATCAACCGGGACGCCAGGAGCTCGAGGCTGCGCGTCGCAGCAGTAAGTAACGGGCGCTTGGCAGTAACTCAGGGAAAGGATATTTGGCTAAGTAAAAAGGGCCCGCAATGCGGGCCTTTTTTTGGTTTGCCAACCAGAGTGTCTGTTTTTCAAATCCACATTCAAACAGTCAGGTACAGCACGCCCATGGTATAGCCGGCGAATAATACAGACCATATTTTAAAATGCGCAGGTAAAGTCAACACCAGCACCATCAACACGATTCCCACCGAGGGCACTGCCATGGAAGGAATGCTTGCGTTGTTGTACATGAAAATATTTACATACGGTCCCACGAGAAAATATAACAGCATTGACAAGGCAGAAAGCCGTCCCAGCCGCTGGCTTTGCTTCAACATGTCGAGAACGATTTTATCTGGCGCTGAGAGTGCCATCTCTGCCGCACCGTAGAGAAAAGTAGAGCCAAATACGAGGACCATGAAATCCGGAAAATTCCATTCCTCAATTGTGCGCAATTCCCAGCCAATCCACCAGAATTGCAGGATGTACATCATGATGCTCAGCGCCCAGACTGCGGAAGACCAGTGGAATATCACACGGGTATATGCGCGCGTAATCATGCCCATGGTGTGCAGTAGACGGGTGATCGCCAAACCTAGAATGATTGAGATGGCGATATAGATATATTCGTGTTGGGTCATAATGGTTTTTATTCAGGCATGATCGATTTCGTCGATTTACTCAGGGCCAGTGCCGCGATGGTGGCAGTCGTACACTCATATATCAGCGCCCCCCAGGTATAGGACGTAATCGTAGCTTCGGTGATCAGCACTCCCAGCAAGCGCGCCAGCGCGACGGCTCCGATCAGAATAATCAGTAGCGCCAGCCCAGCTCGATAGTACTCGGGTCGGCGCACAGCCATAAGGCAAAAAAGGCCGAAGCCTATTTGCATTCCACCATACATCGAGGCGATTTCGGCATAGCCGTCACCATTACTGATGACAAGCCCTGCCAGCCCAGCAGGAATTGCAGGGTCAACGAGGGATACGATCCCGTAGAGGATCAGGACAAGTGCAGAAATGCAAAGAATCAGTTTTCCCAAAAGCATATCGTGATCCCGGTTTTCCTTCTTCCATACGCAAAGCCTGGAAAACAGAAGGCAGCGAATCGAGTATAGAACCTGCATGGAGTATACGCCGCCCAGCTTGCCACAGATTGCTTGTCCCTGGGAAATAGACTGCCTCGCTGCAAATCTTCACCTTCATCCCCAACTCAAGTATCCTCGACCGCTAGTCTGCAGGAGACATCCGTCATGGCCTACGCACTCATTGGCAAGAATTTCACCCCCCCGGATATTCACGGCAAAGTCACTGGCAAAGCGAAGTACGCGGAGGATTTTCGCGCTGAAGGCATGCTGTATGCGCGCTTGCTGACCAGCCCCATCCCCCACGCGCGCGTACTGCGCATAGATGCCTCAGCGGCATTGCGGATGGCAGGTGTGGTGGCAGTTTTGACGGCGGACGATGTGCCAGCGATGGCGGGCGTGGCCAATCCCATTCTGACCAACGAACCCGCCTATGTGGGCGATCCCATACTCGCGGTGGCTGCAGTGGATGAAAAGACTGCTGAGGATGCCATCGCCGCCATCAACCTGATCTTTGAGCGCCTGCCTTTCACGACCGACCCTCTGGACAGTCTGGGCCCGGATGGGGCTCATGCGCGCACGCAGGGCAACGTCGGCAATTCCGCCATGCAGGGTGAATTTCGCAGCATCCACTGGAGTGAAGACCAAATGGCACAAGCGCGAGAAGGTCGCCTGCCTGAAGGTGAAGTCGCCCGCGAATGGTCATTTGGCGATGTGGAAGCCGGCCTTGCTGCTGCCAGTCTGGTACTCGATGAGAGCTTTGTCACTGCCAGTCACTCCCATCATTCCATGGAGCCCCGCTCCGTCATGTCTTATTGGGAAAACGGCAAATGCTTCGTGTACGGTTCCAGCCAGAGCCAGAGTTTTCCAATACCCAACCTTGCAGCCTACATCGGTGTCGAGCCTGAAAATCTGGTATTCATCGCCGAGTATTGCGGTGGCGGCTTCGGCTCCAAGGGCAGCGGCTATCCCAGCATGTCGATTCCCGCTCACCTGTCCCGCCTCACCGGGCGTCCGGTCATGCTGCGCATCTCGCGCGAAGAAGAATACTCCATCGGTTCTGCTCGTCACGGTTTCCAGGGCCGGGTGAAGCTTGGATTCCAGAGCGACGGTCGCATCACCGCAGCTGACCTCTTCCTCATCCAGGACAACGGCGCCAATGCCGGCTTCTCGGACTGGCTGTCTGCCGGTGACGCTCTCACGCTGGTGTACACTCCGATGGCCATGCGCTATCGCGGCATTCCCGTATTCACCAACACGCCTCTGCGTGGCGCCCAGCGTGGCCCCGGTCAGAACCAGCTCGCTGTAGCCATAGAGCCCCTGTTAGACAAGGCGGCGAAACAACTTGGCATTGATCCTCTGGAGATTCGTCGTATCAATGCTCCAGGCCATGGCGCCAGATATGGATCGCAACGGGAACCAATCACGAGCGCTTATCAGTCTGAAGCACTGGCCATGGGCGCGAGGCAATTCGACTGGGCTGCCAAACGAGCGCAGAGCGGGCAGCGAAATGGCAGCAAGGTGATCGGTGTTGGTGTTGGGCAGGCCTATCATTCTGCAGGCAGCAATGGATTTGATGGTCTCGTGCGTATCACACCGGACGGCAGGTTGCACATCCACACCGGCATCGGCAATCTTGGCACCTACTCCCATACGTCGACTTCGCGAGTCGCTGCTGAAATACTGAAATGCAATTGGGACAATTGTGTAGTCGAGCGCGGCGACAGTCGTCGGCACTTGCCCTGGAATCTCGGTCAGTTCGGCAGTAATACTTCGTTTACCATGACCCGGACGAATTACGTGGCAGCGGTAGACGCGTTGGAAAAATTGCTCGAAATTGCTGCCATTAGCCTGGGTGGTTCAGCCGCAGACTATGACATCGGTGATGAACGCGTGTTCTCTAAATCCGACCCCACTGTATTTATCACCTACGCCGAGGCCGCTGCCCGCGCCATAGAACTCGGCGGCAAATACTCCGGACAAACTACACCAGAAGACATCAATGCCATGACCCGGCGCTCAGTCGAAGCGCTCGCCGGCACCGGATTGATTGGCGTGGCAAAAGACAATCTGAAGAAAGAGGGAACAGTGCCCGCTCTGGCGGCCGGCTTTATCCAGATTGAACTGGATGTGGAAACCGGCAAGTACCAAATTCTCGACTATCTCGGCGTTGCCGACTGCGGCACAGTATTGCATCCACAGGGCCTTGGCGTGCAAATCAAGGGGGCTGCCATCATGGGCTTTGGGATGGCAGGTTTCGAACGCCATACCTACGATCCACAGAACGGTTTGCCTGCCAGCGTGAGCCTGCATCAGGCGAAAATTCCGACGATGCTCGATGTGGCACCGCAGATGACTTGGGCAGCTGTGGACTTGCCCGATCCGCAGAATCCTGTTGGTGCGAAAGGCGTCGGCGAACCAATCCAGGGCTGTGCAGCAGCAGCTCTTGTCTGCGCGATCTCGGACGCACTCGGCGGTCACCTCTTCAACCGCGTTCCCATAACAGCTGATATGATAGTGAATGCCGCTGCCGGCAACCCCCAATCTCACCAACCTTTACAGACCAATACGGTATGAAGGACATCGACCCTGCCATTGCCGGTTATATAGCAGGTCTTCCCGTTGAGCGACAGGAGCCTGTGCGCAGGCTCTGCAAAACCATACGCGACAATCTCCCTGCGGGCTTCAAGCAAGTCATGGGGGCATCACCTGCCTATGTCGTTCCGCTCGAGCGATTTCCCGCTGGCTATCACTGCACACCAAACACCCCGCTGGCGTTGATGAGTGTGGTATCCCAGAAAAACTGCATCACATTGCATCATTTCGGACTTTATATGAATCCTGTTTTGCTGCGCTGGTTTACTGAGCAATACGCACAACAGGTGAGCACCAGGCTCGACATGGGCAAGGGCTGTGTGCGATTCAAAAAAATGGACCAGATTCCCTACAAACTGATTGGCGAACTGGTGGCGAAAATTACCGTGGAGCAATATCTGGATTTTTACCAGAAGGCGCTGGGCACAAGAGCGAAACCAGCCAGTGAGAAAGCCAAAAAATCCAGATAGCTTGATTCAGTCCTGGATCAGCCAGCTCGACCGGAGAAAAACCTTGCTTCCAGAGTTGTTTGCGTCTGCCGAACAAACTCTGCGCCTTGTCGACGACAAGGAAAATACGGGCTACGCCTGTGACAAACTGGGTGATCGCTTGTGGTTCTACCGGTTTCGCGAGTCAGAGATGAATGCCGAGGAGCAGCAAGCCATCAGGCTTTTTACCGAGGCGACCGGGCTCACAAAATCCGTTATTCGACAAATGACCAATCGCGGGGAAGCACCCGCAATCAGCAGTGACCAGGAAGTCTTGTGGACCGCGTGTGAGGGTGCCGCCAAATTCCAGTTGGCGCAAGGACGCGGCTGGTCACCAGGGCTCTTTCTCGATCAACGCGGCAACCGACAATGGGTTCGCGAAAACGCTACCGGTAAAAAGCTGCTCAACCTCTTCTGTTATACCGGCGGATTCAGCATAAACGCCGCACTCGGTGGCGCCATCGAAGTCGTCAGTGTCGACACGAGCAAACAGACACTGCAGTGGTGCAAGGAAAACTTCAGCCTCAACGATCTGCAGATTGCAGACTATGAATTCTGGCCTGCTGACGCACGTGCTTTTTTGCAAGCATGCGAACGCAAGCAACGCAAATTCGACCTGATCATCTGCGACCCACCCTCATTCGCACGCAACAAACACCACGTGTTCAAAATTGACAAAGACGCCGCGGAGTTGGTCAGCTCCTGTCTGGACCGTCTGAGTCACCCCGGGAAGCTGCTGTTCTCCTGCAATTATGAAAAATGGTCACGCCAGGACCTGCTCGAACAGGCAACCGCCTGGGCAGACAGGTACCATTCAGCAAGTGTGCAGTTATTGCCGCGATCGCCCGACTATGCGGAAACAGCGCCAATGAAGAGTGTGCTGATTTCTCTTGATTAGCGCGCAATGCACAGAAAAATAGTCGATCTGCCCCTTCTTTCATGCGTTCACGGGCCTATAATTCGCCATCTTCCACTGAAAATACGCCTATGCGAAACACGACAAGTCAATCGGGATTCACGCTGATCGAACTGATGATCGTC
>SXGR01142416.1_pt1 | contig 21098 bp, 16 predicted proteins | sample 3174711 | NCBI WGS metagenome assembly SXGR01 (sample SAMN11356860, study PRJNA531348) | freshwater metagenome | isolation source: freshwater sample F1-60 | place: China: Fuxian Lake, Yuxi | collected 2017-12-25 | reverse complement strand
TGGCACCACGCGCGGGCACATCGGCGCGTTCGCGCGACTTGTCGAGAGCGATCACGCAGGCGGATGGAGCGCATGGGTGCGAGGGATGGCCGACAACGATCCTCTCATTCTTCCTGGTGGAAACGCCGCGGTCGTCGACGCCGTGGCGCGCGGCGAGGCGGCGATCGGGCTGACCGACACCGATGATGTCTATGGATCGGTCGCAGGTGGATCGGCGCTCAAACTCGTCGCGCTCAGGCAGCTTCCGTCAACGAGCGGTGCCGGTCCAATGGTGATCCCAGCGAGCGTCGCGCTTGTTGCGGACGCTCCCCATCCATCCGAGGCGAATGAGCTGCTGTCGTTTCTGCTCTCACCCCAGGTCTCGCAGTGGATGCATGAATCGACGCAGGGGACGCTGCTCGAACAGGATGCATCTCTCACAACCTCAAACGCTCCAGAGGGGCTTCCACTGCGATCAACGAAGTGCGCAGAGGTGCTGCTTGAGCGGGTCGACGATCCGATGGAGTTCGACGCGGATGAACTCGCTGCCGGCATCGATGGTGCCGTCGCTGAGTTCTTGGCTGCTTGCCGGCGGGAGTCACGACCGTGACGATGCCCCGTCGCGGGGGAGGCGGGCAGTCGCCGAGAGTGAATTGCGCGATGATCGTGGCGAGTCCTGGGGGGTTGTGCATGGTGACGTTGTGCGCAGTGCCGATCGTGTGGGCTTGTCTGATTGCGCTCGTCGGACCCAAGAACACCACGGCACTTTCGGCAGAGTCGAGCGAGGCCTTCGAACCGAGCATGCTGCTCGCCAAGTCACTCGCATGGTCGGTTGGCATCGCCTGCGCGAGCGCCATGGTCGGCTGGATGCCTGGTCGGGCGCTACGCCGTGGCGGGGCCATACTTCGCGCACTCGTCGTGGGTGCGTCGCTGATTCCTGCGTACGCGATTTTTTTCTGCTGGTGGCGGACTCTTCGGCCTGGAAACGTCATTGCCGACTGCGCGATCGCGCACGACCTCACGGGTTCGTTGCGTGGCGGGGTGCTCGCAATCGCGCTTGTCGCGTGGAGCTGGCCGATCGTCGCATGGATCTGCGCCCTTCGACACGCAGCGAGTGACGAGTCGACGGAAGTGCTCCTCGATCTTGACGGCGCATCGATGAGCGAGCGACTTCGCGCGTGGTGGAAGTGCGACCGATCTGCGCTCGGGCTCGGCGCGACGGTCGTCATGCTCGTCCTTTTCGGAGAGACCGTTGCCTTCGACGCGGCTCAGGTTGCCACAACGGCCGCTGAGATTCGAGCACTTGACGCCGCAGGTGCGAGTGCACGCAGCGTCTTTCGCGCAGCACTGCCGGCGCTGGCGATCGCAGTCGCTGCAAGTGTGATCGTGTCGCGCTTCCTCGCACGCGCGGTGCGTGAGTGGAGCGAGGTGAGTGCGTCCGAGCAGGAAGGACTTCATCGACGAGCATCCGATCGACTGGGAGTCACGTGTGCGCTTGCGCTGGTAGTCCTGCTGACATTGCTGCCAATTGTGCTGCTCGCCATCGAAGTCAATGGATCGCCTGGGGCGCTTGCACCTCTGCACGCACGAGGCGCACTCAACACACTCTCGATGGCCATGGTCGCAGGCCTGATCTGTAGTGCCGTCGCACTCGCCGGTGCTGCGCTCTCTCTCGGCGGAGGTCGCCGGACGATCGTCGTGTTGCTCGCGCTTGCGCTTGTTCCACTTGCGGCACCAGCAACCACAGTGGCACTTCTCACGGCGCAGTTCTGGCGTTCGCTGCCAGGTGGAGGAGGAGTGTATGACTCGTGGCTCATCGTGAGCATTGCAGAGAGCGCGCGATTCTGTGCAGTCGCCTTCGTCATAGGGCTCTGGGCGGGCTCAACGCTCGCCAAGCCGCAGCGCGAGATCTGGGTCGTCCATGGGCGCACCACCAGTGACTTCATCACGATGGGATGGCCAGTGATGATTCGTGCAGTACTCGGTGGATGGCTCGTGACAACGTTGCTCGCGGCAAGCGAGACCGCAATCGCAGCACGGCTCGAGCCCCCTGGAATGGACTGGATCGCGAGTTCACTATTGAATGCGATCCACTATCAGGACTCGAGCGGAGTGAGTGCAGCGATCCCGTGGATGGCTGCACTCTCAGTCGTGACAGTGGTCGTGTGTGCGATGCTGATGTGGCTCGTCACTCCAGGTCGTTCGTCACCGCGAACTCGCGGCGCACGAGGCCTGTGGATTGGACTCGCACTCGTGCTCACGCTTGTCGGCTGCGACCGTGAATCCGAACTGAGGGCATTCGACGAATCGAACCAATCGACGCCGCCGCTTCCGACCGATCTACTGATAGGCAGACCAGGCCGAACCGAAGGACGCTTTGAGGTTCCCCGCGCATTTGCAATCGAACCGAGTACCGGGGCACTCTTCGTGGTGGACAAGAGCGGCCGTGTGCAGCGCTTTGGTCACGATGGATCGTTCGAGGTCGGATGGCGAATGCCACGGGTCGACAACGGAAAGCCCACGGGGATGTCGTTTGGTCCAGATGGGTTGCTCTATGTCGCAGATACCCATGAGCATCGGATTCTCGTCTTCGACCGCGATGGATTGATTGTGAAGAGTCTCGGCTCGTACGGGCAGGGCCGGGGAGAATTCGTCTATCCAACGGACGTCGCATTCGCCCCCGATGGTCGGATGTTCGTGAGTGAGTACGGGGGCAATGATCGCATTCAGGTCTTCGATACGGCGGGGCAGTGCATCGATGAGTTTGGTCAACCTGGGGATGGCAATGGCGAGTTTGCGCGCCCACAATCGATCGAGTTGTCAGCGGATGGCCGTGAACTCTTCGTCTGCGATTCATGTAACCACCGCATTCAGGTCTTTGCTGTCGACGGAACATTTCTGCGCGCGATCGGCCGTGCTGGAAGGAACGCTGGCGAGGTGGCATATCCGTACGGACTCTCTCTCGTCGGAGATGGGTCACTCCTGATCGCCGAGTTTGGAAACTGTCGGGTGCAGCGTGTCGATGCGATCACAGGAGAATCGCTGACGATCGCTGGCGGAGGTGGTCGATCGGTCGGCCGCCTCAGCGCGCCGTGGTCTGTTGCGCTGCATGACCATCGCGTCTATGTGCTCGATTGCGCGAACGGTCGTGTGCAGGTGATGCCGCTCGAACACCTCATCGCAATCGGACAAACGGTCGATGCGCTCAGGTAGTCTGACAGCGCGATCATGATTCCTATTGGCTTCGAAAGACCCATTGCACTGCTCCTGCTTGCGGTGCTGCCAGTGCTCTGCTGGATGAGTTGGCGTCGACGCCACGCGACGGGGGTTGCGCGGGCTTGGACGAGCGCAATTGTGCGATCCACCCTTGTTGCACTCTTGTCGCTGAGTCTTGCGCAACCATCGATCGTGCGCACGGGCGAGGGAGTCACTGTGCTGATCGTTGCAGATGTGAGTCGATCGATCCCGCGTGATCTGCTTGGGCGTGCAGAGGCGGCGCTGCAGCAGGCGACGCGGCATCCACCGCATCGCGCGGATCGCGTGGGGGTTGTGACCGTTGCTCGCGATGCGACCGTTGCCGAGATTCCATCGGTTGGCGGCGAGGTTTCGTTCGGTGGCTCGAGCGGCGAACTCGATGGATCGAACCTCGCGCACGGCGTCCGACGCGCGCTCGCCTTGCTGCCGGCTGAGACGATGAATCGGCTGCTGCTTGTGTCGGATGGAAACGAAACCGCGGGAAGTTTGCGCGAGGCGGCTCAGTTGGCGACGGCGAATCACATTCCGATCGACGTGCTGCCGATTGAGTACAACCAGTCAGGAGTCACCATCTTCGAAGGCATTCGCGCGCCGACTCGCGCACGAGTCGGTCAGACGGCTGACCTGAAGCTCTTCCTGCGATCTCAGGGCGGTGCGTCGGGCACGCTCTATGTCAAAGAGAACGGCAAGCCGGTCGATCTTGATGTTGATGCTGCAGGGGATGGACTTGCTGTGACGCTCAAGGCGGGTCCGAACACGTTCGAAGTTCCGATGAGCCTCGACGCGAGCGGCGCTCAGCGGTATGAGGCGGTTTTTGAACCAGACGCTGCGAGTCAGGATGGCATCGTTGAAAACAAGCGCGGCGCCGCGACCATCTTTGTCGGTGGAGAGGGGCGCGTCCTTGTCGTCGACCAGGATGGTCGCGAAGGGGGAGCATTGGTCGACGCCCTTCGTGGTGGTGGCATCGTCGTTGATGTCGTCAATCCCGAACAGTTGAGCGAGGGGATCGCGTTTCTGGCTGCGTACGACGCAGTGGTGCTCATCAATGTCGCTCGCCACGAGATCGAGAACGCGACCGATCAAGCCTTGCATGCGTATGTGCACGATCTGGGGGGCGGGCTTCTGGTTGTCGGAGGCGATCAATCGTTTGGAGCTGGCGGATGGATCGACAGCGAGACATCGAAAGCCCTTCCCGTGCAGTTGAATCCGCCTGCGACGCGCGAACTTCCGCGCGGCGCGCTCGCACTCGTGATGCATTCGTGCGAAATGGCTCAAGCCAACTACTGGAGTGAGCAGGTCGCTGTCAGTGCGATCGACGCACTCTCTCGGCTCGATTATGCAGGGATCGTCGTTTTCAACTACGGAATGGCCGACGGTGTCAACGGTGCTGGGTGGTACTTCCCGATGCAGATCGTTGGCGACAAAGGAGCGGCGCTGAAGGCCGCACGATCGATGCCAGTTGGAGATATGCCTGATTTCGGCGCGTCGATGACGGCGGCGCTTGCGGGCCTCGAAAAAGTCTCAGCTGGCCAGCGCCATGCGATTGTGATTTCAGATGGCGATCCAGCGCCTCCGCAACAAGAACTGCTCGCGAAGTACAAGGCGGCGAAGATCACAATCACGACAGTCATGATCGCGGGCCATGGAACGGCAGAAGACTTGCAGAACATGAAGGCGATGGCGGAGTGGACGGGCGGTAACTTTTACAATGTCAGCAATCCGAAACTGCTTCCCAAGATCTTTATCAAGGAGGCGACGCTCGTCTCACGAAATCTGATCGTCGAGGGGGAGTTTCAGCCAACGGTCTCGCCGTCGATTGGCGGTCCGGTCGAGGGGATTTCAAGTGTGCCACCAGTCAAGGGGTATGTGCTCACGGTGCCGCGAGAAGGACTCGCGCAAATCCCTATTCTGAATCGAACCACCGAGGGCAACGATCCAATCTTCGCATCATGGAACTACGGGCTTGGAAAGTCAGCAGTGTTCACAAGCGACCTGAGCGGCAGGTGGGGAGGCGCGTGGCCAGCATGGAGCGGATTTCAGGGGATGTGGGAACGCATCGTGAGGTGGCTCATGCGACCTGCAGCACCATCGAACATGCTCTTGAAGACGCGACTGGATGGCGAAGAGGCAACAGTCGAACTTGAAGCGATCGGTGGCGAGTCCGGCCACATGAACTTCATGCGCACCGATGCGCGCGTTGTTGGCCCCGATGGAGTTCCATCTCGATTGGCGCTCGAACAAGTCGCACCTGGTCGCTATCGGGGGCGATTCATGACCTCAGAGACTGGCTGCTATCTCATCGATATCGGGTTTCTCGACGGGAGCGGCGCGCGCTCTGGCGGCTCGATCCAAGGAGCGGTAACGCTCGCCTATCCGCGCGAGTTTCGCACGAGCCGCGATAATGCAGCGCTGCTGCGTGCCGTTGCCGAGGAGACTGGAGGACGGATTCTGAGAGTGAGCGACCTCGCGGTGACAAACCTCTTTGACCGAACCAGCCTCGTGGCGCCGCAAAGTGTCCGGCGCATCTGGGACATTCTCGCGATTGTCGCCGCAGCGCTTCTCGTCGTCGATGTCGCAGTTCGCCGGCTCGTTGTCGACCGAGAGTCTGCGCGAGATGTCGCGCAGCAGGCGTTCGGAGGCGCACGTGGCACCGGCGGCGAGGTCATCGCAGCGTGGAAAAAGGCGCGCACCCAGTCAAACGTTCGCGAGGCTGCGCCGGATCGACATGAACCAGCGCCAGCGCCACCACCGCGGACACCTTCACACGCCGAGCGACCCGTTCATGACCCTGCACGCACAGCGACCGAGCGGGATGAACCAGACGAAGAGTCTTCAATGGATCGACTACGGCGCGCAAAGTCAAGGGCGCAGGGAGAGAGCAAGCGTGACGGTGGGGGTGACGACGCGCCTGGCACGAACTCACGAGGAGAGACTCAGTGAGTCAGACGCAGCGTGAGTTGCTGGTGCTTGACACGGTTGAGTCTGTGCGCGAAGCGTGCGCAGAGTTTCAGCTCGTGGCAACCAGATTGCGTGAGGAGCTCGCGCGTGTGCTCGTTGGTCAGAGCGCCGTCGTCGAGCAAGTGCTCATTGCGCTCTTTGCCAACGGCCATGTGCTGCTCGAAGGGGTCCCAGGACTCGGAAAGACGCTGCTCGTGCGCACCCTGGGCCGTGCACTCGGGCTGCAATTCTCTCGAATCCAATTCACCCCAGACCTCATGCCCGCAGACATCTTGGGCACCCAGATTGTCGTTGAGAATCAAGGCCGAGGCGGCCGTGAGTTGCAGTTTCGTCCAGGCCCGATCTTCACGCAGATTCTGCTCGCAGACGAAATCAACCGAGCCTCGCCCAAGAGTCAGTCCGCGCTTCTCGAAGCGATGCAGGAACGCGCAGTCACCATTGCCGGAGAAACACGGGCACTCGACCATCCCTTTCTCGTGCTCGCAACGCAGAACCCGATTGAGCAAGAGGGAACGTACCCACTTCCTGAAGCGCAACTCGACCGATTTCTTTTCAAAGTCATTGTTCCGTACGCATCGCGCAGCGATGTTGCGACGATTGTTGACAGAACGACGGGTGTGAAGTCGCCAGACGAATCGACGAAGGCCGTCCTCAGCGCGAGCGAGATTCATCAAGCGCAGGAGCTTGCACGCAGGGTTCTGGTCGCGCCACATGTGCAGGATTACGCGGTGCGTGTCGTGCTTGCAACGCATCCTCATGAGGACCCCTCGGCAGCCGAACACTCGCGCATGGTGCTCGTTGGGGCGAGTCCGCGTGGAGCGCAGGCGCTCATCGCCGGGGCAAAGGTGCGCGCGCTGTTTTCAGGACGATGCGCTGTCAGTACGCAGGACATCGCGGCACTCATCCTGCCAAGCTTGCGGCACCGCATCGTTCGCACATTTGAGGCGGAAGCAGCGGGGGTGACGTGCGACGCGATCCTCGAGCAGATTACGCAGTCTGTGTCGGCCGAGGCTCAACCATGAGTCGAAAGCCCCCGTTGGCACCGGCGAAGGCTGCACGCTCGACTGGTTCTGCGCGACTCGAACGAGTCGATGACCTCATCGATTCTCGTCTGATGGCTCGGCTTGATCGACTCGACGTCGTCAGCCGGAAGATTTTTACGGGGAAGATTCAGGGAGAGCGCCGCAGTCGCCGACGTGGGCAATCTGTTGAGTTCGCGGACTTTCGAAACTACACGCACGGCGACGACCTTCGATTTGTCGATTGGAACATCTACGCACGCTTGGATCGTCTGTTTCTAAAGCTCTTTCTCGAGGAGGAAGACCTCTCGATGGTGATTGCTCTCGATCGAAGCCAATCGATGGATGGCGGCACTCCGAACAAATTTGACTACGCGCGGCGGCTCGCGATGGCGCTCGGATACATCGGGTTGGTCAACAACAATCGTGTGAGCTGCTTCGCGTTCGGCGCGGGAAGAGTCGAGCGCCTCACTGGGTTGCGTGGCCGGCGCAGGACACGCGAATTGGGCGGGTGGTTGCTCGGTCAGACAACGGATGGCGACGCTGGATTTTCTGACGGGATGAAGACGATTGCGCTCGGCGGACAGGGGCGCGGGGTGCTCCTCATTCTGAGCGACTTTCTCTTCGCGGATGGTTATGAAAAGGGGCTCGCCTACGTCGCAGGTCGGGGATTTGATGTCTACGCGCTCCAACTCCTCGCTCCTGCAGAGATCGATCCTGCACGCCATGGAATCGCCGGCGACTTGCGGCTCATTGATAGCGAGAGTGGCCACGAGACCGAGGTCACGGCCTCGTCGGCGGCGATTGCGCAGTACAAGGCCTCGCTCGAGAATTACGTTTCGGGACTTCGCGCGTTCTCGGTCCGCCGAAGCATCTCGCATCAGGTGGTTGAGACCTCGCTCGATCTCGACACTCTCTTGGTTGAGTACTTGCGCCGTCGTGGACTCCTTGCATGAGCGGAGTCCACTTCATTGCCATCGCGTGGCTTGCGCCAGTCGCGGCACTCATCGTCGCGGGCGCGACGATTCCACCGCTTGTCGCGCTGTATTTTCTTCGGCTTCGGCGCACGAAGCGTGTGATCTCGAGCACGCTATTGTGGACGCGAGCAACGCAGGACTTGCGTGCGAACGCTCCCTTCCAACGGTTGCGCTTTTCGCTCCTGCTGCTCTTGCAGTTGATTGCGCTCGCGCTCGTTGTTCTCGCCGTTGCCCAGCCGCAAGTTGATCTTGGCGAGACGAGCGCTGCGCGCGTGGTACTCCTCGTTGATGTGTCAGGATCAATGAACGCCACCGACGGCGAGGACGGCCTGACACGGCTCGCCGAAGCGAAGCGAAGCGCAGGTGCGCGCATTCGTTCACTTCACTCAGGTGGACTCTTTAGCAACAAGGCTCCGGCTGTCATGGTCATTGCGTTCGCCCGAGAAGCGCAAGTCATCTGCCCGTTTACTGACAACGCAGCGCAGGTGATCGAAGCCATCGAGTCGATCGAGCCCACTGACGAAACCACAGCGCTTGCAGATGCGTTCGAGCTCGCACGCGCCTTTACGACGATCACCGATCCAGACAATCCCGCTCCAGTCGCCGCAGACCCGCCCGCGTACGAGCTCTTTTCGGACGGTCGCGTGGGTGATCTCGACCGAATCGTGTTGCGTCCCGGAGAGCGCGTCATCTTTCACGCCATCGGCGCGGACTCGACGCAGAATGTCGGGATCGCAGGACTCGCGGCCGCGCGCAATCCAGAACGACCCAATGAGGTGCAGATTTTCGCGCGCGTTGTGAATTGGAACACCACGCCGTTCGCAGGAGATCTCGAGGTGGCAGTGAATGGAAGTCTGCGCGCAGTCACTCCAAAGCCTGTCGAGGTTCCGCAAGCGTTGGTAGATCCATCGCACAGCTCTCGTACCCCCGGTGAGACGCAAGTCGTGTTTCCGTCGCTCGTGCTTCCTGAGGGTGGAATTGTTGAGGTGCGGCTCACAGCGAAAGATGCGCTCGCAGCTGATGACCGCGCCGCGGTGATCGCCTCGCCGCCGCATGACCTGCGTATTGCGATGGTGGGTCGAGGCACATTCGTCCTTCGAAGCCTCCTCGAAGGGATGTCGCTTGCGGCACTCGAACTCATTCCAATTGACGAGTGGGATCGTCTCGTTGCAGGCGATCCGCTCGCTCCCGACGCGTACGACGTCATCGTGCTCGATGATGTGATGCCTGCCTCGCTCGCCCGTGGCAGATATCTCGTCTTCCGAGCACCTCCTGTCGCGGCGGGAATCAGTCCCTATGGGATGAAGGAAAACGCATCTGTGCGCAGCCTGCGCGACGAGCATCCACTGCTGCAGTATGTCAACCTTGATGAACTGTTCGTCTCGTCGATGACGGCAGTCGCCCCCGGGGGAGATGCAGATGTCATTGTCGAAGCGAGTGAGGGTCCGCTCGTCGTCACAGTGAACCGAGGCCCGCTCACACTGGTGTATGTCACGTTTGATCCGATGGAAAGCAACTGGCCCTTTCAGCGAGGATTCGTGAACTTTTGCTCAAATGCAATCGCGTGGCTCGCCGCAGGGGGAGCTGCAATCACCGATGAACCGCTTGCACCGGGGGACATCATTTCGACCCGGCTTCCAGTGGGAGCACGCAATCCAGTCGTGCGAACGCCAGGTGGAAGCGAGGTTGCTCTCGTTGCGCCGGCGCAGTCGAGTCTCTCGTACGGGCCGGTGAAAACGAGTGGAGTGTTTCAGATCGCGTGGGAGCCAGGCGGGGCAGATGCGCTGGGCACGTCTCGCGCATTTGCAGTCAACATGGCGACTCGCAGTGAGGGACGCTGTGACGCCGCAAACGAGATCTCGTTCAACTCCGAAAAGGTCGCAGGCGTGCACGGCGGGGGCACAACGCAGAGCGCCGCCTGGCCATGGCTGCTTCTCGGCACAGTCGCGGTGCTCGTGATTGAGTGGTGGGTCTGGCTACGACGCGTGTGAGGTCGGTTCGTTGGCGGCACGAAGCGACGTGACAAGTGCATCATCGAGTCCGAGGTACTCGCGCATGTGTTGGTCGTAAATCTCCTGATCGCGCTCGCGCGAAAAGTCGAGACGCATCTCATTGATGACCTTCGTTCCTTGGCCGATCCATTCCTTCCACGTCTCGGCTGAGATGTTTTCGAAGATCCACGCGCCGATCACCCCGCGCATTGGTGGCGCAGCGAGTTTCGTCCCTGCGCGGCCGGTGCGTCCGCAGACGAATGACCCATCTGCCCGATTGGGGTTTGATGCTGCCGCGGTTGTTCGCTCGACCGTTGGAACGGTGCGGCCGATTGAGACGAGCAATTGTCCGATTGCCTGCTCAACCATCCGGTCGCCTCGCTGGAAGGCGATATGGAATCCTCGCGTCAGCACATCGACGGCCTTGTCAGTCCAACCTGCTCCAATCATTGCCTGGCCGCAGAGTTGGTAGGCCTTGCTCATCCCGGCGCTGAGTTCGATGACCCGCTGCAGACTGGTGGCTGCCTCAGCGTGTCGCCCCGCTTGCAGGTAGGCGTTTCCAAGGCTGAAGTGCGCCATCTCATTGGTGGGATCCGCAGACGCCATTTTTTCGAACTGCGCAATTCGTTCTGGAGTGCTCATGTCGAGTCATGATAGTTCTGTTACAAGTATGCCGTGGGCTTTCCAGCGCTCCTTCAGACTTCGCTTGCAGGATTGGACCTGCGGAATCCCGTGATCGCTGCAGCGGGTACGTGCGGCTACATCGATGAGTTGGCTGATGCGATGGGCCTCGATCGAATTGGGGCGATCACCACCAAGAGCATCACGCTTGAGCCGCGTGATGGCAATCGTGCCGTGCGAGTCGTTCCATCGCGCGCAGGCATGCTCAATGCGATCGGCCTCGCCAACATGGGAGTGGATCGGTTTCTCGCCGAAGAGGCTCCCAAGGTGCGTCACTGCCCAACCACAGTCATTGCATCGGTTGCAGGGCACACGCTCGCCGAGTACGCCTCGGTGTCATCGTCGATCGATCGATGCGGTTCACTTCGAGCGATCGAACTGAATGTGTCGTGTCCCAACACCGCGACGGGTCGACAGTTTGGTTCTGAGCCATCGACGCTGCGAGAGTTGCTGAACGAGGTTCGACCCGTTGTGAAGTCGTGCGTGCTGAGTGTGAAACTCGCGCCAGACATGACGGACCCAGTGGCGATGGCGTCCGCTGCGATCGACGGGGGTGCCAACGTGCTTGTGCTGTGCAACACGATGCCAGCGATGGCGATCGATGTCCACTCGCGGCGGCCGCGGCTGTCGCGCACGATGGGAGGACTCTCAGGGCCGGCGATCCACCCGATCATCGTGCGTATCGTGCGTGAGGTCTACAGCCGCGTTGCACGCGACGCAGGCATTCCGATCGTCGCGGTGGGCGGCGTGATGGGGTGGGAAGACGCTGCAGAGTTCATTCTCGCTGGAGCCACCGCGGTCGGCGTTGGAACGGCTCTCTTTGTCGATCCCTCGTCGCCAGTCCGAATCGCGCGAGGACTCGAACGGTGGGCGACGGCGCAGGGCGTCACCAAGATCTCACAACTCGTCGGACAAGTCGAGGCGTGAGGAGCACATGGTCGCACCAAGAGCGCGAGCGATTCGATGGACATCTCGAGCGGGTGCTTGCGACGCTTCCTCGCGCCGTTCATGACTTCCTCGACGAGTCTCCGCTCATCGTTGATGATGCCCCGTCTGACTCAATGCTGCGCGCGATGGGGCTCGATCTCAATGAGGAAGACCTTTGCGGGATGCACACCGGGGTCGCGTTGACGGAGCGAAGCGTCACTCACTCTGGAGAGCTGCCGGATGTGATTCAGATTTTCCGCCGGGGAATCCTCGATGCGGCGGGAGGATGGACTGAGTGCCGCGACGAGAACGGAGAGGAGTACGGGGGTGTCGCGCGCATCGAGCGTGAGATTCGGATTACCATTTTGCACGAGATTGGGCACCACTTCGGACTCTCCGAATCGGATCTCGAACGGCTCGGATATGGATGACTGCCCCGTGGCGATCAACTCGCGGCGGTCGTGATCTCAGAGATAAACAAGATTCGGTGACACGACGTGCAGGTCACCGCGGTGTTGGGGTTTGAGGCAAGTGCTGCATACTTCTCTGGAGGGAGTTCCATGTTGCAAACTCCGCAAACATATTCACGTCGCCGCGCATCGATCGCGACAAGTTCGGCCATCGCCTCGCCGTCGTAGAGGTCAGCGACTCGGTTAAACGCGTCGCGCTCACGCTGTGGTATCCGGGCCGCAGCAGACCCCCGCTCGAGATCGAGTTCTGCGAGGCGCGAGCCAACTTCTGTCCTGCACATATCGAGCTCGGCCTTCCCAACGGTGAGGACCTGCTCGCGCTCGGCGAGCAGCTTTTCAACCTCAACCAACTTCGCCTGGAGCTCTTCCACCTTCTGCAACTGGGCGAGCGTCCCATCATCGATCTCATCACGCTTGGTTTGGAGTCCCTTCAATTCACTGAGCACTGCCGCGTACTGCTTTGGATTCGTGCTCGTGTTGAGTTGCACCCGAAGGGTCTCGATACGTGCTTTCACGGTTCCGCTCTCAGCTTCTTGATTGGCTGCAGTCGCTTGGTACTGGCGAATCTGACTCTTGGCTTCTTCAAGGCGGCCCTGCAGCAGCGAGCGCTGACGCTCTTGCATCGCGACATATTTCTGAGCGGATTCAAGTCGACCGCGCAGTGCGCGCACCTGAGCGTCGACTTGATGGAGGCTGACAAGGTCTGCGATGAGGGTCATTACGAACCGAGGCTAGCAGAGACGACCGCCGCGCCAAACTCGCTCAGAAACCCTGTTCATTCACGAGGCAATCAGCCACCAGGCCAGCGGCCCTGCTGGCAGGATTGAGTCGAACAGGTCGTAGAGACCACCCATCCCTGGCAGGATCGTCCCAGAGTCCTTGACCCCCGCGCCGCGTTTCAGCGCGCTCTCGAAGAGGTCGCCGCAGGTCCCAGCAACCCCCAGTGCAATGGCGATGAAGACCCCAGCCGAGAGCGAAAGCGGTTCGATGCATGCATCTGCCGCCGCGTTGGACTGCGATGCGATTGCCAGCAGCGACCCAACGATTCCCGACAGGATCACTCCTCCAGCGAATCCCTCCCATGTCTTTGCCGGGCTGAGCCATGGGGCAAGCTTGTGCTTGCCGATTGCCAGCCCTGTGAAGTATGCACCAATGTCTGCGCTCTTCACCGCCAAAACCGCACCAGCGAGCGTCCATGCATCGCGATCGTGGCGAAGCAGAATCCAAAATCCAAGTGGTACACCGATCGCGGCGTACGCGAGGAGCAACGCGCCAAGCGCACTCGTTAATCCGGTGACCTGCTTCGACCTCGCGTGGTCGATCGACCCGAAGATCACGAGGAGGCATGGAATTGAGACGATCGCTTGCGCCACAAGATGACGAGGCAGCAGCGTTGGCGCGAGTGCAATACTCGCAATGCCTCCCGCGATCGCGAAATAGGTGAGCCAAACTGCAGATTGCCTGCTGCAGGACGTCAGTCTCGAAAACTCTCGTGCGAGCACTGCCGCGATGAAGAGCAAACTCACCCCCAACAACACGGCACCAGGCCCGATGCGCGTTGCCCCAAGCCAGAGATACGGAAACGAAGCGTCACATGCTGCGAGCGCGGCAAGCGCTGCGATGAGTCCGGTTCCAACGATGAGTCGCGTCTTCAGCATCGCTCGCTCAGTCTAGAAAGAAACGGTCTCGAGTGGCTGTGTCGGTCTGCGTGCGCACAACAACGCACTCGTGCGCAGGCCGTTCGCTACGATTCGGAAATGGCAACTCCGATGATGAATGGACAGCGCGGGTCAAAAGTTCGCGGCGCTTCGTCGCCTCAGTTGCCCGTCCGCTGCGCGCAACTGTCGCTTGCGTCGAATGCCTCGTGGCATGGCGTGCGCTCGGTCCTGCGAATGCAGTTGCTTGAAGCGATTCGTGCTCATGGTCCGCTCACAGTGCCGCAATTGAGCGCAATGTTTGGCCATGAGTGCACTGGACTCTATTACCACATGAAGCTTCTGCAGTCCGCAGGGCTCGTGCATGTGACCCGCACCGGAGGCGCGGACGCTTTTGCGGCGAGCAGTGCGACAGTGAAAGTGAAATGCAATCTCAAGAGTGCGAAAGAGGGGCGACGATTAGGGACGATCGTCAATGGCTACCTTGATGCAAGCCACAAGTCGATCGCACACTCCGCGAGCGCATCGACGCGTGGGCTTCCACTCGTCGGACTCCGCTGGGAGCATCTCGAGTCGGGAGAGATCGCACGGATTCAGTCACTCTCGAAGCAGATTCACAGAATCCTCGACGGTGCGAAGGCGCGCAGGGCTCGCACTCGAACGCCTGAGGCTGCGCTTGCAAACTGGCATGTTGCAGTGATCGCGGCGCCAGTGCCGGCGGGTCAGTTTCCAATCGCGGCAATTGAATGCACGAGTTGATCTCGAGCTGATTGGTGCTTTATGGGCAAGCTCCCCACGCACTCAACATCGTCGTGAGATCGGCTCCGCCGACGAGATTGTCCCCGTCGAGGTCGCCGCTCCCAGACCCACCCCAGTTACTCAAGATCACCGCGAGGTCCGATCCTGCCACAAATCCATCGCCGTCAAAGTCAGGGGCGCATGCTGGAGCGCTTGGTTCGAGCTCGACGATGACAAGGTGCGCGAGCCCTGCACCCGCGTCGTTGAGATCGTTCCATTTCCCGTTGCTCCCGAGAAACTCGGCGAAGTCTTCACCCGTTCCGCCATTGTTCGGCTCGCCTGAATTCCAATTCGTGAAGTTGACTGCGGCTCCGCTGGCCCACACGAACTGACCTTCGGTTACGGCATCGTTGAATCCGATCCAAATGCGCCGATCGACGCCAAGCAGGAGCCCGAAGTTCGCCTGAATCCAGTCATTCTCAGCTTGGTCATCGATTGTCACCATATGTGCGCCAATGCTGACCGCGAATGCCTCGCTCGCAGTCCAACTCGTGCCAGCAAAGGCCAGGTAGCGATGACCGTTTGCTGGATTCGTAATGTCAGCGAGTGCCCCAGACGCGACTGTGATGTTGCCCGTACCAGTGCCAGAGGTTGAATAGGCGCCGACTCGGACGGTGTACGAGTGTCCCGCGGCTGCCACAAAGATCACCTTCGAACCATTCCCGCATGAATCGTCACTACACGCAATGATCGTTGAAGGATCGGCGCACGGGGTGCAATCGGCGTAGACAGCTAACTTCGTGTCAAACGTTGATCCGCATAGGTCGATCGAGACGATGCCGCTCTCAGCAGCAGTCCAGCAGTACCAAATGTCGTTGTAAACCTGTGAGACGCTGAAAAAGAGACACGCGGGCCCCGCGAGTCCATCGGTCGTTGCGCCGACGGTGGAGTACGCAGTGACTCCATATCCAGCGAGAGGCGATGCCGCACCACACGCATCGTTTGTCGCTTGCCCCGATGCGAGTGTCGTGATATGTGCGCTCAGCGCGAGTGCGAGCGTCAGCTGAATTCCACGTGAGGTCTGCGGTGTGATCATGCCAACAACCTACCCCCGAGGTGCCCCCGCGCAAGCGGAATCCCCAAGAATTCAACCCAGAAATCTGCGCCAGAATGGCTACTTGTGCGATGGCTCGAGTCCGCAGTCACGGAGAAATCGGCGGATGTGACCGATTTCGTCATTGTTGTCGAGTGTGTGGTGCCCATGGCGAGGGATCAAGAAGGTCATCTCCTTTCCGTTGAGCTTGACCTTGAGGTGTTCCTTCTTGGTTTCTTCTGTGGTGCCCCCGAGTCCTTCAAACATCTTGACAATGTCTCGCCATGCGATGTTGTGCGACGTGGGATGCGCAAAGACTTGCTTAAGCGTTTCCTGTGTGTGCGACATGGCGCTACTGTAGCGGTCGATGTGAGGCAGCACGAACGCTGTAGCCTTTCCCGTGACATGCAACGACCTGCGCACGAGACTCCTTCTTCGCCGCAAGGCACTGCGCGCGAACAGAGCGGCGCCGATCAACCCGATTTTCTCCGCCAATTCGCCCTCATCGCGGGTCCCCTCATCGGCGTCGCGATCGCATTGGCGGTTCACTCTGGTGGATGTGCGTCGATGAAGCTCTCGAGTGCTGGTGGTGTGTCGCTTGGATTGCTAGCGTGGATGGCGATCTGGTGGGGAACACAGGCAGTGGACCTCGCGGTGACCGGATTGCTCCCTGTGCTCGTCCTTCCGCTGACTGGTACGACCTCGGTTGAACAGGCGCTGGTCCCCTTTGCCAACGAGGTGATCTTTCTCTTCGCGGGTGGATCGGTCATCGGCATCGCGATCGCACGACATGGGCTCGGCGAGCGGTTGCTTGCGATGCTCCTGTCATTCGTGGGTGACTCACAGTGGGCCATCGTCGCGTCCTTTCTCTGCGTGACGGCGGCGATTAGTGCGTGGGTTTCGAACACGGCAACGGCGGCAATGATGTTGCCGCTCGCGGCGGCTGCGGTGTCTTTCTATTCGTCAGGAGGCGGCGACTCAGCCGCACACGCGAAGGCACTTCCGCATTTTCGTTGTGCGGTGCTGCTCGCCGTCGCATATGGCGCGAGTATCGGTGGAGTCATGACACTGCTCGGCAGCCCGCCGAATGCGATCGCCGCGGAGTGGATCGACGGCAATGGGGGAACGATGGAGTTCTTGCACTGGTCTTCGATTGGTGTGCCAGTTGCCGTGGCAATGCTGCTCTCAGTGCTCGTCATTTTTCGATTCGCATTCCCACTGCGCGGGCTGGTGCATCCACCGAAGAGCTCGACACTCCACATCACAACCCAACCGCTCTCGCGCGGCGCAAAGGTGACGCTGCTGATCTTTGTGAGCGCAGTGCTTCTGTGGGTTGCGAGTCCGCTCATCAAGAAGCATCTCCCTGGGGTTCACATCAGTGACGGCATCATCGCGATTGCCGCCGCGTTTGCGCTCTTTCTTCTGCCCCAAGCGCGTGGCAGTCGCACGCCGCTCGTTCCATGGCCTGAGACGCGCGCGCTGCCCTGGGGTGTCTTCATTCTGTTCGGTGGTGGGCTCAGCCTTGCGGATTCGATGCAACGAACGGGCGTCTCTGCGGCGATTGCGTCGACGGTTGGAGGCGTCTCGGGGGTGCCCGAGTTCGCAATCGTGGGAGTGGTCGTGACTGCACTCATCTTCGCAAGCGAGATCGGATCGAACACCGCACTCACGGCAACCGCTGTACCCATCGTCGGCGCAATGGCTCCTGGGCTTGGAATCTCACCAGAGAAGCTCGTCATCGCGGCAACGCTTGGCGCGAGTTGCGCCTTCATGCTGCCGGTTGGTACTCCCCCAAATGCGCTCGTCTATTCAACGGGGCACGTTCCCCAGCGCGAGATGATCCGAGTTGGGTTCATGCTCAACCTCTGTGCTGCAGTCGTGATCACTGCGCTCTGCAGCCTGCTTCTCTAACAGCGTGGAGCGCGCGATGTCACCTGCCGAAACACCTGCCGCGCAGATCGAGCGGCTCCTCGCGGCGCAGTCGTTTGGGCAGGTCATCCATCTCTGTGATGCGCTGCTCAAGGTGTCCGCGCGCAACCGGATTGCATTGGTTGGTCGAGCGCGAGCGCACCTTGGGCTCGGCCGCACCTGTGACGCGGACACCGACCTCGAACGTGCACTGCGAATCGATCCGCACCATGATCAGGCCACGCTCCTGCAGGCGATGGTCGACCAACGGCTTGGCCGCATCGATGCCGCGATCGCGAGGTTGACGCCACTTGCAGCCTCGACAAGTCCGTACAGTGTTGAGGCTTCGGTGACACTCGCCGAAACGCTCTATTTTTCGCACCGGCGGGACGAGTTCGCTGCGCTGGTCCATCGCGGAGGTGCGTGGCTGCGCGATGCACGAGGCCCGTTCTTTCTTGCGCGCGTACGAGCGGCCGATGATCCAGATGCAGCGATTGACCTGCTGCTGCCACTCGCGCGAGATTCGCAGCATGTCGTGCTGCGACGGGTCGCTGGATTTGATGCAGTGCAGTTGCTCGACAAAGTCGGTCGCTACCGCGAGGCATTCGAACTCGCAGTTGAGTTGCACGCCGCGACAACGCCTCCATTCGATCTCGAGGGGCTTCTTGGTTCGATTGCCGCGCAGCGTGCGCTGCTGAAGAGTGGTGCTCGTACGATCGCTCCGCGCGCAGAACCAGTCGAGGGCATCGCGCTCGTCGTCGGACTTCCTCGCTCTGGAACCACGTTGCTCGAACAGATGCTTGACAGCCATCCACAGATCTGTGGCATCGGCGAGTACGACGGGGTTGAGATCATTGCGCAGGGAATTGCGTCGACCGGGCGTACGCTTCGCGATCTTGCACACACTCCGCGCGATGTAGCGGCCACGTTGCAGCGCGGGTACACCGACCACGCCGCGCGCCTGCGCAGGCCCGGGGCCAGTTGGACATTCGACAAAACACTCAAGGCATGGCAGTTTCTTCCCGAGCTTGCGGTGGTGATGCCTGGGACGGTGTTCTTTCATGTCGCTCGGGACCCACGCGACATGGCGATCAGCATGCTGCTGTCGTTTTTTCATCCAATCTCGAACGGCTGGACAGCCTCACTCGATTCTCTTCGTCGAGTGATCGAAGCCGAGCGATCGATTCTCCCCCAAGCGCTCAACGCGTTTGGATTCTCACATGAATGTCTGGTGTACGAAGATCTCGTCGCGAGTCCAGCAACTCACGCACAGCGCTGCCTCGACCGACTTGGACTTCCCATGCATGAAGCGGTCGTGCAGCCTCACCGCAACACGCGCGCGGTGTTCACGTTGAGCCACCAGCAGGTTCGGCAGCCCATCAATCGTTCGTCGATTGGCCGTTGGCGCAACTACGAGTGGGCATTTGATCACTCATGGGATGTGCTCGTGAGCGCGCATGAGGAGACGCGCGGGAAGCAATGAGTGCGAACACAGGGTATGGGGCGAAACTGCGCGCGCCGCTCCCCGTGCGCGATGGCGTCGGCCCGAGCCGAACATGCGTGAAGGCAGGAAAGTGGACAACCCTTGCGCAGTACTTGATCGAGTGCTTCCCAGCGACTCCTGCGCATGAGTGGATGAGAAGAATCGCCGAGCGAGAGGTTGTCGATCGAAACGGTCTCGTGGTCACGATCGATCGCCCGCACGAGGCCGGACTCGTCCTCTTCTATTACCGAACGCTTGAATCTGAGGACCGGATTCCCTTTGACGAGGACATTCTCTTTCACGACGATCATCTCGTCGTGGCTGACAAACCCCACTTTCTGCCCGTGATTCCTTCGGGCAGGTATCTGCAAGAGACGCTGCTCGTGAGGCTCAAGCGCCGGCTGGGCATCGATTCGCTCGTTCCTATTCACCGCGTCGACCGTGACACAGCAGGAGTCGTCCTCTTCAGCGTGCAAGAACGAACGCGCGATCTCTATCAGGCACTGTTTCGCGATCGTGCGGTCGAAAAGTCGTATGAGGCGGTTGCGCCGGTGAACGATCGACTCAACCTTCCACTGACTTACATGAGCAGGATTGTGCCGGACACACACTTCATGCGAATGCGAGAGGTGCCAGGCCCCCCCAATGCAACAACGCACATTGCGTTGATCAATCGGGTCGCCGCCGCCGGAGGTTTCGATCAGGGGCTGTACCGCTTGGCGCCAATCACTGGGCGAAAACATCAATTGCGCGTGCAGTGCGCGGCCCTCGCGATTCCTATCCTCAACGATCCGATCTACCCCGAGCTGCGCGAAGAACGCCCGCAAGGCGAGGCGGCCGCGTATGCGAAGCCACTGCAATTGCTCGCTCGCGAGATTGCGTTTCGAGACCCTCTGACGAACTGCGAACGCAGATTCACCTCGCGACTGACACTCGAATCGAGCGTGCCCGCTCTATAGTGCGGCAATGGTCACGAACGTTGCCGCATACAAGTTTGCTCCACTCGATGGACTCGAGTCCCTGCGCGAGCGCCTTCGCGAACTCTGCGCGCACGAGCACCTGAAGGGGACGATCATGCTCAGCCCCGAAGGGATCAATCTGTTCGTCGCGGGCGATGCCGAGTCGGTGGAGCGACTGCTTCAATGCGTTCGCTCCGTTGAGGGTTTGCATGATCTTGTTGCGAAGGAGAGTCTGAGCGCCAAGCAGCCCTTTCGTCGCATGCTTGTGAAGCTCAAACGCGAGATCATTGCATTTGGCATCGACGGGATCGCGCCCGCGCGAAAGTCCTCCCCAAAGATTGCGGCACACGAGTTGAAGCAATGGATCGACGAGGGAAGGCCACTCACGCTGCTCGATACCCGCAATGACTATGAGATTCGCATGGGATCCTTTCACGGCGCGCTGCCTATCGGTGTCTCACACTTTCGCGACTTCCCAGAGGCGACGCGCAGGCTCCCAGAGCACTTGAAGGATGAAACGATCGTGATGTTCTGTACCGGAGGAATTCGCTGTGAGAAGGCGGGTCCCTTCATGGAGGCCGCGGGGTTTCAGCGAGTCTTTCAGCTCGACGGAGGAATCCTCAAGTACTTTGAAGAGTGCGGGTCGGCGCACTATGACGGTGACTGTTTCGTGTTCGATCGGCGAGTGTGTGTCGATTCGGAGTTGCGCCAGACGAATGCAGCTGTCTGCTACGCCTGCCAGATGCCAGTGACACCGCAGGAGCAGGTCGACTCGCGCTATGTTGTTGGAGTCTCCTGCCCGCACTGTCATCCCGCGGTTGCGCAATCACCCTGATCCCGTCGGCGAGTCACCAATCGGCCCGAATTCCTGGAATATTTCTCGTGATTCGGCCAGTTTGGCTTTGACAACGGTGCACAATCGGGCAAGCTGATGAATCATGAGTGATTGCCACGTCATTCGCTCATCTCGCAGCCGCGGCTGGCGCGTCGGCGCCGCGCTCCTTT
>SXGR01604212.1_pt1 | contig 21120 bp, 16 predicted proteins | sample 3174711 | NCBI WGS metagenome assembly SXGR01 (sample SAMN11356860, study PRJNA531348) | freshwater metagenome | isolation source: freshwater sample F1-60 | place: China: Fuxian Lake, Yuxi | collected 2017-12-25 | reverse complement strand
GTCAATTGCACGCTCCCGACGCTTGATCGCTTCGCGTCCGCAATGGGAGCCTCCATCGCGACCAAGCGCGAAAGGGTGACGACGGAGCGGTGGATCCATGAACTTGGCATCCGATGCGCGCGGTTGGACGCGCCGATCTCTTCACTCAGTGGCGGAAATCAACAGAAATTCGCGATCGCGCGCTGGCTTGAAGGCACGCCCAATGTGTTGATCGTTGATGAGCCCACCCGTGGCGTCGATGTCGGTGCGAAAGCGGAGGTGTATCGCGTCATCGCGCAACTCGCTGATGCCGGCATGGCCTGCATCGTCGTGAGCAGTGAACTTCCCGAACTCCGTGGGCTTTGTGATCGAGTGATTGTCTTGCGGCAGGGCATGGTGGTTGGCGAGTTGGCGCGCGCTCGCCTGATGTTGCCGGATGCGGAGGAACAACTCATTCGACTCGCGAGCGGACTCTCTGAAACGAAAGCAGGCGCATGCGAAGTCTCGTGAATTCATCGTCAACACCCCTCGCGGCGTCCTCACGCATCGGTCGACTCTTCGAACGGTGGGGCGTGCTTGTCGCCTTCCTCTTGCTCTTTGCGGCAAGCACGGCGTTGCAAGGCGGCGAGTTTGCAAGCGTCGAGAACTTCCGCAACATGCTCAACCAGAATGCGTCGATTGGCATCCTCGCGGTTGGCATGACGCTGGTCGTCATCTCCGGCGGGATTGATCTCTCCGTTGGGAGCATGCTTGTCCTTGCTGCAGCCCTTGGGTTGACCCTGACCAACGAACTCATCGCGCGTGAATGGAGCGAAGGAAGCGCAGTCGCGCTCGGGATCTGCGCAAGTGTCTTGTGCGGAACACTCGCTGGCTCGATCAACGGCGCGCTCATTGTGTTCGGCCGACTTGCGCCGTTTATTGCGACGCTTGGCGGTCTCGTCGCGTTTCGATCGGTCGCACTCGCCATGGCCGACGCGGGCGAGATTCGCTCGGCAAGCGCGTCGCTTTTCAAGGTGCTCGGCCAAAGTGGTTTGCCATTCTGGAACTTTCAAAATTCGGCAGGCAAACCCCTCACGATCACCTACGCGACGATGATGTTTCTCGCAATTGCTGTCATCGCGCAGTGGTTCTTGTCTCGGAGCCGATATGGTCGGCAACTCGTGGCGGTTGGAGCGAACGAAACGGCCGCCCGTTATGCCGGCGTGAGCGTCGCATCGGTGCGACTCCGAACTTACATCATCATGGGCGCGCTCGCGGCTATCGCTGGGTTGCTGCAAAGCTCGCGCATGAACTCGGTTTCCACCTCGCAACTGGGATTGGGCATTGAACTGGATGCGATTGCCGCAGTGGTGATCGGTGGGACGAGCTTGCGCGGCGGATTCGGCCGCGTGTGGGGCACCGTCGTTGGCGTGCTTATCCTCGGCATGATTGCGAACATGATCACGATCTCGGGCATCAGTCCGTACTGGTCTGGCGCGGTGAAAGGTGCGGTCATCGTGCTTGCGGTTTTGGTCCAGCGCAGCCGCGCGTAGCCCTCGCGCTCGGTGTGATCGCGCCCAAGGCCAACATCCACCGACTCGCGCAAATGCGATAGCGTGCCCGAATGAGGATTCGCACGCTCGCGTCGTCGTTCGTCTTTGCCGCACTCGCCGCACTCCAAGTCTCTGCCGCATCGTCAGCCTTGCATGACGCGCCAACGCTCGCGCGGCTTGTGGCACCAGCCCAGGTTGCCAAGCCGCGCCTCGGAGTCTCGATTCCCGCCGCCGATCACGGTTGGACGGCAGGCGTCGTGTGGTGGGCTCGCGAGTGCGCGAAGTTGCACCCCGAGTGCGAGTGGACGATCGCGACTGCCGAGACTCCTGAGAAGCAGATCTCCGACATCGAGACGATGATGGCTAAGGGCATCGATGGACTCGTGATCCTCGCGACAGAGTCCGCGCCGCTGACGCCCGTTGCGGAGGAAGCACACTCGCGCGGCATTTTCATTGTGAATGTTGATCGCGGATTCCTGAAGCCGGTTGCGGACATCTTCATCGAGGGCGACAACGCAGCGTTTGGCCGAAAGAGCGCGGAGTTCATGGTGGAACGGCTTGGCGGCAAGGGCAAGGCGCAGGGGAGCATCATCATTCTTGAGGGCATTCCCTGCACAGTGAATTCCGATCGCGTCAATGCTGCACTGAAGGTGTTCGGCGCGGAAAGCGGTATCAAGATTGTTGGTCAGCAAGCGGCCAACTGGAATCGCCAGAAGGCACTCGAAGTGACGCAGACACTATTGCAGAAGAACCCGAAGATCACCGCGATTTGGGCGAGCGATGATGACATGGCGCTTGGCGCAGAGCAGGCTCTCTCGGAGGCGGGCATCGAGGGCGTGTGGATCCTCGGCGGCGCAGGCATGAAGGACATCGTCAAGCGGGTGATCGACAACGATCCCATTTTTCCCGCCGATGTCACCTACCCCCCGAGCATGATTGCGACAGGAATGGAACTCGCGACTAGCGTTCTTGTCGGCGGCAGGAAGGCAGAGAAACTGCAGTTCATGCCCAAGCATATGATGATCGACATCGAACTCATCACGCCCGACAACGCCAAGCAGTACTACTTTCCCAAGTCGGTGTATTGAATCGAAGGGCGCGCGCCTCTTGCGAACCCAATCATCAAGCGTGTGAAACGGAGTGCCGAGCCGCTCCGCGGAACTCTGGCGTGTACGCACGCGCTCTGACCAAAAGACACACTCCTTCGAGTAGGCGCCAACCTGCGGTTGCTGGTGTCCATAATTCGCGGGATTTCTCTGAGATTGATCAGAGTTCGACCGCAATAGTTTGCAAGTTGTCAAAACCACGGCAAGGTCCGGTCGGAGTCGAGCGAAGTGGGATCGCTGTGTTGTCCCATTCCTTCAAGTTTTTTTCTGAGGCTCGCATGTCTAAACTTTTATCGATCGCGCTTCCTGCGCTCGCGGTTTTTGCAGCAGTCGCCCCTGCGTCGGCTGACATCGTCACCACCTACACCGACTCGACGAACGACCTGTTCGACAACGGGCTTGGCAATCTCGACATTCAGTCGGTGAGCTGGACTCAGGTCGACACGGGCGGCGGCTGGCTCCTGAATCTCTCCATCACCACCCGCGATTGGGCGGACTGGACCAAATTCATGGTGTTCGTGAACGTCCCGGGCTCCTCAGGTTTGAGCAGCAATCCGTGGAATCGCCCAGTCAACCTCAATGGCCAAGTCGCGACCCACTTCTGGGGTGCATGGGTTGATAGCGTTGCGGATAGTCAGTACTGGTCCTGCAGCACTAGCAACGGAACTTGGGAGCAGTACGGGGGCGTCTCCCAGAACATTGACGTTGCGAACAAAACCCTGACGCTCTCCCTCGGCTGGTTTCCGTACGGGGCGGCTGGATTCTCGTTCTCGTTCGATGTCGCCACGACCGGCGGCGGCAATGATCCAGGCATCGATCACCTCAGTCGCTCTGACCTGGCCACTTCAGGCTGGGGAAGCGAGTCGGTCGCTGGCAACTTCCTGCAGTTCACCCTTGTTCCCGCGCCCGGCGCTCTTGCGCTGCTCGGGCTCGCGGGTCTCGTCAGTCGTCGTCGCCGCTAAGTCACCGCTCAACACATGAAACTCGAAGAGCCCCCGATTGTGGGGGCTCTTCCTTTTCACGGATTACTTCGTCACAGTCGAGCGCGTGCGGGAACCCTGAATCAGAGACCGTTCGGGGCGCGAGGTCTCTCGATGCGACCGATCCGAAAGCATGGAGACAATCCGCGAGCACGCGCGCGAGGGTCGGCCACGCACTCGGCTACGCCACCGCGCTGGCCCACCCCGAGAGACCTCCGCGCACGGAACCCCGTGCTTCCAATGAAGGTCGCAAATGCGCGTACGCACGCGGCAAAACGCGAACGCGTGATTTCAGTTTGGGGCCGTGAGGCCAGGGCGTTCACTCTGAACCGGTCGGCGCGCCAGTTTCGCGCGCGCGCTCGCCAGTTTCACGCGGCCTTCGGCCGCAGATCGGAAGTAGGGCGGGCCGGATTCGAACCGGCGTCTTATCGATTATGAGTCGACGGCTCTAGACCGCTGAGCTACCACCCCAAACCGACGCGAGTCTACCTGCTCGATGAAGTCGTCGCGCGGCGTCCTCACTTGCGCGCGGTCTCTCGAATCACTCGAAATCCCGTCGGGAGTTGGATCGGGTGATCCCCCGAAATGGCAAGCGCGGTTGCAAAGGCATCGACGCGTCCGCCGTTGGCGATAAAGGAGTGCGGATCGGTGATCGACGCGACCGCGAGTTCTTCACTCGATGTCCTCGCGCCGATCACCGTCACCTGTTGCGTTCTCGTTGCGCCAAGTCCGGTTGTCGGATCGATGATGTGCGCGTACTTGACTCCATCAATCGCGACGAATTGTTCTGCGTCGCCTGATGTCGATGCACTCTGCCGAAGCAGCGCGATCTCTTCGGTTGTTCCATCTGGCCATGCGATGTCGACCTTCCATGAGTCGCATCCCTCCGGCGCTTCCCCTGCGGCGAGATCTCCAGCAACCGCCACCAGACATCGCGGGCAACCCTTCGTCGCGAGGATTGCGACGACTTCGGCCGCAGCAAGTCCCTTGCCGATTCCGCCCAAGTCGATTGCGAGGCTTGGCTCGAGCTTGATGAGCGCCGAGACGCCGTTGCATTCAAGCTGCCGATAGTTGACACGCCGTCGCGCGGCATCCACGGCCGCCTGCGAAGGCAATGCGCGCGCTGCTCGCGACTGTCGCCAGAGCGCCACGAGGGGGGCGATGGTGGGATCGAAGCGACCTTCTGTCGCGTAGGCAACTTCCATGGCAATCGCGAGCGCCGCACCCGTTTCGGCACTCACCTCGATCGGGCCATCGACCACCGATTGGTTGAATCGAGATACCTCAGAGTCTGGCTTCCAATCGCTCCACAGCGCATCGAGTGCGTCAATGCGTGCAAACGCCGCGATCGCCGCCTCGCGCGCCTTCTGCGGATCGCGCTCGTCGATTCGGACTTCGACCTTGACGCCCATCGCAGCGTGCAGGAAGTAGGAGGGATTGCGTGGCTCCACGCTCGCACGACAGCCGGCGACGCCAACTGCGTACTGCAACCCAATGAGTCCGACCAAGCATGACCGGAGGAATCGCATCGCTAGTGCGCGGTCGGCGCGGCAGGGTTTGGCGGTGCGACTGGCTGCTTCAACCACCAGGGCTTGCCGATGTGACACGCGCGCTCAGGATGCTTCACCAAATAGTCTTGGTGATAGTCCTCGGCTGGGGTGAATGGACCTGCGGTTTGCACCTGCGTCACGATCTTGCGACCACCGAAAGCAGCCTTCGTCGCGAGCGCGGCGATTTTTTCGGTCGTGGCGATCCGCTGCGCGTCACTCACGCAGAAGACGGCCGAACGATACTGCGTGCCGGTGTCAGGTCCCTGCTTGTTGAGTTCGGTCGGGTCGTGCATCTCGAAGAAGCCGTCAAGCAAGCGTCGGAAGGTGATCGTGGAGGGATCGAACACGACCTTCACGACCTCCGCATGCGGGACGAACGTCGCGTCGTGCGTTGACGCGGGAACATGATCCTGTTCACAAATCTCCTGGTAAGTCGGCTCTTTCGAGCTTCCGCCCATGTATCCACTCTCGGCGTTCAGCACGCCAGGTGCACGCTGGAAGTAATGTTCGATGCCCCAAAAGCAGCCGCCCGCAAAGTACGCCGTTTCAGTCGTCACTGGAAGAGACTCCTTGGGGCGCGATTCGCCGGATTCGTAAAACTTGAGAGATGCGCCGTTGAGGCAGAACCGAAGACCGGTGGGCTTCGGCCCATCTTCGAAGACATGCCCAAGATGGGCAGCGCAACGAGCGCAGTTGATTTCGACCCGGTCCATGCCGAGGCTGCTGTCGCGGTGCGTTGCCACATGCGCCGCGTCCGATGGCTGAAAGAAACTCGGCCAACCTGTGCCGGAGTTGAACTTATGCGAACTCGAAAACAGCGGCAAGCCACACACCACGCAGCAGTACTCGCCGGATTTCTTGTTGTCGAGCAGCGTGCCGCAGAATGCGCGCTCAGTGCCGCTCTCTTGCGTGATGCGAAACGCCTCTGGATCGAGCTTCTTCGCGAGCTCGGCAACGGCGACGCGTGAGAGTGGGGTGATGTTGAAGCCTGACTTTGAATATTGCACGGCGACCTCTGGAACGCTCGGCGGATCGCAGGCGATGGTGCATGCAGTAAACGCGAGGATTAGAAAGAGCAGGGGAACACGCATGGGGATAGCTCACATTATCGCTTGTCTCAACCGACGCGAGGGTGTACCGCGCGAAGTGGGCTTGGTGGGAGTCGAACCCACACGCTTTTGAGGGCTGCGGATTTTAAGTCCGCTGCGTCTGCCAGTTTCGCCACAAGCCCAACGGATCGAACGATCAATCTTTCTTCTCGAGATGCCCACCAAACGCAAATCGTTGCGCGGAGAGCACCTGATTCGCAAAGTTTGCGTTGCCACGCGAAGTGAATCGCGCAAACAACGCTGCAGTCAAGACTGGAGCCGGAACACCTTCGTCATTGGCTGCCGCCAGTGTCCAACGCCCCTCACCAGAATCGCTGACCTTGCCACCGAACTTCTCGAGTTGGGGATCAGCGGCAAGTGCCGCCGCGGTGAGATCGAGTAACCATGACCCGACCACGCTCCCTCGTCGCCAGACCTGCGTGACAGCCGCTAGGTCAATCTCATACATGTAGTGCTCGGGATTGCGAAGCGGCGTCGTCTCCGCGTCGTTGTCGCGAGTGTGCTTGCCCGCATTCGCGTGCTTGATGATGTCGAGCCCCTCCGCGTACGCCTGCATCATGCCGTACTCGAGACCGTTGTGCACCATCTTCACAAAGTGCCCCGACCCAGCCGGTCCACAGTGGAGATACCCGAGTTCGGACGTGCCGAGTTTGTCGGCGCCAGGCGTGCGATCCACACTGCCCATGCCAGGGGCAAGGGTGCGGAACGCGCTGTCCATTCGAGCGACCGGTTCCTTCTCACCGCCAATCATCATGCAGTAGCCCCGCTCGAGCCCCCACACGCCGCCGCTCGTTCCACAATCGAGAAAGAAAATCCCCGCCTGCGCGAGATTCTTCGCATGCGCGATGTCATCGACATAGCAACTGTTGCCCCCATCGATGATGCAATCGCCCTTGGAAAGGAGGGGGGTCAGCGCCTTGATGGTCTGCTCGACGAACGCCACTGGCAGCATCATCCATACATGGCGGGGGCCTTGCAGTTTGGCGCACAGATCCGCGAGACTCGTCGCCACGACTGCGCCTTCACTCGCGAGCGCGTTGGCTGACTCCGCGTGCACATCAAAGACGACGACTTGGTGGCCGCCGCGTAGCAATCGACGAACCATGTTTGCGCCCATGCGCCCGAGACCAATCATTGCGAGTTGCATAGGCGAGCAGCGTAGCGCATTCCGCTATGGCATTGCCGCGCGCGGAACGAGTTGCTGCACAAGCCAGTGGGAAAAAGCCTCCTTGGTCATCCATCCCGCTGCGCATGTTTCGCCGGAACTCCACAGGAGGGTCGCGTCGATGCCGGAAGACTCCATCGTCTCGAGTGGATTCGCCACGACGGCATCGACGCCCTTCGCGCGCAATTTTCGCCGCGCAGCGTCGAGCATCCCTTCGCGTGCCTCAAGTGCGAAAGCAACGCGGCGTTGATCGATGCGCGTGATGTCGCCGAGCCCCGCGACGAGGTCGGGAACTGCCGTGAGTTCGATGCGCAAGGGACCGTCACCTCGTCGCACCTTGCCTGGTAATCGAAGCAGTGGACGGAAGTCGGCAACCGCCGCGGCCATGATAAGTAGATCGTGCGACGGCCACTCGAATCGCATGAGGTCGTTGAGGTCCTGCGCGGTGCGGAACCGTTTGACTCGAACGCGAGGATCGATCGAAGGCGGATTGCCAACGGGTCCCAAGAGGAGAGTCGTTTCATGATCCCCCTCCACGAATGCATTCGCGATGGCACAACCGAGCTTCCCACTCGAACGATTGCCGATGAACCGCACCGCGTCGATCGGTTCCTCGGTCGGACCCGCCGTCACGAGCACTCGCTGGGATTCGGGATGGTTGGCATCAGCCATGCACGAGGCTCGTTCTCATTCATCAGGCACGGTAGTCCGCTTCAACCCCTCAAGACTTCTTGAAGCGCGGTTGCGGCATGGACCGGAGGCAGTCATACTACGACGCTCGGCTCAATTCTCCCAATGTGGGAGTTCCTGAGTTTGGCGTGCGTCCTTACGAGGGCATTCTCCGTAGTCCGAGCAACGCTGAAGTTCGTCGAATCCCACACTCTCCCTATGGCACGCAAGAACAAGAAGAAGATAGGCGAGATCCTGGTCGATTTCGGCGTCACGACCGCAGAGAAGGTCCAATCCGCGATCCAAGAGGCTTCGCGAAGTGGCAAGCGAACCGGCGAGGTACTCGTTGAACAGCACGGGGTCACCGAAGTCGATATCGCGCGAGCCCTGGCCGAGCAGTTTGGGCTTGAGTTTCTGAACCTCGATCGGGCGGAGCAGGCGAATCGCGTCCAGCGATCTCTCATCCCTGAAGACATCATCCGTCGCTATCTCGTCCTTCCGCTCGAGAAGAAGGGGAACGAACTCACTCTCCTTGTGCATGATCCGCTTGATGTGGAGTTTGAGCAGACAATTTCCTTCCGCCTCGGATTGGATCGTCTCCGCATGGCGGTTGCGAGCCGCGAGCAGATTCGGCTGCTGGTCGAAGGCGAAAAGTCCTCGTCGAAGCCCAAGGGACAACTTCTCAGTGACTCGCTCGATAAGTCGGTGGACAAGTCCGTCGATCGATCGGTGGATCGTTCCGTCGACAAATCCATCGATGTTGACGCGGAAGAGAGCCGCATCGTCCGACTCTGTGACCGCATCATTGTGGAAGCGGTGAACGGTCGCGCAAGCGACATTCATGTTGAGCCGCGCAAAGAAGGCGTGATGTTGCGGTACCGCATCGACGGTGTCTGCATCGAACGCGAGTTCTTCCCAAAATCCCTGCAGTCCGCGCTGCTCGCGCGTTTCAAGCTGCTCGCTGGCGTGAACATTTCAGAGCGACGCATTCCCCAGGATGGTCGCATCAAGAAGATCATTGGCGAGAGCGGAGTCGACTTCCGCGTGAGTGCTTGCCCTGCCGTGCACGGCGAGAGCATCGTTCTCCGTATTCTTCGCCCCGACAGTGCGCGCATCGGTTTGGTGAACCTTGGCTTCGAGCAAGACAATCTCGATGTCTTCAACAAGATCATTCGCCGACCCAACGGTATTTTCCTCGTCACCGGTCCGACTGGTTCGGGAAAGACGACCACGCTCTACTCCGCGCTTGACACGCTCAATCGGCCCGACAAGAAGATCATCACTGCGGAAGATCCCGTCGAGTACGCCTTCAAGGGAATCAATCAAGTTCAGGTCCGCGATTCGATCGGACTCACCTTCCCCGCAATTCTTCGCTCGATGTTGCGTCAGGCTCCCAACATCATTCTTGTGGGTGAAATCCGCGATCGTGAAGTCGCGGATATCGCCATTCAGGCTGCGCTCACAGGGCACCTTGTGTTCTCGACGCTGCACACGAATGATGCGCCGAGCGCGATCACCCGTCTCATCGACATGGGCGTGAAACCGTTCCTCGTGGCAAGCGCGATCCAAGCGGTCATGGCACAACGGCTCGTTCGAATGCTCTGCCCGAAATGCCGCACCGCGAATCCCACGCCGGACCAAAAACTGCTCCGACTTGTGGGCATTTCCGAGGACGAGCGCGCACTCGGGAACATCCAGAAGCCGGTTGGATGCCCCAATTGCGACAGCACCGGCTATCGCGGCCGAAAAGCTATTTTCGAACTGATGATCATGAACGCGGAGTTGCGTGACCTCGCGTTCGGACGGTCGAGCGTCTCCAAGATTCGCACCGCAGCCATCCGTGGCGGCATGCGGAGCCTCGTCTTTGACGGGAAGCGCAAGATCCTAAAGGGCGACACGACACCCGAGGAAGTGGCAAACTTCGCGCAGATGGATGGCTTCGATCCCAATGAAGTCGTTGGCTCAGGTTCGCTTGACGATTGATGTGTACACACAGGATTCTCGCGGTTGGGCGAGAACAAATTTGCAAGACAGGTCCCTATGTCCACTATCCAGATTGACCGACTGCTCGACACCATCGTGCGCAACGGAGCCTCCGATCTCCACATCTCGATCGGTCGTCCGCCGACGCTTCGCTTGCACGGCAAGTTGAAGAGTCTTGCAACCAAAGTGCTCGACTCTGATGATTGCACAGCGTTGATGAAGTCCATCACGCCCGAGAAGAATCAGCAGGAACTCGCGGAGGTTGGCGGTACCGACTTTGGTTTCGCGTTCGGCTCCGCGGCGCGTTTTCGTGCTTCGATTTTCCGTCAGCGCGGCGATATCTCCATAGTCTTGCGCTTGATTCCCAACAAGTTGCTGACCTTCGACGACATCGGATTGCCCAAGATTGTGCAAGATCTATGCCGTCGTCCGCGCGGACTCTTTCTCGTGACGGGGCCTACCGGTTCGGGAAAGTCGACCACTCTCGCCACGATGCTCAACTTCATCAATGAAGAGTACGACCGACATGTCGTCACCATCGAAGATCCGATTGAGTACTACCACTACCACAAGAAGTCGGTCATCAATCAGCGTGAAGTCGGCCGCGATGTCCCCACCTTCACCGAGGCGCTTCGTCGCGTGCTTCGATCTGACCCCGATGTGATTCTCGTCGGCGAAATGCGAGATCTCGAGACCATTGAAGCGGCCATTCGCGCGGCTGAAACGGGACACTTGGTCTTTGCGACCTTGCATACCGCAAGCGCGTCCGGAACGATCAACCGAATCATCGACGCCTTCCCGACGACCCAGCAGGCGCAGGTGCGAGTGCAGCTTTCGACCTCGCTCATCGCAGTGCTCTCGCAGCAGCTCTGCGCTCGCTGCGACAAGGCTGGTCGCGTCGCCGCCTATGAATTCATGGTTGTCACTCCCGCGATCTCCAACCTCGTGCGTGAGAACAAGACTTTCCGCATCGACTCCGCCATCCAGACGGGGAAGAAGTTTGGAATGCAGTTGCTCGATTCCCACCTGTGGGATCTCTATAGCAAGGGTTGGATCTCGGCCGAAGAAGCGGTCGATAAGTGCAAGGATGCCGGCGGATTCAGCGAGAAGATCCACCGTGCCGGCGGGACCGTCGGGCGGGCGGAACTCGACGAAGCACATGATGCGACCTGACGGCTGCACGGGCGACCATTCCGTGGTGCGGCAGGTGTTGTCTGAGGCCGGAGTCCAGTCTCCTTCCGTGCATTCGAACGAAGCATCGAGTTTGCGTTCAAACCGCTTCTTTGAGACATTGTGCCTGCACACCAATCCAAGTGTCCAATGGTATTGTGCGTTCTGTTGTGGTTTCGCGATGGCAGAACCACCGTATAGGACAGACACTTCGGGTGTACCCGTTGCCTTGGTTCGCCACACCCACGACCTCCTGTTCATCCTCTCGTAGACCGGATCACCCGTCATGCCGAATCTCCCTATCGAGGAACTCAAAGGACGCCGAATTGGTCGCGCACTGATCAAGCTTGGGAAGGTGACCAGAGAGCAGGTACACGAAGCACTCGCGCTCCAACAAACCACGAAGAAGGGCGAACTGCTCGGCCGAATCATGGTCGACCTCGGCCTCGTCAGCGAAGACGACCTGCTGATGGCACTCGCCGGGCAGAAGGGGATCGACTTTGTTGATCTCTCGACGGCGACGATCGCACCAGAGGTACTTGAAGCACTCCGCCCAGAATCAGCAATCACCTACCAAGTGATGCCCCTCGAGTTTGACGCGCAGTCACGAAGCATCACCGTGGCGATGAAGAGCCCGGAGAATTTTTCCGCGCTCGATGATCTCAAGATGCTCCTCGGGTTCCGCCGCGTGAACGCCGTCGTCGCGCGGCCAGCCGAGATCGAAGCGCTCATCGCCAAGCATTATGCAGGGAAGAAGACGGATCTCGGCAAAGTGTTTGCGGAAGCGGCGAGTTCGGAGGGGCTAAAAGGCCTCTCTGGCCGCGGCGATTCGATCGACCTCGCCAATCTGGTCTCCGCTGCCGGTGATAACAAGATCGTCGACCTCGTGAATCAGACGCTCATGATCGCGATTCGGGATAAGGCGTCGGATGTGCATTTCGAGCCATTCGAAGATGAGTTCAAGGTGCGGTACCGAATCGACGGCGTCCTCTATGAGATGCACCCGTTGCCGAAGCACCTCGCGATGGCGGTCTGCAGTCGTGTGAAAGTCATGTCGAAACTCGACATCGCCGAGCGACGGCTTCCGCAGGACGGTCGTATCGAGTTGTCGATCGGCGAAACACCTATCGATTTGCGCGTCGCTGTGCTGCCGACGATGTTCGGCGAGTCGGTCGTGATGCGTATTCTCGATCGATCGAATGTCCAACTGTCCCTCGACAAAGTCGGGTTCCGACCTGACGAACTCGAGAAGGTGCGCGGAATCATTCAGCGTCCCAATGGCATCGTCGTCGTGACGGGGCCCACCGGATCTGGAAAGACCACGACGCTCTACGCCGCGCTGAATGACCTCAATGATCCGGAGGTGAAGATCCTCACGGCGGAAGACCCGGTCGAGTACGACATCGTGGGTCTCATTCAGTGCCAAGTGAACACGGACCAAGAGTTGACCTTCGCACGATTGCTTCGTTCGTTCTTGCGCCAAGATCCCGACATCATCCTCGTCGGCGAGGTTCGCGACCTTGAAACCGCACAGATCGCCATTCAAGCATCGCTCACCGGCCACTTGGTCTTCACCACGCTACACACAAACGATGCCCCAAGCACGATTCTGCGTTTGGTGGATCTCGGAGTCGAGAGTTTTCTTCTGACGGCGACGATTGAAGCGATTATTGCGCAACGACTCGTTCGTCGAATCTGCACGAAGTGCAAGACGGCGTTCGTCCCCACTGAAGAGCAACTCCTTGAGCTCGCGCTTCGTCCGAACATGGTGGAAGGGCGCACCTTCTTCCGCGGCAAGGGTTGCGACAACTGTCTCAAGACTGGCTATCGCGCACGAATGGCCATCTTCGAAATCATGCAGATGGACGACGCGATGCGCGAACTTGTGATGAAACAGGCATCGACAACGGTGCTGCGAAGTGAAGCGAAGCGGCGCGGAATGCGAACGCTCCGCGAGAGCGGGCTGCTTGGTATCTACGACGGACTGACCACCCTCGACGAAGTCGTCCGAGAGACGATCGTCGAAGATTGACCGAGACCGATCAAGGCTGGACTGCGGGCGAATACGCCCGTTTGAGCGAAGGATTTCGAGCTATGTCGAACTACACATACGAAGCGATGAACGCCTCCGGAAAGAGCCAGAAGGGCTCTGTCGAAGCCAATTCTGCAGACGAAGCCGCGAAGAAGATTCGCGAACTTGGTTTCTTCCCCACTGCAGTCCGTGAGCAGAAGGTAAAGGGCGGCTTCGGCGACGACGGAAAGAAGGCAGGCGCCAAGCGCGAAGCGAAAAAGAAGAAGGGGATGAGTCTCAATCTTTCATTCGGCGGAGTCTCGACAAAGAAGTTGACACTCTTCACTCGCCAACTTTCGACGCTCCAAGACGCAGGTCTTCCGCTCTTGCGATCACTCCAGATTCTCGAGAGTCAGCAACGCCCGAGTTCGCTCAAGACGACGCTGCAGGGTGTTTGCGAGGCAGTCGAGAGTGGCGAAAGTCTTTCCGAGGCGATGCAGAAGTTTCCCCGCGCCTTCAATCGCCTCTACTGCAAGATGGTTGCTGCCGGCGAGGTCGGCGGTGTGCTCGACACGATTCTTCAGCGACTCGCTGAGTTCATGGAGAAAGGGCAACGGCTCAAGCGCCGCATTACCGGCGCGCTCATCTACCCAACCGTCGTCATTCTCATCGCGATCGCGATCGTGACGGGCATCATGTACTTCGTCATCCCGAAATTCCAAGACATCTTCGAAGACTTCGATGTCGAGCTTCCTGGTCTCACGGTGTTCCTCATCGACGCGAGTAAGTGGGTCGCAGGCACTGCCACTAAGGACCAATCCATTCCGGGCGCTGTGTGGATTGCGCTCTCGCCAGTGCTGGTGTTTCTTTTCTTTAAGCTCATTCGCAAGACTGAGTTCGGGCGGGCCGCGACCGATCACATTGTGATCCGCATTCCAGTGATCGGTACGCTGGTGCGCAAGACCGCCGTGGCGCGATTCACGCGGACGCTCGGCACGCTCATCAGTGCGGGTGTTCCCATCCTTGAAGCGGTCCTCATCACCCGGGACACCTCGGGCAATTATGTGTTCGAGAAGGCACTCACCAAGGTGCATGATTCCATTCGGGAAGGCGAGTCATTCGCGACCCCCTTGCGCGAATCCAAAGTCGTCGACGCGATCGTCGTGAACATGATCGATGTCGGTGAGGAGACCGGCGATCTCGATCTCATGCTTATGAAGGTTGCGGACAACTACGACGAAGAGGTCGATGTCGCCGTCGCGAGCCTCTTGAGTTTGCTCGAGCCGTTCATGGTCGTTGTCCTTGGCGGCATCGTGCTCATGATCGTGCTCGCGCTCTTCCTTCCACTCGTGTCGATGATCGAGTCTGTTTCGAGTCCCAAGAAGTAGTGGTTCCAAGGACATCCGTCGACCCATCACGCACTGCAACTTCCTCGGAATCAGATTCGAATGGAAACGCAACCGATGCCGCAACCCACCCAACATGACAGAGCCGTGAGGGCGTTCACACTCACGGAGTTGCTCGTGACCATTGGCATCATCGTGGTGTTGCTTGGTGTCCTGAGCACGGTCATTGGTGTGGGCGCTCGGCGCGCGCAGATCGCGAGCACGACATTCCTCATGAGTAGCATCTCAGAGGGCATTGAGGCATTCCGGACCGATCATGGGTATGTGCCGCCTGCGCTTGGTCTGCGTGACTCGTTCGCGAACGGACAGGGGCGCGATGTGCTTGTTCCGCCGGTCGTGAATTCACAGACCTTCAAGTCTTACACGACGATTGCGGAGTATCTCTTGGGGTACGGCAATCGCCTTGAAGATGGGTACGGCGGCGTTGGTGTGCCGGCCGCGAACACCCCAGGGTCTCGGGAGTTGCCCGCACTCGGATTCCGTGCTCCCACCAGCGATGGATGTTGGGGGGCGATCGACAATCCTTGGCTCACCACGCTTCCCCAGAGCGCTCGAGGTTACTACCGATATCGCAACCCACTGCGTCTCTCCTCGAACCCCGCCGCGTCGGGCAACACCGCAGTGCTCGAGGGACGAGTGTTTGGACCGTACCTCGATTTGAAGGACGAGTCGTCACTCGCCGGTCTCGCGGGCTACAACACGGATGGTTCTCCAATCTTGGTGATGCAGGATCAGGGGGTAGCGAACTTCGACGCGTTGCCCAAGGTGCTCGTGGATTACTGGGGGCAACCGATTACCTTCTATCGCCGACCCTACCTTGGCACCGATCTCAAGAGCCCCAATCCTCAACTCAATCTCGGTGATGTCGTGGCCTTGCGACCATGGCAGTTTGGAACGACTGAAACCGCAACCGGAATCGCCGATGCCGTCGGGGATGCGTCAACGAGCGCATCGCTCGTTGGCGCAACCTTCGCGTTGTTCAGCGCTGGACCAAATCGGCGGTTCAACGCCACGGTTCGCGCGGATACCGATCTCTTCAATGAAGACAACCTCGTGGAGACAGGGCGATGACGCGAACCAACCTCAAGCGCAGTCCAGCACCACGCAATCAGAGAGTCGTTCGCACGCAGCGATCGTTCACGCTCCTTGAACTGCTTGTCGTCATCGGCATCATCGTCATTGTCGCGAGCCTCGTGCTCGCAGTTTCAAGCGCAGTGGCTCGAGCAGGAGAGCAACGAAAGACCGAAGCCGCGCTGACGACACTGAGTGCAGCGGTTGAAGAGTACGAGCGTGCGCTCGATCGGCGAGTCACGAATTTTTCGACGCCCACCGGGACAGGCGTTCCGCCTGCCGGAGAATCTTGGGATACCCAACAAGCACCCGCAGCCCCTCCCACTCCGCCGTCGCCGCCAAACTACGCATGGGCGACGCTTCCGAAGCCCTATTCTTCGATCGCCTCACCTCCGGGCGACATTCCTCATCCACGCTCGGAACCATTCCGCCGCACCGCGCACCTGATCGACATGATGTCGATTCAACCATCGACCCAAGCGATGCTCCTGCAACTTCCCGCCGACATGTATCGGCGCATGCAAGTGCCTGGGCTCAACGCGCCGACCTTCTACGAGCTCAAGGAGATCGTGGATGCGTGGGGGAATCCCATCGTCGCGGTCTTCCCTGGACGCGAATGGGTGCCCGCTGATCAGACACTCTGGGGCGGACCGGACGCGGATGGCACCGTGCGTACACCTGGAGAAAAGCCAAACAGCGGCGCGAGTGCTGGGATGGACGTGGTGTGTCGAGACCGCAAGGTGCTCTTTGTGAGCGCCGGACCGAACGGACGATTCTTGAAGCCACTTCCAGGGCAGACGATTTCGACGGTTCGCGATGATGACAACCTTTACAGCTATGCGCCGTGATTGAGTTCCGCTCGGAAGGAACGAACCATGCATTCAACGCCACGATCATCCCAACCCATGCCACACCAACGAGTGCATGCATTCACCTTGGTGGAATTGATGGTGGTCATCGCGATCATCGGCATTCTCGCCGTCGTGACGGTGACTTCCTCACGGAAACTCAGCGCAGGCGCACGGGTCGCCACAGCGACGAACGCTGTCACGAGTGTCCTCGCAAGTGCGCGAGCGGCGGCGATCCGCGACAACCTTCCGACCGCGGTCGTTTTCCGAGCAAGCTGGGACGCGACCAAACCGCATCTTCCGCAACTCACCGAGTGCATCGTCGTGCGATCGACAGGGGACCTCGTACAGTTTGGTTCTCCTTCGAGCGCCGGGCCTAATGTTGCCGAGCGATTCGTTCCGGTCACAGATGTGCAATCGATCAAGTTGACCGAGGGCGTCAAGGTTGCGGGACCGCTGTACGAAGGGGATTCCTCGGTTGGTGCCGGCAACGCGAGTGACTTCGTGTGGGTGACGCAGGGCGAGATGCCGTTCATTATGAATGGTTGCCAGGAAACCCCGAGATTCTCGCGACAGTTCGGCGTGTTCTTCGGAGCGGATGGCTCCTTCCTCACGCGCCCACCCAACGCTTCCGCAGGCGATCACAAATGCTATGTCGACTGGAATCGCAACGGCGATGCAGTCATCCCGCCTGCTGATCCGCAGGATGTGACGCTTGGATCCTGCAACTCCGGCAACTACGAACTCTATTGGCTGCAAGACCATGTCGATGACGAAAACAACCTCGTCTTCGTTCCATTCCTTGCCGTGTACGACGACCGCGCCGCGCGCGAACGCAAGTCGGTCGTCTGGGATGACTCAGGAAACTACGCCGGGATCCTCAATGAGTTGACAGGCCCCGGCGGCTACATCTCCGTCTTCTCCGATCGCATTCAGTTCAACCGTTACAGCGGCGTACCGGAGGTGCGCGGACGATGATTCAACCGATCGCACTTGCTCTCCCACGAAACTCCCGCGCGGTCTCCTTGGTGGAGATGCTTCTGGCGATCTTCATTCTTGGGATCGGCGTCATCTCGATTTCTGCGCTGTTCCCAGCGGGTATTGTGATGCAACGGCAATCGACGGATGACATTCTTGGTCCGGTCGTTGCCAAGAACGCGCTCGGACTTCTCCGTGCGCGATTGACGCCATCTGACTTCGGTGGCTTTCAAGATTTCAACCCGACGCAGACTCCGTTTCAGATTCAGCCCATCGGCGCGCCTGCGATTAGCACGATCAAGGGTGACTGGCCTTGGATGCGCCCAGGATTCCTGTTTGACGATCCCAATACGCCGTTCGACGAAGGCGCGATCGACATCTTCTCGAGTGAAGTCACTCGCATGCAGATCGGTCTTCCGACCTACACCTTCAACTCGCGCGCTTCAGAACTGTTTCTCGGTTGGCCGCTCGCACAGAGCGTCTTGTGGGGCATTCCGTATAACCAGACGAAGTATCCGCTCTACCCTCGCGTGCTCGCGAACGGGCCTGCATCAGCAGGTGCAAATGTCTTGAACCAACGGCTCATCGAGCCCGATGTCATCATCACGCAGCGCGAACGGTACTGGCCACAGGGATCGGAGCTGGGCCCAAGCGGAACGCTCGCCCAGCGGCCGCAGTATGTGTGGGAATGCATGTTCCGTCGCTACGGCGGCAAGCTGCAAGTGTGCGTGTTCGTCTACCGCGTGCAGGCACCTGGTGGCGAAGTGCGCGCCTACTCAGTCGCGCCATGCGAGATTAACAGCGCCTTTCCACCCAACACGATCCTGACGCCGTTCACTCCACCGTTGCCGATGTTCTATGCAGCTCCTGCTAGTCAACCGAATCAGACATGGCCTGACTCCCGCCTAAGCCCGACGGTGCCCGCAGACCAGATCCCCAACACGCAGGGTGGCTCGACGGGATTTGCGCCACTCGACCTCAACAAGACATTCGACGATTGGCAAAGTCCGGGTCAATTGTGGATTGACAACAATGCGCAGATTCACAAAGTGCTCGTTGGCAGAAAGACCACCTACGACGGCCGCGTGAAACTCAGCCGTCCCATTGCGAAATCGATCGACGCGCCCGTCAATGGTGCGCAGCCGAACGACGACGTACTCCCGGACGGGTTTTATCCCACTCGTTGCATCGGTGGCATCTGGTTCCTTCCTGGTCGCGATGCGAACGGCAATCAGCTCATTCCGATCTACGTGACGGTGGAGGAACTGTGATGCACGCACGCACTTCATCGCACCCCAATCGCCATCACGCCTTCACGCTGACCGAATTGCTCGTCGCAATTGCAGTGCTGGTCGTCATCTTGATCGCCACTGCGCGAATCTTCTCAAGCGCGTCGAAGGTAGCAGGGACGGGTGAAGCAACCTCGAGCCTGCTGCAGTCTGCTGCCGCCATTGAGTCGCAGATTCGCGCAGACTTCGCGAATCTCTCGCGCGAAGGCTTCTTCGTCATCCAATGCGTCAGTGGCGGAGGAACCCGCGCCGATCAATTGGTCTTTTTCACGCAGCGAAGCACCACTTCGCAGCAGTTCATGGGTTCGCGAGAGTCGAGCGCAACCAATCAAGTGGCGTCGACATGGCTTGCCGAGAGTGGCGTCGCGCGCGTGTACTACGGTCACGGTGTCACCGCACCGAACCTCGGCGCCGATCAGGACACCGACGGATTCAACAGCACGGGATGCGATGGAAGTGCGCTCACGCCATGGAGTTCGACGGCGGCCTTCGGCAACTCAACGATTGATGCGCACAACTGGACTGCGGGAACGACTCAAGGGTCCAAGGGACAGCCGAATACACCGAAAGAAAACTGGCCACTCCTGCGCCAGGCACTTGTGCTCGCGAAGGATGGCGCAGGGCCATCGAGCCCAGACCTCGTGTACGCCGCAAACTATAAGAACGCGACGAGCGTCCTCTCGACTGAGAAGCAACGGCCGTGGGTCGATCCTTGGTTCACCTCGGGCAATCCGAATCCAACCGGATCGGGTTACGACCCAACTTGGTTGAGTTCGCGCGTGGATATCTGCACGATGTCGCTCGCCGACATCAAGCGACAGATCACGGGCAATGGAGCGCTCCCGTTCCTGTTAGGCTCAAGTGCGAATCCGTGGGTGGACTGCCAACGCACACGCATGCTGCAATGTGTTGGCTTCCCCGACCCATTCATGAACTCTGGCGGGGAAGATCAGCCGTTCCTTCGTTACCCACGCGCCGAAAAAGTCCCACCAAGCATGGGTCGCGCTGACAGCATGCTCGCGAGTTCGATTCTCTCGGCGAATTGCAGCTCGTTCCGCGTGGATTGGACTTGGAGCGATGGCGTTGGCCGCAGCGGGTCTGGTCTTGGAATGGTGGTGGCGGGCCGCACTCAGACTCCGTGGTTTGGCCTGTGCGATCAGCCCTGTCCGGCAGTTGCACCGAGTGCGAATAATGTGCGACCGGTTTCCAACATCGTCAATTTTGTCGACAACGGGAACGGGGATGTCTTTGGCACCATTGACGCGCCATTGGTTGTGGACAACGCCGCATTCCCTGCGGATGGAACCGCGCCAAGCCTCAACCTCGTGTGCAACGCAGAAGGATTCCTCAACATCGATCCGAGTAACTGCGACTTACACCTCAAGCCAGTCTGGGCGCCATCGCCTTGCCAACCAGCAACCGTGTATGCCGCCGCCTTTGGCTACAACTCAGAGGACACGAGCGTGATGCCGCCATTGTCGACGGGCAACGGCCCTTACACGCCGTGGCCGAGCGCCGTGCGCATCACCATGACCTTGAATGATCCCAACGCGCGCCTTGAAGGCGGGCGAGTGTTTCAGTTTATTGTTGAGTTGCCGCGTCCATGATTCGTTCGAAGCGTTGCGCACTTTCCTTGGAGCAATCCATGCAGCCAGCATCTCACCTAACAGCCTCGACTCGCCGCGCGAACACCATTGTGTTTGTGATGTCGATCTTGGTTCTGCTCGTCATTGTTGGAACAGCGTTTGTCACGCGCGCACGATCCGGTCGGCAGATTGCGACAGCGCAGCAAGCGGCATCGGGTCGGGATGGCAGAGCCCACAGTCTCGCTCGAGATGTCGCGAAAGAAATCTCGGCGAGTCTCTTTCCAAAGCCAATCGATCCGACCGACGCATTCGGACAACTCGACTTCAGCACCACGCCGCCGACCAAAGTGGGCAGCGCGTCGTGGCCGCGTTTGGCAACGCCGGCCTACGCCACGCGATTTGAAACCGATCGCGATTTTGACAACGATGCGTTCCCAGATTTTCCGACGAACACGACTCCGTTCGAAGTGAAACCTTGGACAAACTGGCCGGATGACTTCGACTCTCCGAACAGTGCTTGGCCTCGGGGGGCAGGAGCTCCGACAGGGCAGTTGCTCACGCTCTTGGGCGCGCCAATGGGCGATTCGAATCCCTACGGCAATCCCGGAACGGGGGACACGCGATGGCTCCGCAGCACGGAACCGCAGCGCGCAGACTTCGATGGCGATGGAGTTCCCGATGGATTCTC
>SXGR01056187.1_pt1 | contig 21122 bp, 19 predicted proteins | sample 3174711 | NCBI WGS metagenome assembly SXGR01 (sample SAMN11356860, study PRJNA531348) | freshwater metagenome | isolation source: freshwater sample F1-60 | place: China: Fuxian Lake, Yuxi | collected 2017-12-25 | reverse complement strand
GGTGTCGATCATGTCGTCGACGAGCACGGCGGTCTTGCCGTCAACGTCACCGATCACGTAACCGACTTCAGCAACTTGATGTTCGGGGCGCTCCTTGTCGAGGATCGCCAGCTCGGCGCCAATCTTGGAAGCAAACTTCTTGTTTAGCTTTACGCGGCCGGCGTCAGGCGAGACGACGACGAGGTCACCGAGGCCAAGATCTTCGAAGTACTGCGTCAGCATGAACATCGCCGTCATGTGGTCGACCGGAATCTGGAAGAAACCTTGAACCTGCCCGGCGTGAAGATCCATCGTCAGAACGCGGTCGGCACCGGCCGACTCGAGCATCCGCGCAACCAGTCGCGCGCTGATCGGTTCACGAGGAGCCGATTTCTTATCCTGGCGCGAGTAGCCATACCAAGGAGTTACGGCGATCACGCGGTGGGCTGAGGCGCCGACGGCGGCGTCGATCATCACCATCAGCTCCATCAAGGCGTCGTTGGCGGTGACGCCGGTGGTCGGGTTGCCGCATGTTGGCTGAACGATGAAAACGTCGGCGCCGCGAATCGACTCGTCAAAGCGGCAGTAAACCTCGCCGTTGGAGAAGGTCTTCAGCGTTACCGGCCCAAGCTCGACGCCAAGACGCTCGGCGATCTTCGCTGCCAACTCGGGGTGGGCGCGGCCGGAGACGATCATCATCCGCTTGTCGTAATCGATCGGGATGCTGGTCGCCGGCTGCAGGCCGCTCTGCGTCGTCACCATTTCGGTTGGGAGTCTAGGCGCGAGATCGGTCATTTTTGATTCTTGGCCTCTGCCTTGCGGAGCGCGTCGTAACCGTCCTTATTCTCTTGGCGCCCGCGACCGATCGCTAGCGAGCCTGGCGGCACCGCTTCAGTGATCACGCTGCCGGCCGCCGTCCAAGAGTCCTCGCCGAGCTCAACCGGTGCGACATAGCAGACGTGGACGCCGCCGTGGACGTGCTCGCCGAAAACGGTGCGGTGCTTATTGACGCCGTCGTAGTTGGCCGTGATCGTTCCCGCACCGAGGTTTGCGCCTGCGCCAACCTCGGCATCGCCAAGGTAAGAAAGGTGAGGGACCTTCGCCCCCTCGCCGATGTCGACGTTCTTCAGTTCGACAAAGGCGCCAACCTTTGCGCGCTCGCGCACCAGCGAACCTGGGCGCAGGTGTGAGAACGGGCCGATGCTGGCCTGGCTAAGCACCTCGCAGTCGGTCAGGTGACTACGCAGCACCGTTACCTCGTCGCCGATCGTCGCGTCGGTCAGAGTCGAATCGGGGCCGATCGTCGAGCGCTCACCGATCTTCGTTGCGCCGCAGAGCGCCGTGAATGGTTCGATCACGCTGTCGGCGCCGATCTCAACAGCTACATCGATCTGCGTTGAGGCCGGGGCGACAATGTCAACGCCGCCGAGCAGGTGGGCTTCGATGATCTGCATCTGCGCAAGATCGCGCAGCTCAGCGAGATCAACGCGGTCGTTGACGCCGAGCAGCATCGACGGATCGTCGACCACATGAGCGATCAGGCTGCCGCCGGCGGCCGCAATCAGTGGCAGCACGGCAGGCAGATAGCGCTCACCTTGACTGTTGTCGCTGCCGACGCCGCCGATCGCGGCTGCGAGCGCCGCCGCGTCGAAAACATAGACGCCGCTGTTGACCTCCGTGATCAGCAGCTCTTCAGCGGTCGCGTCGCCCTCTGTTTTGCTTTCGACGATCTTCTCCAGCCCGCCGTCGGCGCTGCGAACGACGCGCCCGTAACCGCTTGGGTCGTCAAGCAGCGCCGTGGCGACGGTCGCGGCGGCGGATCTCTGCTGATGAACTTCGATCAGCTCGTGAATCGTTTCGGGGCTGATCAGCGGCACGTCGCCGCTGAGGATCACGACCGGGCCAGACTTGGGAAGCGAGTCGATTGCCGCCGCCACCGCGCCAGCCGTTCCGTCGGGCTGCGGTTGAACAACCAGCTCAACGTCATCCCCGAGTAGCCCGTCGAGCGGTCGCGCCGGGGCGTCGACGACGATCAGCTTCGTGCAGCCTGACTGGCGCGCGGCGACCAGCGCCCACTCGATCAGCGGGCGGCCGCAGAGGTTGTGGAGAACCTTCGGCGTGCGCGAGCGCATACGTGTCCCCCGGCCGGCGGCCAAAATGACGGCGGTGTTAGCGGACACGCTCACATCGTAGAGCGCAAGCGCCAAAAGCGCACTTGCGGGCGAACACCTGCAGGCCTGCTAGCTGGGGGGCAGGGATTCGAACCCCGACTAACGGCGCCAAAGGCCGTTGTGCTGCCGTTACACCACCCCCCACTGGAACTCCCCTGATAATAAGCACTGGCCGCCGGCGACGGCGAGCACATCGTTCAGCGTGGCTTCGAGACGCGGCCCGCGCTAAGGCCGGGCTCGCCGGCCGGGCCGCCACGGCGGGGAATTCCAAGCACGCGCATCGCCTTCAGCCCGAGGCTGAGTTTCTCGCGGCCGTCGCTGGAGCCGACGTCGTGGCCGCAAAGATCACGAACCCGCTCCAGCCGGTAGCGGACCGTATGGCGGTGAGTGAACAGCCGCTGCGCGGTGCCGGCAACGTTGCCGTCGGCCTCAAGGAAGGTTTCGACCGTCAGCATCAGGTCGGTTTCGTACTGCTCGTCATAGGCGACGAGCGGCTCAACCGTTTCAGCGTAGAAGCGCCGCAGCTCGTCGGGGTTGTCGGCCATCGCCGAAAGCAGCAGCCGATAGGCGCCGGTCTGCTCGAAGGCCATGATCGGGTGGTCGTCGTCGCCTTCGGCCACATTCACGGCCAGCAGCGCCTCGGCCGCCGCGCGGTGGAGCTGAGCCGGGTCCTCGCAAGCGCGGCTGCGGCCGATCGTGACCGTGTGGCCGGGAAGGCCTGAAAGCAGCTCATTGCGAATTGCTTCCCCCGCGCGAGCGGCAAGCGCATCATCGCCGCTTGCCAGCAACACGGCTACGTCGTCGCCGGGTAGGTCACGCGGCGGCGTCAGCGCGCTCAAGGAGTCGGCCGCAACGCCGCGGGCCGCGCGATCGACGAGCGAATGGACGCGGGCCCGGCGACCCTCACCGGCTGCAACGTGGGCGTGGGCGCGGACGACAATCATGCTGGCACCGTTATCGAGGTTCGTCCCCAGCTCGGCGGCGGCCGCCGCTACCGCGACGCCGTCCTCAATCTCCCGTGCCAAGAGAGCGAGCAGAAACAGCTCGGCAGCTTCAGCCGAGGCGCGCGAGGGAGCGCGCACGCGTTCAACCTCAGAGCTGATCAAGGTAGTTACGAGCCGCAGCAGCGAAGCGTCGAGCTCACCGCGCGGGCGCAGGCGCAGCACTCCAACAGGCGCGTCACTGACGCGCAGCTCAATCAACTTGACGCCGCTGCCATCGGCCAGCAGCGAGGCTTCATCGGCAGTTGAGCGCGCCGCCACGGCCAGCACGTGGCCGGCGCGATCGCTGACGGCAAGGCTCGCCTCAAGCGCCCGCGCGGCGGCGCGAACAACCTCAGGCAGCCCGGCGCCCGACTCAACGGCGTCAGTAATCGCCTCAAGCGCTTCAAGATCTAGTGAAGCAGAGCTCCGACGAGCCGACGTAGGCATCAGACGATTCTACGCGCGCCGGGGAATCAGGTTGAAACGCGGTCCCAGAACCAGATCACAACGGCGCCCAGCGCAATGCCAAGAACCATGAACGCCGCGAGCGCATAGAGCGAAAGGAAGACTCCAGCCAGCCGCTGCCAGAGCGTGCTGTAGGACTGCCAAGCGGGCGCGGCCATCAGCCCAACCCAGGCTGCGGCGCCGAAGACGAGGCTGAAGCCGCCGACCAGCAAAATGATTGATTCGTTATCCATTTACTTTCGTCGGCACAGTATCGCGCACGACCTTGACGAATAGCGCGATGATCGCCATCAGCGCGAAGCAGGCCACCGCGCCGCCGCCGCCGCCGAGCGTGTCGGAGAGCCAGTCAACTCGGAGGTAGACGCGCGTCGCGTCAACTACAACAGGAATGATGAAGGCGACGCCGACGATCCACCACTTCCCTTTCAGCGCTGGAATTAAGCGCACTGCGATCGCTGCCAGCACAACCCAAGCGACGGCGTAGGCGGTGTGGCTCGACGGGTATGAGGAACCGGCTGCCTCAACCAGCGCTCCGGGCGGGCGCGGGCGATCAAGCAGCAGCTTGCCGAGCTGAACCGAACCGAATGTCATCACCATCCCGGCGCCGAGGACGAATGCCTCAAGCCAGTGGCGACGGATCAGCAGCGCGGCCGTGACTACGGCGACGAGCGTGAACATCAGCAGCGGCGCTCCGAGCGTCGTCAGAACTTCGGCGAGAGTCACGGCAGCAGGGTTGTAAAGATCAACCGCCCAGCCTTGAACCTGTTTGTCGATCGCCCCGAAACCGCGTTCAACGATCACGATCCAGTAGCTGACGTAGGCGAACGTGCCAACGGCAACGAAGGCCAGCAGCGTCGTCAGGTCAAGGCCGGTAGTGCCGGGCGTAATACGCGCAACAAAGAAACGCAGCGGCCCCTGCACCCAGCGCACCAGCGGCTGCAGCAAGCGCAGCCCCGGGTGATCGAGCGCGGCGAGCATCTTCTGCTCAAGCGCGCGGCGGTTCTCCTCCTTGCTCAGGTGGCGCACAACCCAGACCAGCGCGAAGATCACGCTGATCACGATCCCGAGCCCCAGCGCACCCTCCTTCGCAACCTTCAGAACGGTTGAGAAGCTCTGCCAAAAGATGTAGCCGAGAGTGATGAAGGTCGTCGCCCAAAGCCCGGCGCCGAGGATGTCGTAGGGCAAAAACTTACGCATCGGCATTCCACTCGAACCGGCAAGGAACGGTGCGACGGCGCGGACGATGCCGATAAAGCGGCCGATGAAGATCGCCTTGCCGCCGTGCTTGTCGAAGAACTTCTCAACCATTTCGAGCCGCTCAGCGTTCATGCCAAAGCGCGGGCCGTGCTTGACGATGAACTCGCGCCCCAACCGCCGCCCAAGTTCGTAGCTGACGAGATCACCCATCGCCGCCGCAAACCATGCGACCCCAATCAGCGTAACGAGCGAGATCTCGCCCTGGCCGGCGACGACGCCACCTACGACCATCGCCGTTTCGCCTGGGGCGATCAGCCCAACGAACGCGCCTGTTTCAAGGAAGGCAAGAATGCCAACAAGCAAGTAGGTCCAGTCTCCAAGCGTTGCACCGACGCTGGTCAGCAGCTCTTCGAGGTTTGGCAGCACTACGAGGCCGCTGCCGTAAACGCAGAGGCCAGCGACAGCGATGATGCCACCGATGATCAGCGGTAGTTCAAGCTTCTTGCGCCGGTTGACCAGAAAGAATGCCAGCGCGGCCGCGCCGATCAGCGGCAGGATCTTCAAGACGAAGCTCCTTCAGTGTTGGCGTCCGGCATCACGGTGGAATACCACGGCTCAACGGCGAACGGCGCCGGAGTGCGGCCAGAGAGCGCAAGCGCGGCGCCGCGGGCATCGTCGAGATCAGCAAAGAGGCCGATCACAGTTGGGCCTGAACCGCAGACAAGCGCCTGCTCAGCTCCCGCGCTGCGAACCTCGTCGAGCGTCCAAGCGAGCTCCGGCTCAAGCGATACGGCGGCCGGCTCAAGGTCGTTGATCAGCAGCTCGCGCGGCGCGAAGGCGGCGCCCGCGGCGAGCGCGCCAACCAACTCGGCTTGGCGCGATTCAAGCTCGGCGATGCTACGCGCCAGCCCCAGCCGGTCGGCCTCGTTGAAAACGTCGGCTGTCGAAAGGCCGTGATCGGACGGCACAACGAGCACACCAAATGGCGGCGCCTCGGGCAGCGCCCGCAGCTCCTCTCCCGCGCCGCTGGCGAGGTAACGCCGCGGCCGCAGCTGCCCTGGCACGTCGGCGCCAAGTTTGCGCGCGACCGCCATCAGAAGCTCTTCGTCTGCGATTCCCGAAACTCGCGCGAGCAGGCGCAGCGCTGCGCCCGCGTCGGCAGAGCCACCGGCCATCCCCGCGGCGACTGGAATCTTTTTTTCAATCTCAATCTGGACGGCAGCTCCGCGCCAGCCGCTCGCTTCGCGGAAACTGGCAACCGCCCTGTCGACAAGGTTCTCCCCCTCGACGCCGGGGCATAGCGTCCGGTCGCCGCTGCTGCCGAGCTTGGCCGGCAGAAGTTCGAGCGAATCGCAGAGCGCAACCGGCTGCATCACCGTCACCAGGCGGTGGCGGCCGTCCTCACGCAAGGGGCCGAGCGTCAAGCCGAGGTTGATCTTGGCCGGAGCCATCTCGCGCAGCGCGCTCATCGCTCAAGCTCCTCGAGCAGTGCGCGGAATTGATCTGGCGTTAGCCGCTCGGCACGGAGATCGAGCGGCAGCCCGAGCTGCGCGAGCGCCGCGCGGGCGCGCTCGCGAATCTCGCTGCCACCGTAGCCGGCCGTGGCCAGTGAACGCGACAGCGCCTTGCGGCGGTGCGCGAAGGCGGCGCGGACGAGCTTGCGCAGGTCATCGGCCGGCGGCGGGCCGGTTCGATCGAGCGTGATCAGCACCGAATCAACTTTTGGAACCGGATGGAAAACGTTGCGCGAAATCGCCCGCGCGACGCGCACCTCGCAGCTCAGCTGGGCGATCACCGACGGCGCGCCATAGGCCTTCTCACCTGCGCTGGCAGCGAAGCGCTCGCCAACCTCGCGCTGGACCATCGCGACCCAGCGTGTCACCTGCGGCAGCAATTCGACGCTGCGCAGAATTACCGTCGCCGCGATGCCGTAGGGAAGGTTGGCGACGACCTTCGTCGGCGGCGGATCAAGCTCGACTAGATCGAGCACCATCGCGTCGCCGATGTGGAGCGTCGTATTGGGGTTTGCTGCGAGCGCGTCCTCAAGCGCCGGCACCAGCGCCCGGTCAAGCTCGATCACGTGCAGATGGCCGCAGAGCGGCGCGAGGTGCTCGCTGAGAACGCCGAGCCCGCCACCGATCTCAAGCACAACGTCGTCCGGCCCGAGCTCAGCTAGGCGATCGATCACGCCGAGAATGTTGGAGTCGATCAGGAAGTTCTGGCCAAGGTCGTGCTTGGGGCGAACGTCGAACTGGCGAATCCTGCGCAGGCTCGGCTGGAGCGGCAGCTCTTCCTCTCGCTCAGCGACGATTGCGATCACCAGCCCAGCAGATCGTCCGCGTTGCGCTCGATCATCTGGTCGAAGCTGGCGTAATCGGCGCCTCGAAGCTCAGCCACAAACTCGGCCGTGTGAACCACGCGCGCGGGCGTGTTGCGCTCGTGGCGGCGCTGCTGCGGGGTTAGGTAAGGTGCGTCGGTCTCAACCAGCAGACGGTCATCCGGCACCAACGCAGCGGCGGCGGCCAAGTCGGTCGCCTTTGGGTAGGTGACATTGCCGGCAAATGAGATCCACCAACCCTCGGCGAGGCACTCCTCCAGCCGCGTCGGCATCGTGAAGCAGTGCAGAACCACGCGGACGCCCCTGGCTCGCTCGCGCAGCATCTCGATCGAAAGATCATCGGCGTCGCGAGTGTGGATGATCAGCGGCTTGTCAAGCTCGCCGGCAATCTCGATCTGCGCCTCGAAGGCGAGCCGCTGATCCTCAAGCGGCGCCCCTTCGCGGTACCGGTCGAAGCCGGTCTCGCCGACGGCGTGGCAATGCGGATCGGCAGCCAGCTCGCGAAGCTCGGCGCGTTCCGCGCTGGAGAACCCGGTCGCATTGTTTGGGTGGTGGCCTACGGCAGCGAAGACCGAATCGAACTCGGCTGCGGCGGCTAGAGCGGAGCGCGAGCTTGAAGCGTCGGTGCCGACAGTGAGGATTTTCGTGACGCCCAGTTCGAGCGCCTCAGCGACGAGCTCCGCGTTTGGCGGCTCGCAGAAATCGAGGTGGGTGTGGCTGTCGATCATCGCTGTGGCCTAACTTGCCTCGTCAGAATCCTTCGGGAACATTGGCTCAATCTTCTCAATCGCCACCAGCGAACCGCTGCCAAAGCTTGCCGCGGCGTAACTCTCGTCACTCGCGCCGAGCGCGCCGAGCAGCTTGGCGGCACTGGCCGGCAGCCACGGCGCCAGCAACACGGTCAGCGAGCGCAGCGCCTCGCAGAGCGTTGCCAGCACGACGTCGAGCTGTTCAGCGCTGGCGTCGTCCTTAGCGAGCGTCCACGGCGCGCACTCCTCGACGTAACGGTTGCAGCGTCGGACGCGCGCCCAGATTGCCTCCAGTGCCTGCGTCACTTCGGCCTTGTCAATCAGCGACGCGACCGCTTCAGGAAGGCCCTCAAATTCGCTCGCCAGATCAACGTCGAGCTGCGCCGCCGGAACGATGCCGCCGCGGTAGCGGTGGACCATCGCAATTGTTCGCGCCGCCAGATTGCCGTACTCATTGGCTAGCTCATTCTCGTAGCGAGCCTCAAACGACGCGGCTGAGACCGAGCCGTCGGAGCCGAACGGCACGTCGCGCAGCAGGTAGAAGCGCAGCGCGTCGGCGCCGTAGCGCTCGATCACTGCGAACGGGTCGAGCACGTTGCCCAGCGACTTGCTCATCTTCTCGCCATCCATCAGCAGGAAGCCGTGGACGAAGAGGTGCCGGGGAACCGGCAGGTCGGCGGCCATCAGCAGCGCCGGCCAATAGACCGCGTGGAACTTGAGGATGTCTTTGCCGATCAATTGGTAGTTGGCTGGCCAGAAGCGCGCTGCCAAATCCTCGCCTGGCTCGGCGTAGGTCAATGCCGTGTAGTAGTTCAGCAGCGCGTCCCACCAAACGTAAACCGTCTGGTCGGTGTCCCAAGGCACGGGAATCCCCCACTCGATCCCGCGGCGCGATAGCGAAACGTCCTGCAGCCCGCTGGCGAGGAATGAACGGGCCTCGTTGTAGCGCGTCTTCGGTTGAACGAAGTCGGGCTGGCCATCGAATAGCTCTTCGAGCCGCTCCTGAAAGGCGGAGAGTTTAAAGAACCAGTTCTGTTCGTTCTCGCGCGTGAGCTCAATGTTGTGGATTGGACAGGTATTCCCTTCGGCTACCTCCTGCGCGGTCTTGAAGTCGGCGCAGCGAGGGCAGTACCAGCCCTCGTAAGTGCCTTCGAAGACGTAGCCGTTCGCCTTCACCCGCTCGAGGATCTGCTGCACTGCGGCAACGTGCTGCTCGTCGCTGGTGCGGATGAAGAAGTCATTGCTTGCCTCGAGCTGCGGCATCAGCGCGCGGAAGCGCTCAGCGTTCTGATCGGCGAGCGCCTGCGGCTCAACCCCCTCGGCGGCGGCGGCCAGCACGACCGGCTCACCGTGCTCATCGGTGCCGGTCAGGAAGAAGACCTCATCGCCGCGTTGGCGGTGGTGGCGGGCGAGCACGTCAGCCGCGATCGACGTATACGCGTGCCCTAGGTGGGGGGCAGCGTTGACGTAATAGATCGGAGTGGTTACGTAGAAAGCGGGCCGGGCCATCGTGCTGAACGCTAGCGGGCGCGCAGGCACGCGGCGAGGTCGCCGCTAGATCACTACTGGCGCTGGGCCCGGACCACTGCAGCCGGTGGCAGTTCGCGGCGCGCGCAGCGCCCGCGTAGTGCAATCCCCGCGCCGATTGCTGCGCCGCTGACCCCCAGCCCGAGCCAAGCGGCGCCAAGCAACCATGGAGACGCCGACTCCGCTGCGCCGGCTGCGCGCGACGGAGCACGCCTTGCCGCCGCCGGTGGCGGCGGGGCTTGGCGCCCGCGCGGCGCCAGCGGCAAGATCGGCAAGCTCCGTGGCGGCGCGGCGAGCAGCGAAAGCGGGTCGGAGTAGCCGTCGCGGTCATCCGAGCGGCGGGCGCCAATGCTGAGCAGTCGCCCAGGACCAAGTGCACCGAGCCGCTGCCCAACGAGCACCGACTCGCCGCGCGCGACCTCGGAGCGCAGCAGCCCGAGCTCGGTTGCGGCCAGCCGGCCGCAGCGGATTGTGACGCCATGGCGCCCGTCAGGGAGCAGCCCAGCGAAGCTGACGACGCCACTGCACACCGCACGCACGGGGGCTCCCGCCGCGCCACGCAAGCTAAGAGTGCGGTGCGCACCGCCTCGGTAGCGATCGCTTCGCTCGTAATCGAAGCGACTCTCGACGCGGTGTTGCGCGAGCGGCCACTGCCAGCGCGCCGCCCCGGCAGCAACCGGGCTAGCTGAGACAACAACGAACGCAAGCGCAAGCGATCTAAGAACCAGGCCGGTCATCGACGCCGAGGTTAGGTGCGAGCGGCCAGATTTTTAGGCATCGCGCCGCCGCCGTTTCGATCTCGTTCGAGAACCACAACAGATCACGCCAGCGCCGTCACGGCGCGGGCAGCCGCTGCCCAGCGCCGCAGCCCGTGAACGCTACGATTCCCGCGTGTCTGCCGCGAATCAACCGCCGCTCGCCGTAATCCTTGGTGCTGGCCGCGCAGTCTGGGGCGGCCTTCCCTCGGCGGTCGTCGACATTCCCGAACACGGGCGCGTTCTTGACTGGACGCTGGCGGCGCTCGCAGCGCTCGACGAGGCCGAAGTCCGCTTCGTCGGCGGTTACCGCGCCGAGGAGGTGCTCCAGCGCTACCCGGAAGTGCAGATCGTGCTCAACCCGGGCTGGCAGCACAGCGGCCCGGCCGGTTCGCTGAGCCTCGCCGGGCTCGACCCGCAGCGGCAGACCTATGTCGCCTACTCGGACGTGATCCTGCGCCCGCAGTCAGTTGCCGCGCTGCGCGGCGCGCCCGGCCAGCTTGCCGTCGCCGTCGATTCGCATTGGCGCAGCCGCTACAGCGACCGCTCCACGGCCGACTTGGATCACGCCGAGAAGGTGCTCTTCGGCGGGGAGCAGGTGGAGGCGATCGGCCGCGAGCTGACTACCGACGAGGCCAACGCCGAGCTCGCCGGAATCGTCCGCTTCGACCCCAAGGCGATAGAGCTTGTAATCGCAGCGCTCGCCGAGCGTCGCCTGACTGAGAAGTCGACGCTCCCCGACATCGTCGCGCTGTGCCTCGCAGCCGGGCTCGAGGTTGGCGCGGTTGATCTTGAAGGCGACTGGGCCGAGCTCGACGCCAAGCAGGACTTGGCCCGCTTCATTCTTGGCACCAAGGCCGAATCGCTCGAACGGCTACGGCCGATGGACCACGGCGGCGTGATCGGCGCGCAGGTTTCGTTCACGGCTGAGCGCTGGGCGAGCGAGCCAGAAGTAATAACCGAGCAGATCCTCGGCGAGCTCAGCGGCGAGAAGCTGATCGTCCGCAGCAGCGCCCGCTCAGAGGACGGCTGGCTTGAATCCGGCGCCGGCCGCTACACCAGCATCCTCGACGTGGAGCGCAGCGGCGAGGCTTTGAGCGAGGCGATCAGCGACGTGTTGGCTTCCTATGGCGACGCCGACGACGACGATCAAGTTTTGGTCCAGGAGATGCTGACCGATGTTGTGATGAGCGGCGTCGTGATGACGCGCACGCACGCAACCGGCGCTCCCTATTACGTGATCAATTACGACGACGCCTCGCGGGAGACCGATGCCGTTACAGCGGGGCGCGAGGTGCGCACGCTAGTAGTCCATCGCAGTAGCCGAACACCGGCCAGCGTCCCGGCAAGCTTGGCCGGCGTGCTCGACACTGTGCGCAGAATCGAAGGTTTGATCGGCCACGACGCGCTCGACATTGAGTTTGCCGTCTGCGGCGAGCAGACGCACATCCTTCAGGCGCGGCCGATCGTGATGGCTCACAGCCCGGTGGCGGTCGCCGACGCTGACGTTGACGAGGTGATCGAGCAGACGCGCGAAGCGCTCAGCGCCCGCAGCGCGCCGGGCCCGACGATACTTGGCGCCAGCGCCCACTTCAGCGTTATGAGCGACTGGAACCCGGCCGAGATCATTGGCACGACGCCTAAGCAGCTCGCCGCCAGCCTCTACCGCTACCTAGTGACAGATGAGGTTTGGGCGCAGCAGCGGGCCGAGTACGGCTACCGCGACCTGCGCCCCTGCGCGCTGCTCTTCGACGTTGCCGGCCACCCCTATGTAGATGTTCGCGCCAGCTTCAACTCGTTCATTCCGGCCTCGCTGCCGGACGAGCTGGCCGAGCGGTTGGTTGACGCTTATCTCGCGCAGCTGGCTGCAAAACCCGAGCTCCACGACAAGGTTGAGTTCGACATCCTCTTCACCTGCCTGACACCCGACTTTGCGCTCAGCTCGCAGCGGCTGATCGACAGCGGCCTCAGCGCCGACGACGTAGCGCAGCTCGAAACGGCGCTGCGTGAGATCACGGCCGCAGGGATTGCCCGCGTTGACGATGACCTCGCCGTGCTGCCTGGGCTGGCGGAAACGGTCAGTGAGATCGAAGCTTCGGAGCTTGCCCCGCTGGAACGCGCAGCAGCGCAGCTCGACGCCGCGCGGCGCACCGGCACGCCGGTCTTCGCCCACCTCGCGCGCGCTGGATTCGTCGCCGCCAGCCTGTTGCGCTCACTGGTGGCGACTGGCGCGCTGCCGGCCGACGAAGCCGACCGGGTCCTCGCCTCGGTCGAAACCGTGCTCGGGTGCTTGCGCAGCGACGCCTGGGCGGTCAAGCAGGGGAGCCTCAGCTGGGAGCAGCTGATCGCCCGCTACGGCCACCTGCGCCCCGGCACCTACGACATCACTTCTCCTTGGTACGCCGCCGCCGCCGACGAGTACCTCGGCCCGATCGTTGAGCGAGCCAGCGAGCCGCCGGCGCCAGCGAAGTTCGAATGGCAGCCGCAGAGCGCAGCAGCTATCACGGCAGCGCTCGCTGATCTCGGCCTTGAGCTCGGCGCGGAGGACTTCGATCACTTCGCGCGGGCCGCGATCTCCGGGCGCGAGGAGGGCAAGTTCGTCTTCACTCGCGCGCTGAGCCTGGCGCTCGAAGCGATCGCGCAGTACGGCGCTTCGCTTGAGATCAGCCGCGGCGAACTCGCCCACATTGCACTCGAGGATCTCCTACGATGCCGCGAAGTGCTGGCCGACCCGCGCGACTTCCTGCTCAGCCGCTCCGACGAGGGGGTTGAGCTTCACCTGCTCAGCCAAGCCGTCTGCCTGCCGGGGCAGCTCAGCGACAGCAGCGACATCAGCTGCTTTGAGCAGGATGAAGCCGAGCCAAACTTCGTAACCAACGGCGCCGTACAGGCCGAAGTTGTCGTCGCACCGGAGAGCCCATCGGTCGACGTCGCCGGCAAGCTGGTACTAATCCCAACCGCAGACCCCGGCTACGACTGGATGCTGGCGCGCAACATCGCCGGCCTAATCACGATGTACGGCGGTGCCAACTCGCACATGGCGGTGCGCGCCGCCGAGCTTGGCCTGCCGGCCGCAATCGGCGTCGGTGAAGCGCGCTTCAATGCGCTTGCCTTGGCCAGCGTCGTCAGCCTCGACTGCTCGAGCCGAACGATCGAGATCCTCGGATGAGCGGCGCCGGCAAGCGGGCAGTGGTCAGCCAGCGGGTCGAGGTTTTCTCCGATCGTGACGAGCGACGCGACGCGCTCGACCAGCGCTGGGCGGCGCTGCTCGAATCGCTCGGCCTGATTGCGCTGCCGATGCCAAACGATCTTGCCGACCCGGCCGACTGGCTCTCCGCGGCCGACCCGGCACTAATCGTTCTGACCGGCGGTAACGACCTTGCCCACTTTGTCGCTGGGCCGGACGCCGCGCCCGAGCGCGACCGCACCGAGGTGCTGCTGCTGGAAGAGGCAAGCAAGCAAGCGACCCCACTGCTGGCCGTCTGCCGCGGCCTTCAGCTGATCATTGACAGCGGCGGCGGCTCGCTAATCCCAGTCGAAGGCCACGTGGCGCAGGACCACCCGATCACCGCTCACGCCGCCGCCGCGCATTGGCCGATCCGTGACGGCCGCAGCGTCAACTCGTTTCACAACTGGGGCGCTGGGCCAAGCGCCGTTCCGCATGGATGGGAGCTGGCGGCGAGCGCGCCCGACGGCACCGTTGAAGCGATGATCCACTCGACGCTCCCCCAGGTCGCACTGATGTGGCACCCGGAGCGGGGCGAAACCGACTCAGACGACGTCGCACTAATCGAGCAACTGCTCGGAAAGAGCTGAATGACCCGCGCAATCATCCTCGCTGCCGGAGAAGGCAACCGCCTGCGGCCCTACACCGAAGACCGCCCGAAAGCGCTCGTGCCGCTGGCCGGCAAGCCGCTGCTGGAGTGGCAGCTTGAGGTGCTCTCGCGGGTCGGCATCGACGACATCACGATCGCCACCGGCTACCGCGCCGACCAGCTTGAGGCCTACGGCACGCGCCGCGTCCACAATCCGCGTTTTGATTCGACCAACATGGTCGTCAGCCTGATCGCTGCGCGCGAGCAGCTGCTAAGCGGCGACGACCTGCTGATCGCCTACGGCGACATCCTCTACCAGCCGAACATCGTCAAAGCGCTGCTGGCTGACGAGGCCGACGTTTCGATCACGATCGACCTCGGTTGGCAGAGCCTTTGGGCGATGCGGATGGAGGACCCGCTCGACGACGCAGAGACGCTGCGGCTCGACGAGGGCGGCAATGTGATTGAGCTTGGCAACCCGCCAAAGAGCCTTGACGAGATCGAGGGACAGTACATGGGGCTGATCCGCATCTCGGCAAGCGGCGCCGAGAAGATGGTCGCCGCAATCGACGCGATCGACCCTGAAACACGCTTCGGTGGCCGCACCGCGGATGCGATGTACATGACCGACCTGCTCCAGCACCTGATCGATACCGGAATTGCTGTTCATGCCGTGCCGGTAGAAGGCGGCTGGCTCGAAGTTGACACGGTTGAGGACCTCGATCGCTTTGAGGAGCTCCACGCGCGCGGCCTGCTCGATACCCGCTTCGACCCGCTGCGCGACTGAGCCACAGATGGCGCTGTTTAAAAAGGACGGCGGCAAGGCCAAGTACGGCAAGCTGACGAAGGCCCAGCGGGCGATCACCTTCTACGCCGAGGACGGCGGCTCATGGCCCCACTTCGAGCCGATCGTCAGCGAGCTGCTCGGCCGCCACCGGCGCGAGCTGGCCTACCTCACTTCGAGTGACTCCGACCCGCTGCTCACTGACACGCCTGCGGGCATGCACCTCTTCAACATCGGCGAGGGCGCCAAGCGCGGCTTCACCTTCCAGACGATGGAGGCCGGCGTCGTTGTCGCGACCGTGCCGCAGCTGGGCACGAAGCTGCTGCCAAAGAGCCGCCTGACCGATTCGCTGGGAATCGAGCACCTTTACGTTCACCACTCGATCGCCAGCACGCACATGATTTACGAGCCCGACGGCTTCGATTTCTACGAAGCGATTCTTTGCGTCGGCCCCTATATGGTCGCCGAGACGCGCCGCCGCGAGGAACTCGAAGGGCTTCCAGCCAAGGAGCTGATCGAGCACGGCTACGGGCGGCTCGACACGATCATCGAGCGCCGCGCGCAGCTGACCAACGAGCAGCGCGCTGTGAACGACCCACCGCTGATCGTCGTGGCGCCGTCGTGGGGCCCCAACTGCCTCTTTGAGAGCTGCGGCGTGGAAGTGATCGAAGCGCTGCTGGCTACCGGCGCCTCGGTTATCGCGCGGCCACACCCGATGACGCGCAGGCACACGCCGGCCGCGATCGATCGGCTTGCCGAGCGCTTTGCTGGTGATCCAAAGTTCTCGCTCGAAGAGAACGTCGCCTCGCAAGATTCACTCCAGTGCGCCGACCTGATGGTCAGCGACTGGTCGGGAGCTGCGCTGGAGTTCGCCTTTGGAACCGAGCGGCCTGTTCTCTTCATCGACGTGCCGCGCAAGGTCAACAACCCCGGCTACGAGCAGCTCGGGATCGAGCCGTTCGAAGCGAGCGTCCGCGAGCAGATCGGCAAAGTCGTCGCGCCAGGCGGCCCGGAGCAGATCGGTGCGGCGGTCGCGGAACTAGTTGCCGAGCGCGGCAGCTGGACCGAATCAATTCGTGCTGCGCGCAAAGCGAACATCTTCAACGTTGGCCGCAGCGGCGCCGTAGCCGCCGATGTGATCGCCGCGAAGGCCGATCGTTATCTTCAACGTGGAGCCTCCTGATGAGCACAGAGCCAGCCGAAATCATCGCCCAGATTGCTGCGCTTCAGCCGGCCGCAGAGGCTCCGGCCGAAGGGCAGATCAGCAGCGCAGCGGTTGTTGGCGCGAAGCTTGGCGGCGGCATCGCCGCGCCCGGCGAGCAGCGCAATGAGATCAACGAGCTTTGCCGCCAGATCGACGTATTCAAGCGGCTCCAAGCCGATTACAGCGCAGGCTGGAAGCCGAATAAGGACGCGCCGCTGGCAGCGCCGGAGGTTATAGCTGGCGCAACCTGCGTTCTGCTTATCAACGCTGAGCCTGCCGCCACTGGAAGCGACGCCGACGGCTGGTCGCTGAAGTGCCTCAACAGCGCGCTGAAGGCAATCGAGCAGAACGAGCAGATGCCGCTACGGGGAGAACTCAGCGACTGGGCGCAAAGCAGATTCAGCGCCGCCGTCGCCAACAGCGCAGGCGCAAAATGAGCCGCCAGATTCCACTGACCGTGCTGGCCTGGGAAGGGCCGCAGGCGCGCGCCTACCTGGCACGGATGAAGCGCGCCGGAATCGCGCCGGAGCGAATTATTTTGATGATCAAAGACCCGCGCAGCGGACCGCTGGCGAAGGTCACCGGCCGCGGCCTTGCGAAGGCTGAGAAGGCTCAGGAGCGCGCGCACAACTTTCACCCCCACCGCACGCGCGCCGGAAATCGCGAGCTGATGGCGGCGATCATGGCAGGGCTCGCCGGCCATCTCGACGACCCTGCCGATTTGATCAGTGCGATGTTCGACTCCTTCTCCTACGACGATTTCGGCGCGCCGGTCGAACGCGTCGCCGTCAGCGGCTACCGCGACCCGGCGCTGCGTGAGGCGATCGCCGCCAGCGGCGCCAAGCTGCTGCTGTTCAGCGGCGGTGGCATCATGCCGGCCGAGATCCTTGAGCTGCCGGGGCTTCGGGTGATCCACGTTCACACCGGCTTCCTCCCCGACGTACGCGGCGCCGACGTGCTGCTTTGGTCGCTGATCGTGCGCGGGCGGCCTGGGGTTTCAGCCTTCCTGATGACGCCGCGGCTCGATGACGGCGACCTGCTGGGCGCGACCGAACTGCCGCCACTGGCAGTCCCGCTTCCCGCCGCCGGACGCCCCGATGACGACACGCTCTACCGCTCGCTCTTCTCCTTCGTCGATCCATTGATCCGCGCCGAGTTCGTCGTCTCTGAGGTGCTTGAGCCGGCAAGCAACTTTGCCGCGCTGCCCGCCACACCCCAGGATTTAAACGTCGGCGTCACCTTCCACTTCATGGCGCCGCAGCTGCGTAGCGCGGCGCTGGCGCAGCTCTTTCCAGCGGCCTAGCGACGCTCAGTCGCGGGAGGCAGCGACGGCGCGGTAGAGCTCGTTTGCGCTTAGCCCCGTCAGCCCAGCAATCACGGTCGCCGCCGGGCGTGGTTTGGCGCCGGCGGCAACGAGTTCACGAACGGCCTGCTCGGCGCTGGCACGGTCGCTGCTGCCGGCCTGCGCTGCGCCAATCACTAGCACCAGCTCGCCCTTTGGTGCGGTCGCCGCGTAGCGCCCCGCCAACTCAGCGGCGCTGCCGCGAACGACCTCCTCGAAACGCTTCGTCAGCTCGCGGCAGAGCGCAACCGGCCGCTCGGCGTCGAGCTCAGCAAGCAGAGCCAGCGTCGTCGCCGCGCGGCGCGGCGACTCGAAGGCAACGAGCGTCTGGGCATTCTCAAGCAGTTCGAGCAGCTCGCTCCGCTTGCGCGGCAGGAAGCCGACGAAGCGCCAATGCTCGGCGGGCAATCCCGAGGCAACCAGCGCAGTCAGCACCGAGCTTGGCCCCGGCAGCACCTCTACCGTCAGCCCCGCCGCCAACGCCGCCTGCAGCAGCACGAAGCCAGGATCGCTGACCAGCGGCGTGCCGGCGTCGCTGACGAGCGCGACCGTTTCGCCGGCGACGATCCGCTTTATCAGCCCCGGCGTCGCGCGCCGCTCGGCGTGCTCGTCGTAGCGAACTCGCGACGTAGCTATCTCATAGCGATCGAGCAACACCTTTGTTGTTCGCGTGTCCTCGCATGCGATCAGGTCGGCGCTGCGAAGGGCCTCGACGGCGCGCAGCGTGATGTCCTCAAGGTTGCCGATCGGCGTTGGACAGATGATCAGCCGCCCCGCTGCGGCCGAGCTCACCGCGGCGCCAACTGCTCGAAGGCCAAGACCGCCCCACCGATCACGCCGGCGTCGGCGCCAAACTCGGCCGGAACCACGGAAAGGTTGGCGCCAAGCGAGGCCAGAGCATCACGCTCTACAACTTCACGCGCCGGCGCCAGCAGCAGATCACCAGCGGCGATCGCGCCGCCACCGACGATGATCAGCTGCGGGTTGAAAATGTTGGCGATCGAAACCATCCCCTGCCCCAGCCTCCTGCCAACTTCGACGATCACTTCGATCGACGCCGCATCGCCGTCGTGAGCGAGCTCGGTGACCAGCGCGCCGGTCACCTCGCGCCCTTCGGCCGCGGCCGCAGCCAGAGCCGAGCCGGGGCTCACGTCAAGCGCCCGCTGGCCGGCGCGGCCGATCGCATCACCGGAGGCGTACCACTCGAAGTGGCCGTAGCCGCCGCAGCTGCACTGCTCGCCGTCCTGCTCGATGACCATGTGACCGAACTCGGCGCCGCCGCCACTGCTACCACGGACGAGGCCGCCGTTGGCGACAATGCCACCGCCGATTCCAGTGCCGACGGTCAGCATCACGGCGTCGCTGGCTCCCTTCGCAGCGCCGTAAAGCCACTCGGCCAGCATCGAGGTGTTGCCGTCGTTGTCAACGGCGACCGGCACGCCGAGCCGTTCGCCCATCAACGCTTCGAACTGCACGCCAGCCAGCGGCAGGTGCGGCGAGGCGGCAATCAGCCCGGTCTTGGAGTCAAGGATGCCGGCGACGCCGAAGCCCACGCCGCAAACCTCACCGGGCGCCACCTCGAGCGCCTCATCGACCATCTCGCCGAGCTGGTCTAGGAGCTCCGTCGCGTCTTCGCCGGCCGATGGGTGCTGAACGCGGTGCAGCACGCCGAGCGACTCGTCGACAACGCCGACAAGCATCTTTGTTCCCCCGAGATCAACGCCAATTGCGCAGTTAGCCGCCACAGTCGCCACCATACCGAGAGTGTCGCCTGAGCCTCGTAAGCCCACCGGACCGCCTGAACGCGACCCAACCGCCAGCTACAACGTCTACCGCTCGCGCCCGCGCCCGCGGGCGAGCGAGCCGCCGGGGAAGGCGCCGCGCCAGCCAAGGCAGCAGCGCCAGCCGCGCGCGAAGCGCCCGCGCAAGCGCTGGACGCTGCGGCGGATCATCAAGACCGCCGTTCTCGCCGTCGTCGGCTGGGTTCTGCTGAGCTTTGTGATTTTCCTCTGCAGCGCCCAGTTCCTCCAAGATCAGGTTGACGGCAAGGCGAAAGCGGCGCTGAACCAGCCGGGCCTGCCGATCATCTCACCGACCAACGTGCTGATCCTCGGCTCCGACCTGCGCGTCAAGGGAATGAAGGAGCCAGGTGCTGCTACCTCCGGCCCGAGCCGCTCCGACTCAATCCAACTGATGCGCGTCGGCGGCGGGCACGGGTCGAAGCTCTCGATCCCGCGCGACACGGTCGTCGACATTCCCGGCTATGGGCTAAACAAGGCCAACGCCGCCTTCGCTTACGGAGGCGCGGCGCTCTCGATCCGCACGCTGCGCTCCTACCTGGGGATCGAGATCAACCACGTGATCGTCGTCAACTTCGACAAGTTCCCTGACCTGGTCAACTCGATGGGCGGAATCGACTTCACCGGCGGCTGCGTGATCTCAAAGATCAATGGCGGCTTCGCCAACGGCGGCTACACGCTGCGCCTGAAAGATGGCACCAACCACATCGACGGCAAACAGGCGCTGGCGCTGGCGCGGACGCGAAAGAACGAATGCGACTCCTCCTACAACGACCTCACGCGCGTCGTCAACCAGCAGAAGATCATCAGCGCGATGCGCTCGCGGCTGTACTCGCCGGTTGGTTTCATCCGCTGGCCGCTGATCGCTTGGAACGCGCCGCAGACGATCTCCTCCGATATGGGGGCGGCAGGGCTGCTCGGCCTTGCCGCAACAATCGGCGTCTCCGGCGGCGGCTCGCCCGCGGTGCTCAAGCCTGACGGAGTGGTAAGGCTGCCAGACGGTGGCGCCGGCCTGACGGTCAGCCCCGACTATCGCGAGCGCCAGGTACAGAAGTTCTTGGATGGCTAAGCGGCTCAGTCCGTTGAGCCGGGCGGCTTTGGCTTCGACTTCTTCACTTCGCTCTTGGCCTTCGGCTTCAGATCGCTCTTGGGCGCGTCAGCAGACGAAGATTCAGACTTTGCTTTGGCCTTGTCGGCAGTCTTCGCATCGTGCTTGTCGGCGCCTTCTTTGGCCGACGCTTCGAGCTCACGGTTGCGGCGCTTGGTGCCGTAATCGGTGTTGTGGAAGCCCTTGCCTTTGAAGTGAACCGCGACCGGATGGAATACGCGCTCAACTGGAACACCGGTCTCAGGGTCGACAGTGAGCGCGTCATCGCTCATTTTCTGAACAATCTCAAAGGTCGTTCCGTCGGGGCGTCTGTACTCATAGATTGGCATCGAGGCCGAAGTATAGGAGCGGCTCAGAGCGTTGCCGCGCTCCGCCCCCGTAGCATGGGGCGATGGCCGAAGACACAGTGACAATGGACAAGATCGTCGCGCTCTGCAAGAGGCGCGGCTTCATCTTTCCCTCCTCGGAGATTTACGGCGGCCTTGGATCGACCTACGACTTCGGCCATTACGGCGTGCTGCTGAAGACCAACGTCAAAGGCGAATGGTGGCGTTCGCTGCTGGCGCAGCGCGATGATGTGGTCGCTCTGGACTCAGCGATTCTCCAGCACCCGCGCGTCTGGGAGGCAAGCGGCCACGTCGGCGGCTTCAGCGACCCGATGGTCGACTGCAAGCACTGCGGCCAGCGCTTTCGCGCCGATCACCTCGACCAGCTGGACTGCCCGAAGAAGCCTTCCAAGCACCCCGGCGAAGGCCCCGAATGCGAACTGACAGAGGCACGCGAGTTCAACTTGATGTTCGAGACGACGGTCGGCCCGCTGCAGGATTCGGGCTCGACCGCCTATCTGCGCCCCGAGACGGCGCAGGGCATCTTCATAAACTTCAAGAACGTGCTGCAGTTCTCCCG
>SXGR01211684.1_pt1 | contig 21127 bp, 15 predicted proteins | sample 3174711 | NCBI WGS metagenome assembly SXGR01 (sample SAMN11356860, study PRJNA531348) | freshwater metagenome | isolation source: freshwater sample F1-60 | place: China: Fuxian Lake, Yuxi | collected 2017-12-25 | reverse complement strand
GGTCATGGAGCTGAATTACTGGGGCTCGACGCTCTGCGAGAAAGCTTCCTTCGATGCGGAAAAGCAGGAATGGACAGTGCAGGTCACCCGCAACGGCGAACCAGTGGCACTGCGGCCCAAGCATCTCGTGTTTGCCACCGGCATGTCGTCGGTTCCCAACATGCCGAAATTTCCCGGCATGGAAAAATTTAAGGGCGAGCAGCACCATTCCAGCGCCCATCCGGGCCCTGACAGATATGCTCGCAAAAAATGCGTGGTGATCGGCTCCAACAATTCGGCCCATGATATCTGCGCAGCACTTTGGGAAGTGGGGGCCGATGTCACCATGGTGCAGCGCTCGTCAACCCATGTGGCCAAATCAGCGACGCTGATGGAATTGGATCTCGGCCCCATCTATTCCGAAAGGGCGTTGGCAAGCGGCATTGACGTTCACAAGGCTGATTTGATAGCGGCTTCCGTGCCCTACAGGATCAAGCATTTGGGGGCAATTGAATTGGTGAAGGAAATGAAAAAACGCGACGCGGATTTCTATGCGCGTCTGGAAAAATCTGGCTTCATGCATGACTTTGGCGATGACGAGTCAGGCCTTGGTATGAAATATCTGCGCCGCGGGTCGGGCTATTACATCGACGTTGGCGCATCGGAACTGATCTGCAGTGGCGAGATCAAGCTGAAGCCCAAGGTCAGCGTCGCCGAAGTCAGGGAACACAGCGTTGCCTTCAGCGATGGCACGGAGCTTCCCGCCGATCTCATCGTCTATGCCACGGGCTATGGCTCAATGAATGGCTGGGCGGCCCAGCTTATCTCGCAGGACGTTGCCGACTGGGTTGGCAAGGTCTGGGGTCTCGGTTCCAACACCACCAAAGACCCGGGCCCCTGGGACGGCGAGCAACGCAACATGTGGAAGCCCACCCAGCAGGACAATCTTTGGTTTCATGGCGGAAACCTGCACCAGTCTCGGCATTATTCGCAGTTCCTGTCGCTGCAATTGAAAGCCCGCAAAGAGGGCATCTCCACGCCAGTTTACGGCAAGGCGGCAGTGCATCACCTGTCATAGTGGCAGCTTTGCACCAGGGTTCAGACATTATTTCTCAGTGTAAGATAGTCACTTGGGGACTCTTGTCCGGCTTTTCCGTTTGAGTCATAAGGAGAATCACAATTTGGGCGCGTTGCTGGGGCAATGCGGGGCTTTTCGCCAAATAGCATCTGATCTGTCGTGTGTTGCCGATCGCCCCCAATTTGCATTGGTTCGGCTGTGTGTTTGCGTGCAGGTGTTGTAAGGCAAATTTTATTAAAATTTGATTAAACAGAAATCGTGCAATGGAAACGTGCTCACGTGACGTTGAGCAGTGGGGTATTGAAACTATCAATTCATAGAATCACGTCGGGCATGGCCTCTTTGCTATTAGCTCAATTGGTATCACAGTTTGGGGCAGGCTTGGTACGGGCAGATGCTGGCGGCGACCCATACTCAATGGCTTGTGCCACCGCTGTGACAGCAGGGTCTCACGCCATGGCAGGCGCGGATGCGACAGACACACTCGACATCACCAACGCTGCAATTGGTGCATCTGTTGTTATAACTTATACACCAACAACTGGAGTAGCAAAGACCGCAAGCTCCACCGAAGCTGGTGGTGGTGGCGCAGCAATTGGCCCTGTCCCCGCTAATCCTGTAGACATTACCACTAACGGCACTCCAGTTACACAGACGTCGACAGTAACTACCGCCGGTACTTTGAACTTCACGCTTAGCCGCATCGCCAATGGCACAACCTGGAATAACAAACCGGGTGGCGTAAGCGGGTCATGATCTGTGGACGCACTCCGCGGTTGCGGATGCAGAGCCGATTCAGGAATTAGAGTTTGATCAGACCTTGGGGTTGTAAATCTGCGCAGCGTAAATGGTACATGCGGTAGGGTGGGTGGGTGTGGTTCAGACGCTTGGACGGTGCGTTAAGAGTTGTGGACTGCCAATGCCGGTGTATTGAAATTGTATAATTTCTGCTTGTTGGGTCGGTCAATCCTTTCCTAAATTTACAAAATGTAGTCTCTGGTTCCAAGACATTGGTTGGGTGGTGGTCAGCGCGGGGTGCTAATTGACAGGATCTGGGTAAGCCTTTAACATGTGGAGGTGCGTGGGGGCTTGAATTTCCTATCCGTTAAAAACTGTAGAAAATAACGCTGATTGGTTTGGCTCGCGCTACCACCCATCAAATAAATTCAAAAACGACACTCTTTATGACTTCACATTCAACCCTACTCCCAATGCTCCACCTGGCTGGTCAACAAACGTGGAAAAACCCGCAACTCACTGGTCTCAACAAGCTATCAGCGCGTGCTGCGTTGATCCCTTTCCCTAGCGCGGCTGAGGCACAAACCCACCAGCGTGAACAATCACCCTGGTTTCAAAGTTTGAATGGCGAGTGGGAGTTCGCGATCAAGACCTGCCCTGAAGAAGCGACGACCGCATCACTTTTCACCCATCACGCATCACGCATCACCGTCCCCGGTAACTGGACGATGCAGGGCTTCGGCAAGCCGCACTATACGAATACGCAGATGCCCTGGCCCAACTTGCCACCTGACGTGCCCGAAGAGAACCCCACGGGTATCTATCGGCGTCCGTTCACTGTCCCAGCGAAATGGGCAGGTCGGCGCATCGTGTTGCACTTTGGTGGTTGTCAGGGCGTGCTGTATCTCTACGTCAACGGTCAGCCAGTTGGCATCGGCAAAGATGCCTTCACCCCAGCCGAGTTTGATATCAGTCAGCATGCGCGGGTCGGCGAGCAGAATGAACTGCTGTGTGTGGTGGTGATGTACTCCGACGCAAGTTTTATTGAAGACCAAGACCAGTGGTGGCAAGCCGGGTTAGCGCGTGAAGTCTATCTTTACAGCACAGGCACGCCGCACTTGCAGGACATTTTTGCGCGTGGCGATCTCGATGGTGAATACAAAAATGGCATGTTACGAGTGACCTGTAAAGTCGGGGTGGCTGGTGGTGACTATAATGATTGCACCGTCAAGGCGCAGTTGTATGCCCCCGATAGGTTTCCCGTCTTTGCGGAGCCACTCAGCAGCCAAGTCGGCGGCGAGATGTTTTTTGGGCATCGACGCAGCCCAGCCAACGAGGCTTATTTCGATGTAGCCGTTGATCGACCGCTACAATGGACAGCAGAGACGCCCCATCTCTATACACTGGTTGTCACATTAACAACACCCAACAGCACAGAAAGCAGCCGCGCCGCCGTGGGCTTCCGGCGCATTGACCTTTGTGATCGCCAGGTCTTGATCAACGGCAAGCGCGTGCTCTTCAAGGGTGTTAACCTCCACGACCACGATGACAAAAAGGGCAAAGCTATCAGTCGTGAGCTGATGGAACTCGACATCCAGCGCATGAAGCAGTTTAATATCAACGCTATTCGGGCTTCACACTACCCTAAAGACCCGCATTTTTATGACCTGTGCGACCACTATGGTATGTATGTGATTGACGAAGCCAATATCGAGTCGCATGCGTTTTATCACGACATTTGCCGCGATCTACGCTATACCGCTGCTTTTGTCGAGCGCGTGCAGAACATGGTAGAGCGCGACAAGAATCACCCGTCGATTATTTTTTGGTCATTGGGCAATGAAAGCGGGATGGGCCCCAATCATGAGGCGGCTGCCGGGTTGGCACGGGCGATTGACCCATCACGTTTGCTGCACTATGAAGGGGCGGTTTCTAAGTGGATGGGTGAGGATTGGTATAAGCACGAAAGAGTGACGGACGTGGTTTGCCCGATGTACGCTTCGATTGCGGATATTGTTGAATATGCCGAAACTGGCAAGGGGCTACGCCCGCTGATTTTGTGTGAATACTCTCATGCGATGGGTAATAGCAATGGCAGCTTATCCGATTACTGGGCAGCGTTTGAGAAATATCCGTGTCTACAAGGTGGCTTCATCTGGGAATGGCTCGATCACGGTATTCCGCTCCAGACTGCCGATGGACGCACTTATTGGGCCTATGGTGGCGACTTTGGCGACACCCCGCACGATGCCAACTTTATCTGCGATGGTCTGGTTTGGCCCGACCGCACACCGCACCCCGCGCTTTACGAGCTCAAACATTTAATCCAACCAGTGGGGGTGCAGTATGTAGATGCCACTGCCGGACGCCTACGAATTACCAGCAAGCATGACTTTATCAATCTTGCTTGGCTGCGCGGCACTTGGGAACTAATCATTGCGGGCAAGCCGGCACTCACAGGTGACCTGCCTCCGCTCGACATCCAGCCCGGTGACTCACTTGACGTTATGCTTGATTTGAGCGCTGCCAGCGAAAAAGCAGGTGAACGATTCCTAAACTTTCGCTTTTTCCAACGAGAGTCTACCGCGTGGGCAGGGGCGCATCATGAAGTTGGCTGGGTGCAACTACCGTTGCCAGTGATCGCTGCCAAAACGCCTCAAGCGTTGGGTGATGTCCACGCCGTGGAGTACCACGAAGAGGCCGGGCGGATGGTCTTGCGCATGGCTGACATACGGGCAGTCTTCGACACGGGTAGCGGAGAGCTTGTGAGCTTTGCGGCCACTGATGTCAATCTGGTCAATAGTGGCCCGCAGTTCAACGCGTGGCGTGGAGCCACTGACAACGATGGTATCAAGTTGATGATGGAGCGACAGTTCTATAAGCCAATTGCGCATTGGTTAAGCCTCGGATTAGACAAACTAGTTCGCCGGCTCCAGAGTATTCGTGTGACCGAAACCGACGAGGGCTTACCCGCTATTGAGGTTGTACATCAGGGATCCGGACGCGGGCAATGGGATGATTTCAGCCATCGCCAGCTTTATACGCTCTTGCCATCAGGTGAATTGCGTGTTGAAAACACGGTCATAACTGGCAATGATGCGAATGATTTGCCGCGTGTTGGGGTGACTTTGACGTTGCCAGCGGGATTAGAAAATCTTACTTGGTATGGGCGAGGGCCGTGGGAGAACTATAGCGACCGCAAAGCCGCTAGCATGATTGGGGTCTATCAGAGCACGGTCAGTGATGAGTACGTGCCTTACGTGATGCCACAGGAACATGGCAATAAAACTGATGTACGCTGGCTGACACTTACCGACGACAGCGGTCATGGCGTGCGTATCGAGGCCGAAGGCATGCTAAACTTTAGCGCTAGCCACTTCACCGCCAATGATCTATACACTGCCCGCCACACTACCGATCTCCAGCCGAGACCTGAGGTCATTCTCAATTTGGATGTGGCGCAGCGCGGTCTGGGTACGGCCAGTTGTGGGCCCGATACGCTGGAGCAGTATCGGTTGAACGCGAAAGAGTATCAGTTTGCATTTCGACTCAGCCAAATCGTACATAGATTTAGCAGTTGAAGCCATGTATAATTAGATATAATGCGGCTGTGATAGCTTCCAAAACTATCTTTCATTTTCGTGAGAAAATACAAGTCCGACGACAATTTTAGGAATTGTAAGGAGCACCTAATGATCAGCGCCGAACAACAGCAATTGTTTGACCAAAATGGTTATGTCATTATCTCTGGTCTCTTCAATCCAGAAGAGACCGCTTTCTATCGCGACCACTATACTGAGTTGCGTAACCATCCCAATTGCAGTCGCGATCTCAATATTAAGGCTCCAGTCAGCAGCGATCCGCTGATGCAATACCCGCGGCTGATGCAAATGCACCTTTGGGATCAAACCTCGCTCGATTGGATGACGGAGCCGCGCATCAACGATTGTCTTACCAGATTGTTGGGGATCGAACCCTTCGCTGTGCAGACCATGGTTTACTTTAAGCCGCCACATGCGCGCGGGCAAGCTTTGCACCAGGACAACTACTATCTGCGTGTCCAGCCGGGCACCTGTGTGGCGGCTTGGATGGCGCTTGACAACTGCGACGAAGTCAACGGTTGTCTGCAAGTGGTTCCCGGCAGCCACGATTGGCCTGTGCTCTGTACGATCAAAGCCGACACGACACAAAGCTTTACCGATGTCACGGTGCCTGTGCCCGAAGGAACCCAACCGGTATCGATCATCATGAAGGCAGGCGATGTGCTCTTTTTCAACGGGCAACTCGTGCATGGGTCATTCCCCAACAGCACCGATGATCGCTTCCGTCGCTCCCTGATCGCGCATTACATCGAAGGCGATTCGCAAAAAGTAGGACAGCACTATCACCCAGTCTTCAAGATGGACGGCTCGCAAGTCGGGGTGGGTGTCAGTGAAATGGGCAGCGAATGCGGCATTTGGGTAACAGTAGATGGTAAGCCAGTGATCGAGGTGGCAGGATACGAGGCAGTGGCGAAGGAAAGCGAGTAAATTGGTTGAGAATTTAGTCGATACAGAATTCGCCAATGGAGATCTTCGACAAACTGTATAGTTCGTTTGCGTTTTTTGTCCGGTTAGCCTATAAACTTACTGGCTTTTATTCATCCAACTGACACTAGTGGTCGTACTGACTTGCATTTGTGCTGGTGAGCTTGCTTTCGGATGCAGTTCTTCAAAGCAAATATCGACGCTAGTATCTAACCCGCGCACTTCGTTTTAAAAATCTATGCTGACACCCGTCGGCTGGCTTTGATAGAGTTTGGCCTGACTGCAAACTTGGTGGCGGGAGCCGTGATCAGTGGACGCGCTTCACGAATGTAGAGCAGATCCCGGAACTAAAGTTTAATCAGTCCTTGAGTAGTAACTCTGCGCTGCCGAGCTGTTAAATCCGGCGGAGCGCGGGCCGGTGTGTTTCAGGCGCTGGCAGAGTGTGGCGAGCATTGTGGACTGCAAATGCTGGCTTATAGAAATTGTGAAGTTATGTTTGGGATTTGTATAATCTCTATACAAGGTTTGCGCTAGGCCTGTTTGTTAGGTTGGTCACTATTTCTTGCTTTTGGGTTAGTGTGGTGTCCACTCCAAGACAGCAGTTGGGTATAGGCAAGCGTAGGGCTGTAGTTGACACGCTGTGGATCAGCATGGTACATTTGGTAATGGGAGGTAGCGAAGCTGCAACAGAATCGTATTGTACTTGTAATTTGTTTTTTAACCAAATAACAACGGAGGATAGAATGATCAGAAAAAAATATTCGAGGCGTGATTTACTTAAAGTCGCAGGGCTGACCACTGGCGCTGTCGTGTTGGCAGCATGTGCGCCAGCGACCGCCCCGGCCGCTGCCGATGCAGTGGCACCTGAACCAACTGCTGCCGATGCAGTCGTAGCTGAACCAACTGCCGCTGATGCGGTGGCAGCTGCGCCAGCACCAACCGCCGCCGCACCGGCCGTCGTCACCTACTGGTTTGCCTGGGGCAACCTGGACCCCGCCATGGACAAGATGCGCGAGACCGACCAATTTAAGGAGCATATGGGCGGAGCAACGCTCGAGTACAAATCCGCCACCACGCAGGACGTGTTGTTGACGGCAATTGCTGCCGGCACCCCGCCGGACGGCGGCTCCAACTACAGCTATGTCAATCTCTTCAACCGCGGCGCCACGATGGATGTCACAGATATGGTGAAAACCAGCCCCATCATTAAAAGTGACGATGTGCTGGAAGGGCTGTGGGACAGTGCTTTCTGGGATGGAAAGATGATTGGCGTTCCCGGCATTGAAGGCTATCTCTGGTGGGGGCTGAATGTCAACATCGACGCAGCAGAGAAGACCGGCCTAGACCCTGTGGCGCTGCCCAAGACCTGGGACGAGGTTTTCGAGTGGCACAAGGCTTTGACCAAGAAGGATGATGCGGGCAACCTGCTCCAGTTCGGACTGGACCCGTACGATGCCATGGCTAATGAGGTTGACTTTATCGCTGGTTCCTATGGTTTCAAATGGTGGGATGAAGCGACTGGCAAGTTCAATCTCAATAATGAGCGCATGGCTGAGGGTATGAACACTATGGGTGAGTTCATCCGCCTTGCGGGTCCCGATCAATTTGCGGGCATGCGCCAGGTCGAAGGTAACGGCACGTGGGGTGCGGCCTTCAATGCTGGCGTCCAGCACATGATCATGGAAGGTTACTGGCATCCGGGCGAGACTCAGATCCAGAAGCCTGAAATTTCCGTTTACAACCGGTCTGGCTGGGCGCCGGTGCCGACCGATCGCAAAGATGCCAACATCATGGCCACGGGCGCGCACTTCGTGGTCCTCTTCAAAGCTGGGAAGAACAAAGAGGGCGCATTCAAGCTTGGCGAGTTCTTCAATACTAACACCGCCCAAGACATCATCCTCAACGAGGTGGGCTGGATTCACGGGCGCAAATCGTGGTTGGCAACAGTCGACAAGAACAAGTACCCCGGGTTGGACTTTTATGTCGATAGCGCGAGCAAGGTCACCGAATGGACCGTGGGACGGCGCTGCCCCATCAACGATTTTGTAAACAACCAGTATGCGGAACTGCGCGAGCAGGTCTATCGCGACCTCATGACCCCACAGGCTGCGGCTGACGAACTGCAGAAGCGGGCCGAAGCTGAATGGGCAGCTCAGGCTCTCTGAGCCGCAACTGGCGTGATGTCTGGCTGAATCGTAATACGGAGTGCGCATCCTCAGGTGCGCACTCCGTAGTGTCTGCCCAGTCATTGGGTTCTTATTTCGTTTTACGGAGACATATATGGCCGCAACCATGATCCGCAAGCGCGGTATGACGAAAGCGGCAAGGCGCAATCAAGTCATGGGAATGCTCTTTATTTCCCCCTGGCTGATTGGCTTCCTCCTTTTTGCGCTTTTCCCGTTGATTGCCTCGTTTTACTTGAGCATGACCAACTATGACTTTATTCGCGAGCCAAAGTTCATCGGTGCAGCGAACTATTTCCGGCTCTTCACTGCTGATCCGGACTTCTGGAAGGTCATGTATAACACGTTTTACTATGTCATATTCGGGGTGCCTTTGGGCCTCGCCGTCGCCTTCTTGGTTGCCAATCTGCTCAACAACGAGATCCGGGGCCGCGCGCTCTTCCGTTCGTTGATCTATATCCCTTCTATCGTGCCGACCGTCTGTACGGCTGTGGTGTGGCTCTTCATCATGAACGTCCAATACGGTGCAATCAACGGATTTCTGAAGACTTTTGGCTGGCGAACTATCCCGTTCCTTTCCAGTCCAGAGCTGGCAAAGCCGTCGCTGATCTTGATCTACGTTTGGGCGCAGGGCACAGCAGTGGTCATCTTCCTGGCCGCGCTGCAAGACGTGCCCCGTCAGCTTTACGATGCCGCGCTCGTGGATGGCGCCAATGCCTGGGCGCGTTTCTGGAACGTGACGGTGCCCCTTTGTTCGCCCGTGATTCTCTTCAACTTTATCATGGGCGTCATCGCCTCGTTTCAGGATTTCACCCTGCCCTTCGTGCTCACCGGTGGTGGACCCATGAAGTCCACTGAGTTCTATGTCGTCAGCCTTTATCGGAACGCCTTTGTGCAGTTTAGTATAGGTAAAGCCTCGGCCATGGCCTGGATTCTCTTTTTGATCATCCTTGTCTTCTCGGTTGTTCTGTTCCGCACCTCGGCGCGCTGGGTATTCTATGGAGGTGAGAAATGACAGCCGTCAGCCAGACGAATGCCAGCCAGACTGTTCCCACCAAACCGCAGGCGCCGCGGGTGGTGAAATCGCGCTCTTACACTGCCTCAAGGCAGATTTACTTGGCGCTCATCTACTTGCCACTGATCATCTTGAGCATTACGTGGATCTTCCCGCTCTATTGGATGGTCACTTCGGCGCTCAAGGATGACCCGCAAATCTACACGGTGCCGCCGGTTATGATTCCCAGTCCCGCCTACTGGAACAACTTCTACGACGCCTGGATGCGCTTGGATTTTACCCGGGCGGCTTTTAACTCGGTCTTCCTTTACTCCGTGCCCGTGACCTTTTTCACGCTGGTCTCATCGATGCTCGTCGCCTATGGCTTTGCCAAAATTCACTGGCGGGGGCGCGAAATGCTCTTCTGGGTCTGCATCTCCACGATGATGCTGCCGTGGCAGGTCACCATGGTGCCGCTCTTTATCGTTTTTAAGAATTTGGGCTGGATCAACACTTACTGGCCTTTTGTCGTGCCGTCACTGTTTGGCAATGCCTACTTCATCTTTTTGCTGCGCCAGTTTTTCCTGACTCTGCCGGAAGAGCTTTCCGACGCCGCGCGCATCGACGGCTGTGGCGAGTTCGGCATCTTGTGGCGGATCATGGTGCCGCTCTCCAAGCCGGCCATGGCCGTCGTATCGCTCTTCTGCTTCCTGGGCACCTGGAACAACTATCTGGGCCCGTTGATCTATATCAACTCGCAGGAGATGCAGCCGCTGGCGCTGCTCATCTATCGTCTGCGCACGGCGGCACTCAGCATGGGCAACACTGCCATGGCGTACCCCCACCTGATGGCGGTCAGCACTCTGGTGGCGATGCCCATCATCTTGATCTTCATCTTTGCTCAGCGCACCTTCATCGAAGGCATTTCGACGACGGGTCTGAAAGGGTAAGTATGGCGATTCCCCTGGAATACGGAAGGAAAGCCTGCGATCGTTTGGCTAATCTAGCGCTGGGCCGACGATCTATTCAATAGTGGCTGAAACATTCAAAAGAGGACATTATGACTGCACATGTACCGAGCGCACTTGACGACTTTCTGTTTGATTTAAATGGCTATCTGATCTTGAAGAATGTTGTCGAAGCGGACCTGCTGGCCGAACTGAACCGTGCATTCGAGAGCCTGCCACCGCTGGAGCAAGGCGAGTGGTGGGGCAATGCACAGCGCCGCGATTACAACGGCGCGACCGGTTATGAGCTGCACAACTGCGTGGAAGTGGGCGAGCCCTTTGAGAAGCTGCTGGATCATTCAGGCTGGATCTCCCACGTGCGACGCTACTGTGGCGAGCAGGGCAGCTATGTTGAGGGGCTGTTTGTGGACGAATGCATTGCCTCGATCCGGCGCTCGGGCGGCCATCACCCCGTTCACTCCGGTGGATATCAGGCGGCGGCGCGCAACAAGTATGTCTATGAACATGGCGTCTTCCGCTGTGGCCAGGTCAACATCATTCTGGCGCTGACAGACGTTGATCCCGGCGACGGCCCAACGATGGTCATTCCAGGTAGCCACAAGTCTAACTTCCCGCACCCCAACGCGGGAGATTACGCCGGGCTCGACCGCATGGATAATCTACATGGTGCGGTCCCGGCCTACCTGAACGCCGGTGATGCGCTGCTCTTCGTGGACGGCATCATGCACGGAGGAAGTAGCCGTACCAGTAGTACTGGCGAGCGCCGCGTAACTATATACCGCTACGGTGTCAGTTGGGGCTCGACGCGTTATGGTTTTCAGTACTCACAGGCTCTGCTCGATCGGCTGACGCCTGAGCGGCGCAAGCTGCTTCAACCTGTGGTGGCCAACCGGCCGCCGGTGGCAGCTGCTAAAGCGCGCGTAGCCGTGTAGGAGTTCATATATGAATAGGGACATTGCCGGCAAATGGTCGATTGCCATCGACTGTGCTGACCGCGGTCAGGAGGAAGGCTGGTATTTGGGCAAACTGGACGGTGCTATCTAGCTGCCTGGTCCACTCTAGGCGCAGTGGGCGGCGAAGCAATCGGACTGGAGACGCCCTGCGCAGGCACAATTGTCGACCACTTCGTCTTCAACGCTTTCGAATGATTGCCATGTACGACGTAGTACGGCATTATAGTAAATATTGGGGGAGAAGCAATGCCAACTCTGGCTCGGGAGAAGCCGCTGCTTAGCAACGGCTACACGCTGTCCAACCAGCCTGACCGTCTTGGCTGGCTGGCGCCTACCGCATCCAATCAGCCAATTGGTTTGCTGCGCGAGCAGTATGCTGCGCAGGGATACCTCTGGCTGAAGCATCTGATTGACCCAGCAGCTGTGTGGAACTTCCGGCAGAGATATTTCGCTGCGCTGCGGCATACCGGTCTCATTGCGCCCGGCAGTGCCCCGCGCGACGGAATCTATGCTGGGGGCGGCGAAGACAAAGGCCTGGTTACGGTAAAAACGACAGAGATCGCGCGGTGGGCCGCCTACGAAGCTTTTTGCCTGTCAGCGCCCATTTTGGATTTCTATGAAGCGTTATTTGAAGAGCCTGTCTACTTGCATAAACGCATGTTGATCCGCCATACCCGGCCCGGTGATCCAAACTGCACGGGCGCGCATTACGATCTCGTCTATCTGCGCGCCGGTACTGACCGGATCTGTACAAGCTGGATCCCGATCGGCGACATTCCAGTTGAGCTGGGCGGACTGATCTATCTAGAAGGGTCTGACGGCTGGGGGCGCAAAATGGAGGCGGAATTCGCCATGAATAATGCTGATCTGTCACCCGAAGAGAGGTTGAGTGCCTACAACAAGAACATGAACGAAGGCGGCTGGTTGACCAAGAATGTGCCGGAACTAGCTGACCGCCTGAACACGCGCTGGCTGATGGCAGACTATGAGGCTGGCGATATGGTGGTGCACAGCCCTTACATGATTCATGCCTCCACAACGAACGAAAACCCCAATGGCCGCATGCGTCTTTCCACTGATATTCGCTTCCAACACGCCAGAGACAAGATCGACCCGCGCTGGCAGAATCATTGGGAGCCGGGTGACGAAAAGAAGTTTTAGTGTCGGTAGCGGGTGGAATAGGATGATTGAAACAGTGTGCCTGGATCAGTTATTCATACGCCAGCAACGTAGATACGGCACGTTTTGAGGTTTATATGTTTGTTGGCGGTCCTTGCCTGGGGCGTGGCTGCGTGCTCCCCTGCTAAGCCAGTGCAACTGATCTCGCCCGACCAGGGGCCTCGCGTCCTGGCCAGAACGACCAGTATTCAACTGCAACCGCCAGAGTACTGCGCTCGAACCTTTGTGACCCACAACCTCGACTTTACCACCGGCATGCGCCTGCGGGAGATCAGCACCTACATCAGCAACGGTGCGGGCGTGGCGGCCAATGACCTGGACAACGATGGCGACCTTGATCTGGTCTTCGCCAGTGTCGACGGTCAAAGCAAGATCCTGTGGAACGAAGGCGGTCTCTTGTTCACCGCCCAGGTGCTTGACGATACCTTCACGCGCGGTGTCGCCATCGTAGACGTGGACGCCGACGGCTGGAACGACATCACTTTCACCCACCGCGGGCTTAACAGTGTCTCCTTCTGGCGCAACCTTGGCAATATCGTCCCTCGGTTTGAACGCGCTCCACTTCCAGGCATCGACACCTACGCCTACGCCATGGCCTGGGGTGATGTGAACGGCGACGGTGCGCTAGATCTAGTGACAGGCTCCTACGGCGCGGAACTCAAGCAGCACGGCATTGACCCGCCGGAGCAAGATCCCAAGGCCGGTGTAGTGCTCCATCTGCAACGGGGAGGTAAGTGGGCCTCCCAAGTACTAGACCGGAGTGCCGAGACGCTCTCGCTTGCACTGGTCGATCTGACCCAAGACGGGCAGCCAGAAATCTGGGCCGCCAACGATTTTGCGTTGGGTGACAGGATCTGGCAGCTATATGGGGAGCAATGGCGGGTGCTGCAGCCCTTTGACCAGACCTCCCACAGCACCATGACCACCGAGTGGGGTGACATCGCCAACGACAATGGGCTGGCTCTCTTCACGACCGACATGAACCCATATGATATCTCAACGCACACGCTGGCCAATTGGGTCCCCGTTATAGACCATATGGGCGAGTATCGTGCGGCCAAGGATCCCCAGATCATGGCAAATGTGCTGCAGGTGCGTGACAGCAGGGGGCGGTGGGACAATCAGGCGACGTGGCGCGGGGTCGATGCTACAGGCTGGAGTTGGTCGGCGCGCTTTGGCGACCTCGACGAGGATGGTTATCTAGACCTGTACGTTGTGAATGGCATGATAGCTACTGACCTGTTTGGCCATCTGGCGAACGGCGAGCTGGTCGAGGAAAACCAGGCCTTTCGCAATCGCGGTGACGGCAGCTTCGCCGTGGCGCACGAGTGGCAGCTTGGATCGACAGCCAGTGGGCGCGGTATGCTCATGGCCGACATGGACGACGACGGCGACCTGGACATCGTGGTGAACAATCTGCGAAGCTATGCCCAGTTGTTCGAGAATCAGCTTTGCAGCGGCGCCAGTTTACAGGTCGACCTCCAGTGGCCAGCGGCTCAGAATCGCGGTTCGATCGGCGCCCAACTGGCGCTCCAAACCGACATGGGCGTCTTGCGCCGGGATGTGCGCGCCGCGGGGGGCTATCTCTCCGAAAATCCGCTGCGGGTGCACTTCGGCTTTCCAGCCGCATCCGAATTGCAGGCACTCAACATTGTTTGGCCGGATGGCGCGGTTTCCACGGTCGCGTCGCCACCCGCCGGCGCTCGCCTGACCGTGATCAGGAGTGAACAATGACACAAAGTACGTTGTCCCCTGTCGTCGGGCTCGACCTTCAGCGGGCTTTCCCGATGCTTCGCCTTCTGAACCCAAAGCAGTACACGCGGGAGGTGCTGGTCTCGTTGGCGATTGGGCTCGTCGCAAGCTATACGGCGGTGGTGTTGGGGCTGATCCCCTTGTGGGCGGCCACGGCGCTGGTCCTGTTGCTTTTGCTGCCAGCCGGCGTCCTCAAGTGGCGCGATGACCGGCGCCGCTATGGCGTGACCGCGATGATCTTGTCCATTCTGGTCATGTCACAGGGGCTTCACACTGTAGAGCACCTAGTGCAGTGGGTCCAATACCATGTGCTCTACTTTACAATGCGCCTTTCCAACGGGCTGCTCTCGCCGGCCAATGCCGAGTGGGTGCACTTTGTCTGGAACTGGTCGGTGCTGATTGCCGTTATCCTGTTGCTGGGCGGCGGCATGCGCAACGTCTGGATCTGGCTGCTGCTGGCCGTGGCGGGCTTCCACGCTATCGAGCACAGCTACACATTTATTCGCTGGCAGCTTGTCATCAGCGATCTGCGCGGTATGGGGCTGATGAAGATCACCGCACAGGGGCTGCCCGGCATCATCGGCCGAGATGGCTGGCTGGCACGGAGCGAGTGGACGCGCGGCACCTTTCTGTGCAGTATGCCGGGTCTTACCACCGCCGTCCGACTGGATGTGCACTTCTGGTGGAATGTGTTGGTGATAGCACTGCTTGTAATAGCAGGGCACTTTTATTTGCGCGCGCCGCAGCAGCGGGCAAGTTTCGATAAATTATGGCCCCACTAAGGCCAACTTTGCAGACCCGGACAATTATTGGCAGCGCTGCAGCAACAAGAACACCAACGACTTGCTCTGGCAGTATTTCCCCAAGCGAACCGACGTCTCCGGTTTCACTCAAATCACGCTTGATGCCGTTGCCTGAAAACTTTATACCCGTACGCGTAAGAGCCTGGGATAAAAGTGCCGTGCAGAACTGCTCATGCATAACTCCTTGAATTGTTTTCAGCATCATCTTCACAGCGTTGCACTTTGAATTCGAAACCGCCCTATAATCTTGATCTTACTCTTAAGATGATTGGCACCATAAGTCTAGGCCCTGAAATCGGCGAAGAGGTTGGAATATACAGTGCAGAAACTAATAGGAGGTCGGGACGGAATAACTCGGATTGGAAGACTTGTTTACCGCCCTGCCGGGTTATGGTCCGAACAAATTCAAAGGCTCCTTCATTACGTTCGTAACCAGAGTTTTGTAAACCTCCCTGAACCTTTTGGATTCGACGAACAAGGGCGGGAGGTTGTTAGTTTTTTACCCGGCGAGGTGAGTAACTACCCTTTGAGTGCGAATGCTGCTTCTTTAGAAGCTCTTACCTCGGCAGCCAAGCTCTTGCGTGGTTATCACGATGCTTCAGTAGGTTTTCTTGCTACTCCGCATAAACCGATGAACTGGCAATTTCCTCCTCGCTCGCCGAATGAAGTAATCTGCCATGGTGATTTTGCTCCTTATAACGTTGTTTTGAATGGACGCAAGGCAGTAGGTATTATCGACTTCGACACAGCACATCCAGGGCCTCGAGTGTGGGATATCGCTTATGCCTTGTATCGATGGTCCCCATTTACTAATCCCAAAAACCCCGATGGGTTTGGGAACATAAAGGCTCAAATCAAGCGAGCTGGCAAGTTTTGTGAAGCGTACGGGCTTAGTAGCGCGCAAAAAGAGGGCTTGGGAGATCTGATTATTGAGCGGTTGAAAGAATTGGTTAAGTTTATGGAGAAAGAAGCGGGAAGTTGTGGAGCGATTGTTGATAGCGTTGCAGCTGGGCATCATTCTCTGTACCTAGCAGATATTGAATACATCACTGCACACCGAATGCAGATTAATATATATCTATGTCGGGATTAATATCTACGAGTTAGTGCAATGCTTTCCATCTGGTCGGAAAGCGGTGAATTACTGGGTGTGCTGTCCTGTATCAGGTAACACGGTCGACCTTGATTGAATTCTTTGTGGACTGGTTTGGGCACAGCGGCCGGCTGTCTCTGTGCCGGTGAAGATTGTGCTTGGCACTGAGCTGGAGCTGATGGGCTATCGGTTGACGCCTTGCCGTCTAACAGCCAGCTGCTGCAGCTGACATTGTGGTGGCGGGGCGTGCGATTTACAGCGGCGGATTGGACGGCTTATTGTTACCTCACACAATTGGGAAATGATCACGAGTTGCTCGGTCGAATGATCAGGCGATAACCGCCCAGCCCACCCGCCGGCGGTGCGGCTACCTAGCGAGGTGGGAGTGGATTACGTGCAGATTAGCGTAGCGAATCTGGCAGCGGGCAGCTAAGCAAATGGGAATGGTATGCACTCGCCGCTGACCATGGTGCACGCTCCCGCCTCAGCGGAGATGGTTGTGGTTTTTGAGGATCGCGCCCGGCTGGTCGAATTTCAGTTAGTGCATTGATTATGGACAGCGCCGCTGGCATGCCGGGGACACGTGCTGCGAATACCGCATTGCAGCGGGCCGGGTTGTATCAACGCCGACGCCTGGTGTTGACTGCAGGCCGGTATCGTTGTCAGACACCAACTACCGGCAAGACGGCGTCCACCTCAATCTCCAGCAAGCACTCCGGCGCGGCCAGTGATGCAACTGCCAGCGTGGTGTTGGCTGGCAGTACATCCGCAAAAAATTCATGGTGCACCAGACCCACCGCTTCGATATCTGCAATATTTGTCAGGTACACACGCACGCGCACCACATCGCGCAGGCCGGCGCCGGCTTGTGCCAGCACCCGTCCAATCTTCTCGTAAACATAGCGCGCTTGGCCGGCAGCGTCACCGGGCGCATGAATGCGGCCGGTGTGGTCCGCAGCCACCGTACCCGAAACAAACACCAAGCTGCCGGCCACCACGACGCGGCTGTAGCCGAAGCGGGTTTCCCACGGTGTTGCGGTTGAGATGTTGCGCCGCGCGGTCATTTTTATAGTTTACCTGAGCGAACTTTCATAATTGGTGCGGTTTGCAATAACGAGTTGTGAGGCTGGCCGTCAGCGGCTTTGCCAGAGCAGCAGTGCTGCTGCTGCAAGCAGCATGGCCATCACCACCCGCTCAAACCAAAGCTGGTTGAGGCGCACTACTAGCAAGCGTGCTGCCACTATCCCCAACGGTACAAACGGAAACACATACCAAAGCGAAAGCAGGCGCGGCACATCCAAGACTCCGGTGTAGAGAAAGCCAGGCAGTTTGATGATGTTGATCAGGGTAAAGAAAAGCGTGGCGGTGGCAATGAATGTGCGCGGTGGCAGCTGCAACAGCAACAGGTAAGCGTTGAAGGGCGGTCCGCCATTGTTAAACAATCCCGAAACCAGGCCCGCCAGTGCACCGGCGGTGGGCGCATGCCACCGGCTGGCTGTATAGCGCCAGTGCTGCAGTCGGTCGCTGAGCAGTTTATAGCCTACCAGCAGCAGCACAAAGATTGCCAGCACCAGGCGCAACGCGTTTGGTGCCAGAATTGTCAGTAGGGCGGTTCCGGCCAGCGCCCCCAGCGCACCGGGCAGCAACATGCGCCCCAAAAGCTGCAATTCCAATTCCCGCCGGTAAGTAAAAACCGCAAAAGCGTCGCCTGCCATCAATATGGGCAGCAGCACGCCCACTGCCGTTGCCACCGGCAGCACGAGGCTGAGCAGCGGCACCAGCAGTGCTCCCAATCCGCTAAAACCGCCCTTGGCGGCGCCTACCATAAAAGCCCAGCATGGCAATCAGCAGCACCACCTGCAGCGGATCTTGGATTAGCGCGGGCATTATAAAAGAGTGGGCTGGTGGTGGTTCATACCAGCGGTCCGGAGTTTGGCGCGGTTCCGCGCGTTCTATGGCGGGCCGGCCGGTTACCGGGTGTGGGCATCAGTTGCTGCTACTACATTGTAATTGATGTGCGTGTTAGCCGTGGCGCGGGTGCGGTAACATCAGAGTTCATGTGCCGCCGCGGGTGGCACGGGAGGCGCCGTCTATGCCGATGATGCGGAGCATATTGCTCGCAATTTCCGAAAACCGCTGGATGCGCGCCCACGGGCAGCGCCTTTGGTTTGTGCGCCGTGCCGTAAGCGCCTTCATGCCCGGCGAGGAGCTGGCAGACATGCTGCGCGCTGCGCGCACGCAGGCGCCGCACAATATTGGCACGGTGTTCACCCGCCTGGGCGAGAGTGTGACGGAGTGGAGCGAGGCGGATTTTGTAATGCGCCACTATCTGGATGCGATGGAGCGCTGCCGCAGTGCCGGGGTAGGCAGCGAGCCCTCGGTGAAGCCGACGCAGCTGGGGTTGGATATGGATGCCGGGCGCTGCCACCAAAACTTGCGGGCGCTGGCCGAACGCGCGCGCCAGCTTAATTCCTATTTATGGATTGACATGGAACAGACGGCGTACGTGGATGCGACGCTTGAAATTGTGCGCCGGCTGCAGGCGGAGTTTGGCAATGTGGGCGTATGCCTGCAAGCGTACTTATACCGCACGATGGATGACCTGGCCGCACTGCGGCCGCTGGGTGTGGGCGTGCGGCTGGTGAAAGGCGCATACAGTGAGCCACCGGCACTGGCGTTTCCGCGCAAGGCGGATGTGGATGAAAACTTTTTCCAGATTGCGGTGGCTATGCTGGCGCCGCAAGGGCGCCCGGTTGAGTTCCGCGCAGTATTTGGCACGCATGACGCGCTGCTTATTGCGCGCATTCGGGCGCATTGCAAGACGATTGGCGTGGCCGACAGCGCACTTGAAGTGCACATGTTGTATGGCATTCAGCGCGCCGAGCAGCTGCGGCTGGTGCAGGCTGGCGTGCGCGTGTGCGTACTGATTGCTTACGGTGCGTTTTGGTTTCCGTGGTACATGCGCCGCCTTGCGGAGCGGCCCGCAAACGTGGGCTTTGTTATTCGCAGTATGTTTGCGCGCTAGCAGCCGGCCGGGCGCGCCAGCTGCGGCACTGGCGCGCAACTATTGTTTCGCAACAATCCTCTCTGCGCTGCGCCAAACCCTTTGTTGCCCGCCGGCTTTAAACTGCGGCACTAAATAGTTTCGCGCTCCAAGTTTAGCCAGGCCAGCTCGCGCGCAGACAACTGCACGCCCGCGCATTCCAGCGAACTCACCGTTTCGCTTATGAGCCGCGGTCCGATCAGCGCAAATACGGGGAATGGCTGCGCAAGCACGTAAGCGGCCGCGATTGCGATGGGGGCAACCTGTTTTGTTTGCGCCAGCTGCAGCGCGCGCTCGCGGCGCGTGAAGTTGTCGGCGGCGTACCAGCATCGCACCAGCTCCGCATCGCCTAGCTGGCTGCGTCCGGCACGCTCCGTGAAGAAGCCGCGCGCCTGGCTGGACCAGGCAAGCAGCGGCATTTGCTGTTTGCCCAGCCAGCGGCGCGAGGCCGGGTCGGCGGCTGAGATGCAGCCATCCCACACTGGCTCCACCATGCGCGCCAGGCTGAAATTGTTGCTCAACACGCTGAAGCCCTGCAGGCCTTTGCGCTTGGCGTAGCGGTTGGCCGCGCTGACGCGCTCGATCGACCAGTTGGAGCCGCCAAAGATTTGCATACGGCCGGCGCGCGCGTGCATGTTGAGTACCTCCACAAATTCGCCCACCGGCACCGCCGGGTTATCACGGTGCAGCAGATAGATGTCTGCGCAGCTAATTTGCAGCCGGTCCAGCGACTGCTCCAGCTGGCGCGCCGTCCACTCGGGCGTGCATAACGGCGTGTGTGCGCCCTTTACAATCACGGTGGCCTGCTCGCGCACGCCGCGGTTCTGCAGCCAATGCCCAAGCAGGCGCTCTTGCAATCCGTTCCCGTAAATATTTGCCGTGTCGAAAGTATTTCCCCCGCGCTCGAAGTAGTCATCCCAGATTGCTGCGGCATGCGGCATGGTGGTCTGGTTGTCGCAGCCCATCACTAGCCGCGATACCGGTTTGGCGAGCCCAGCGATGGTTCCGTGCGGAATGACCGCATTGGGCTGGCGCTGCAGCGGCCGGCGCGCGTGCGTATGGGTGAAGTGCAGCGGTGTTTCCTGTTCATAAACAAGTCCGGCAGTGCTGCGCCAGGCGTCAAGGGCGGCCATGTTGCCAAGCGTGTCGGCAACCGGCATGGCAGCAACTTCACGCTGGCCGGCAGCCAATGCCACAGCCACGGCATCAGCTTCGAGGCCATACAGGTGGCCGGGCGTGGTGCAATTAATTTCCTGCACGCTGCCAGCGGCGTGCAGGAACATGGTGGTGGCAGCACCTTCAGCCGGCGGTACCCAGGGCTGTGGAATGTGCAGCATGGCTTTGGTGCCGTAGATGCGCGCAGAGTTGTCCTGGTTGAGGCCCACGCTGCAAGAAACCTGAGCGATCAGGCCGTTGGCAAATTGCAGCGTGGCAGCTGCCGTATCGTCAACGCCTGTGGCCGGGTGCAGGCGTGCACTGCCGCTGACTATTGCCGGATTTAAAAATGGCGCAGCGTTGATTGCGCCGGCAATCAGGCGCGCGAGCGAAACAGGGTAGCAGCCCACATCCAAGATGCCGCCGCCGCCCGCAGCGTTGTCCCATGTTCGGTTGCCGGCTGCCGGCTCCGCGTAAAAGCCAAAGGCTGCCTGCACAAGCTTCACAGTGCCAAGCGCCCCGCTGCGCACCAGCTCCACAATTTTTTCTGTTTGCGGGTGGCAGCGGTACATGAATGCTTCCATCAGCAGCACGCCGTTTGCACGCGCGGCTTCTGCCATCACCATGGCTTCGGCGTGATTCAGGCCAAGCGGTTTCTCGCACAAGATGTGCTTTCCCGCCTG
>SXGR01340199.1_pt1 | contig 21141 bp, 17 predicted proteins | sample 3174711 | NCBI WGS metagenome assembly SXGR01 (sample SAMN11356860, study PRJNA531348) | freshwater metagenome | isolation source: freshwater sample F1-60 | place: China: Fuxian Lake, Yuxi | collected 2017-12-25 | reverse complement strand
GGCGAGTGCGATCAGCTCACGCACGTTTTTTACGGGCACGGACGGATGCAATGTGATCATCGAGCCCTGATTGGCCATCAGCATCACCGGCTCGAACTCTTTCAACACATCGTACGGCGGCTTGCTGTGCAGCGCCGGGTTGGCGACGAAAGGCAGCGTGTTGGACAGCAACGTGTAGCCGTCTGGCGCGGCGCGTGCAACGGCCACGGTGCCGATGATGCCGGATGCGCCGGTACGATTATCAAGGATGACCTGCTGCCCCAACGCTTCCGCGAGCCTGGTACCGGTCAACCGCGCCAGCACGTCAACCGCACCGCCCGGGGGAAACGGCACGATCCAGCGTATAGGCTTGGTGGGAAAGCTGGCGGGTTGATTGCCCTGCGCCAACACGCTTCCCATCGTCGCAATGACCGAGACCACTGCGGCACTGCCATACAAAACACTTATTTTCATAGAGGCTCTCCTGGCGCGATTAACGTACGCCGACGTTTCAGTGCCCGCAGTATAAAGCGTGGCGTGGCGGCGGGCAGCAGTCCGCCAGCCAGAGTGTAAAATCTTTCATGACAGCAATCTGATCAAAGCGGACTTGTCCCGCCAGTTTGCAGAGAGACCGCTGGCTAGACCAAGGACCACCCCATGAAAACCCGCACCGATTTTCCCCACCGATGGACCGAGACCGAGGATTGCTGGATACCCATGCCCGACGGCGTGCGGCTGGCGGCGAAGTTGTGGCTGCCGGATATTGCGCCGGCGACGCGGGTGCCGGCCATCATCGAAGTGCTGCCGTATCGCAAACGCGATATCTATGCACCGCGCGATGCCATGCATCACCGCTATTTCGCCGGGCATGGCTATGCCTGTATGCGTGTGGATATACGCGGGTCGGGGGACTCCGACGGTTATCAGGGCGTGTTCGCGATGCAGCAGGAGCAGGATGACACACTGGCGGTGCTGAAGTGGATCGCGGCGCAGCCATGGAGTGATGGCCAGGTGGGCATGTTCGGCATTTCCTGGGGTGGCTTTCAGGCCATACAAACGGCCTATCGTCAGCCGAAGGAGCTCAAGGCCATCGTGCCCTGTTCGTTTGCGCCGGACCGCTACACCTACAGTCAGGTGTTCCGCGGCGGCAGCGTGTTGCTGCGCTCGATCCGCTGGTCCACGCAGATGTTCGGCTACAAATCGCGCCCGCCCGACCCGCAAATGGTGGGGGACAAGTGGCGCGAGCTGTGGTTGACGCGTCTGGAACACAACGTGCCGCAGATTATTTCAGCGCTGCAGCACCAGAACTACAGCGATTACTGGAAAAGCCGCGCGATTGATTTCGAACGCATCCAGTGCCCGTTTTATGCCGTGAGCGGCTGGGCGGATTCATCCTACGTGGGCGCGGTGAGCGAGGCCATCACCCGGCTTAGCGTGCCGCGCAAGGCGTTGATCGGCGCATGGGGACATCGCTTTCCACACCTGGCGGCGCCGGGGCCCGCGGTGGGTTTCCTGCAGGAGACGCTGCGCTGGTTTGACCAATGGATGCGGGGCAAAAAAACCGGCATCTCGGACGAGCCGATGTTGACGGCGTGGATGCCACAGGCCGTGCCCGCAAAAAACTACTATGCCGAATCGCCCGGCCGCTGGGTGGCGGAACCGGTGTGGCCATCACCGCGCATCAAGCCACGGCGTTATGCGCTCAATGACGGCGGGCGGCTGGCGGAGCGCGCCGGCAAGACCGTGAAAGTGGTGGCCCAGTCGCCGCAAACATTGGGGCTGGAGTGTGGCGAACTGATGCCGTGGTTCCAGCATGGCGCGAGCCCCGAGTTGCCCGGCGACCAGCGCGCGGATGACGGCAAGTCCATCTGTTTCGACAGCGCGGTGCTGAGCAAGACCACTGAAATACTGGGCACGTCTGTCGCGACACTGACCCTGTCGGTGGACAAACCCACGGCGTTTATCTGCGTACGGCTGTGCGACGTGGCGCCGGATGGCGCTTCCACGCGCGTGAGTTATGGCGTGTTGAATCTCACGCATATCGATGGCGCTGCGAAACCGGTGAAACTGGTACCGGGGCAGCGTTACACCGTGCGTGTGCCACTCGCCGACACGGCCTATTCATTCGTCAAGGGTCACCGCATGCGTGTCGCAGTGTCCACGACCTACTGGCCGCTGATCTGGCCGTCGCCTGAGCCGGTGACACTGACGCTCTACACGGGCAAGAGCGCGCTGGAGCTGCCGGTGCGCCCGCCTCGCAAGGAAGATGCAAAAATCAAGTTCAAGCCGGTCGAAGCCGCCGCACCCTTCAAGCGTACGCCGCTGGTGGCAGGCGGACGCAACCGCGTGGTGCGCACCGACATGGGCAAAAACGAAACGGTGGTCGAAGTCGCGGACGCCAGCGGACGCGGGCGCTACGACGAGATAGACCTGATCGCGGAAGCGCGTTCGACCGAACGTTATCGCATCGTCGAACACGATCCGCTGTCCTGCGAAGCCGAGGTGACCTGGACGTGGTTGTTTGAACGCAGCGGCTGGAACATCCGCACGGAGATGCGCACCAAGGTCGTATGCGACAAACGCGACTTCATCGTAAGCGCGCGGCTCGAAGCGTTCGAAAATGAGCAACGCGTATTCGAGCGTGACTTCGGTGAACGCATACGGCGCAACGGAAACTAAAATATTCAATTAAATCAATTGGTTACGACGAGCGCACAATGACGCATCTGCCCCTCTGTGGAGTACTTGCCGTGACAGTCTTGGTGATGACGGGGCACGCGGCAGCGCAAAATTATCCGCGGCGGCCCGTGACCATCGTCGTGCCATTTCCGCCGGGCGCGGCCACCGATTCGTTTGCGCGTGCGGCGGGCAAACGCATCGGCGAGTTGATGGGACAAACATTCGTCATCGACAACCGTGCGGGTGCATCGGGGCGCATAGGTACTGATCAGGTGGCGCGCGCGGCGCCCGATGGACACACGCTGTTGTGGGGCAGCTCCGGCCCGCTGGTCATCAGCCCGATATGGGGAGAAAAGGGCGACAAGGTGCCCTATGACACGGTGCGCGATTTTGCGCCCGTGAGCCTGTTCGCGAAAATTCCGTTCTTGCTGGTGGTGCATCCGTCGGTACCCGCCACGTCGTTGAAGCAGTTGATCGCGATCGTTCGTGCGCAGCCAGGCAAACTGACGTACGCCTCTTCCGGTGTTGGCGGTACATCACACCTGGCCGCCGAGTTATTCAAGTCGATGGCAAAACTCGACGTGTTACATGTGCCGTACAAAGGCACATCACTGTTTGCCACTGAACTGATCGCCGGACAGGTGGATATGGCGTTCGCCGGGCCGACAACCGTGCTGCCGCACGTGCAGCCGGGGCGCATGCGTGCGCTCGGCATTACCAGCACGGTGCGCTCGGCGTTGTTCGCGGGTGTGCCGACAATGACCGAAGCCGGGCTGCCGGGCTACGAATTCACACAATGGTATGCGCTGCTCGCCCCCGCAAAGACGCCGCGCGATATCGTAACGGCGCTAAACACCACGCTGCTCAAGGCCATGGATGATGCCGAGGTCAAGAGGCGCGTCAGTGTCGAGGGAGGCGCGTTATCGCCGGGCACGCCCGAGGAGCTCACGGCGTTTCTGCGCACGGAGCTGGAAAGCAATGCGAAGATGATCCGTGCCATGGGGTTGAAACGGGAGTAGGCATGAGTGAAGTCTTATTCGATACGCGGGGCACTGCATACACCGACCGGGGGGTGGGGCCGGCGGTACTGTTGATTCATGGCGTGGGGCTTAGTCATCGCATCTGGGCCGGCGTAATACCGCTGATCCAGCGCGGCCGGCGTGTGATCACACTGGACATGCTGGGGCATGGCGCCAGCCCACTACCGCGCGATGGCGCTACACTGCATGATTACGCGCAACAGGCCTTGTATCTGCTTGAACACCTGGGAATTTCTTCGTGCGCGGTCGCCGGCTTTTCCATGGGTGCGCTGGTGGCGCAGGAGATGGCGCTGGATCAGCCATCGCGTGTGCGGGAGATTGCGCTCGTCAGCGGCGTACATGCGCGCAACCCCATGGAGCGCGAAGCCATACGCAAGCGTACTCAAGAATTTGCCGATCTGGGACTTGAGCCTTTTATCCCTGGCGCGATCGCGCGCTGGCTGACACCGGCGTTCAGACAGGCGCACCCCGAGGCCGAGGCTGAAATTGCCGCCGGATTGCGAGCCAACAATGCCGACGGTTACCTGCGCAGCTACAAGGTCTTTGCATTTTCCGATGACACGCTTGCCCCCAGGGCAGGCGGCATCGCTTGCCGTACGCTGATCCTGACGGGTGAGCACGATGGCGGCTCGACGCCCGAGATGGCCCACGCGCTCGGTGCGCGCATCGCCGGCAGTAAAGTGGTGATTCTGCCGGGACTGCGCCACCTGTTGACGACCGAGGCGCCGGATTTGCTGGCGCGGCATCTGGATGATTTTCTGACTCGAGACCCCGCATGATGCGGTTGCGCGGGTTCCCCTACAGAGTCCTGTCACACCAGGAGATTTCAATGGCACACCATCCCATCGTATCCGCGCTATTTGCCTTGTTGCTGATGACTGGCCCGCTCGTACACGCACAAAACTATCCAACGCGCCCGGTGACGCTGGTGGTGCCGTTTCCTGCTGGAGGAAGCTCGGACATTATCGCGCGCACGATCTCGCCCCGCTTTGGCGAGCGGCTCGGCGCCGCCATCGTGATCGAGAATGTGGGTGGCGCTGGTGGCGTGGTTGGTACCTCGCGTGCGGTGCGCGCGGCGCCGGATGGCTATACGCTGTTGTTGGGGTCGGGCTCGGAGATACTGAACAGCAAAATCATCAATCCGAAAATCGCTTACGACGCGACGGTCGATCTGGCGCCGATCGCGTTCCTGTGCACCGGGCCGATGGTGCTGATAGGACATCCGTCATTGCCCGCTGCGACGGCGGCGGACTTGCTGCGTCTGGCGCGCAGCCGGCCCGGTGCGCTGAATTTCGCAACCGGCGGCAATGGCACCCCCATGCACATTGCGGGTGAGCTGTTCAAGATGCAGGGTGGTGTCTCGATACAGCATGTGCCGTACAAGGGCGCGCCACCGGCTATTGCCGATGTCATGGGTGGCCAGATGCACCTCGCCGTGGTGTCGCTGGTAGCGGTGTTGCCGCAAATCAAGGCAGGGAAACTACGCGCCTACGGCGTGACCACCGCGGCCGCATCCAGTACGGCACCGGATATTGCGCCGCTGGCGAAGACCCGCGAACTCGCCGGTTTCGACGTCGGCGTGTGGTGGGGTCTGTTTGCGCCAGCGAAAACGCCGCGCGCCATCCTGGACAAGATCGAGCGTGACATCACTGTGGTCATGGGCGTGGAAGACACACGTACGCGCCTTGAACAGCAAAGCATTACGCCGGATGTCCGTTCCGCCGCCGAACTGGCCAAGTTCATTCAGGCCGAGGCCGTGAGGATACGCAAGGTGGTCGAGGCTGCCGGGATCAAGGCCGAATAGCCAGGGTTGATACGAGGGTCAGGCAACGCCCTCTTGCTTCATTCGCTGCACCTCGGCGGCGGCAAGCTCAAAGTGATAGCCATCATCGAAGAACCAGCAGTAATCGCAAAGATATTCAAGCTCATCGGTTTGATCCACCGCCGCGAACAGCGGCGCGCAAGCGGGTGGATCTATGGCAGTGCGCTTGAGAGTCGGCGGGTTTTACCGGGGCCGCTGGAATGCATTGAGCTTTGTTTACAATGTCAAAAAATATCAATTAAATCAATTAGTTATATATTCTATGTGAATGATGCGTTTTTACGGAATTGCGGACGGCGTGGTGTGGTCGGCGATTCAGACTAAATAGTCCTGTTGGTGAGCTCGGGCTACAAGGGGGTCTATTCCGATGGCTAGTTTGAAAATTCCTATCGCCCGTCTCCAGCATTGGCATTCGTAGAACTTGCTGTTAACGTAGCGTATCAAGAACACCGGTCGATAGTGCGAAGGCGAACGGGCGAATGGGCGAACTATGCGTAACTATCTGTTTTTAATAATTTTTTCATGCGCGCCCGTTACGCATCTGTGGGCGCAGAGTTACCCTGCGAAGCCGGTGCGTTTCGTGGTGCCGTTCCCGCCGGGTGGCAGCAACGATGTCTTGTCGCGCGCGGTGGCTTTGGGGCTGACCACGCAACTCGGACAACAGGTCGTGATCGACAATCGCCCTGGCGCAGGCGCGATGATCGGAGCGGAAAATGTCGCGAAATCGGCACCGGACGGCTATTCCATTCTCAATGTGCAGGGGTCATTCGCCACCAACGCGGTAATACGGAAAAAATTGCCCTATGACCCGATGGCCGACTTCACCTTCGTCGGGATGATGGCCACTGGCCCGATGATACTGATTGTGCATCCCTCCATGCCGGTAAAAAGTCTCAAGGAACTATTGGCGCTGGCCAAAGCCAAGCCGGGCGAAATCAACTACGCCTCCACCGGCAGCGGCGGGATCAATCACCTCGCCACGGAACTGCTGCGCCGTGCGGCAGGCATCAATATTGTGCACGTCCCCTATAAAGGTGCCGTACCAGCACTGACCGACCTGATGGGCGGCCATACGCAATTGTTTGTCACCAGTCTGCCGTCGGTGCTGCCGCAGGTGCAGGCGGGACGGCTCAAAGCGCTCGCCGTCACCGGCGCCCGGCGCAATTCATTCACGCCCGGGCTCTCCACGGTCAGCGAAGCAGGACTGCCGGGGTACGTGGTGGAATTGTGGTGGGGCATCGCCGCACCGGCGAAAACGCCCAACGACATCGTAAATCGGCTCGCTGCCGAGTTACAGAAAGTGCTGCAGTTGCCCGACACCAAAGAACGTTTTGCCCGGGAAGGTGCAGAGCCTGAGGTGATGTCACGTGACGCATTCACCGAATTCGTGCGCAAGGATATTGTGCGCTGGCGGCAGGTGGTGCGCGATGCAGGCCTGCAGCAGGATTGAACGCCAGCCACAATTGAATTGCCAGGCCCCCCAGGCGGCAGCGAAGAAAACGGTAGATCTATCGGGCGCGCTCCGACAACACTGACCCGGAGAACGCGTGTGCGATAGCTACGATGCATTCTTGAGGCGTATGGTGGTGGCCTGCGCGAAAAGGCCGCGAATTGACTGCGCGCCGGGCTGCAGATACATTAGGGTTGAAGCAAAAACACGGTTTGAATTTCCTGTATTTCAGAGCCTGCGACGTTCAATCGCTATAAAACCAAACCGTCGGTTTTTGCTGCACCTGCATCTAAACCTATACATGCGGTTTGCGACGACATTCACGGACCATTGTTGGCGCGCGCCAACAGAGCGCCAGCCGCGGGCGGTATGCAAACCGCGGTGAGCAGCCGAGACCGTCTGTGCCGCATGAATGGCTTTAAAATCTGCGAGGAGCCGTAATGAATCACCCGAGACTGATTGCCTGTCTGGCATTGGCATGTGGGATGACCGCACTGGTCTTTCCGGCTCACGCCCAACAACCCTATCCGAGCAAGCCCATACGCATCGTCACGCCCTATCCGGCGGGCGGGAGCACGAGCGTGTACGCGCAGTTGATCGGGCAGCGGCTCCACGAGGCGTGGGGCAGACAAGTGCCGGTCGACAACCGCGGGGGCGGCAACACCCTGATCGGCTCCGAGCATGTTGCACGGTCGGCGCCGGACGGCTATACGCTCATGGTGATTACCACCACGCATGTCATCGTCACGCAGATGATCAAGGCGCCGTACGACCCGCTCAAAGACTTTACGCCCATCGCAACGTTGGGGCGCAGCGAGAACATCCTGGCCGTTCACAAATCCCTCCCGGTGACCAGCCTGAAGCAGTTCATCGCATTTGCGAAACCGAGGCCCGGGCAGCTCAACTTCGGCACATCGGGCAGCGGCAGCGTGACGCATCTGGCCATCGAACTGTTCCAGATCGAGGCCGGCATCAAGATGCAGCAGATTCCCTATAAAGGATCCGGGCCGCAGCTCACTGCCTTCCTCGGCGGCGAGATCGAGGTGTATCTGAACGCGGCCGTCAACCTGCTGCCCTTGATCAAAACCGACCGCGTCAAGGCACTGGCCATCACCGGCGATCAGCGCTATCCCGCCGTGCCGAAGGTACCCACGTTCAAGGAAGCCGGCTTGCCGGGCTTCAACGCCAAGGGCTGGTTCGGCCTGATCGGGCCGGCGGGCTTGCCGAAGCCGATACTGGACAAGCTCTCGCAAGAGATCAACAGGGCGCTGGCCGCGCCGGAGTTCTCCGCGCGCATGCGCGAACTCGGCACCGATCCCTTCATCAACACCCCGGAGCAGTTCGGGGAACTGATGAAATCCGACATGGCCCAATACGCCGAAGTCATTAAGAAGGCCAACCTCAAGATGAACTGATCGTGGCACCCACCGGTGGAATTTTCAAGTGAGGTCGGCCGTCAACGGTAGAGGCCGACGGGTTCAAGAGGCTATCTGCATGGCATGGTACTTCTGACATTTTCAGACAGCCTCACTTTCACTACCGTATCGCCTCCGCCACGATCCCCGCGCCCTTGATCACTTTGCGCCAGCGCGCCTCCTCGGCACGGATCATCTCTCCCAGTCCTTCCGGTGTCGTGGTCGCTGCTTCGACGCCCTGGATCAAAATCCGCTGGGCAAATTCGGGTTGCGCAAGCACCCTGTTCAAGTCCGCGTTGATGCGTACCACGATGTCGCGTGGCGTGCGTGCCGGCGCGAGCAAGCCGTACCAAGTTGTGTTGTTAAACCCCGGTAACGTCTCGGCGACAGGCGGCAAATCAGGTGCAGCTCGTGTGCGCGTGGGATGCCCCACCGCGATGGCGCGCAGGCGACCCGTTTTCACGTGCGGCAACACCTGTGGAATCGCAGAGAACATAAATTGCAGTTGCCCGCCAATGAGATCCGTCAGCGCAAGCCCGCCACCTTTGTACGGTACATGCACGGTGCGGATACCGGCCATGATGTCCATCATCTCGCCGCCCAGATGATTCGGCGTCGATGTGCCCGATGAGCCGTAGTTCAACTTGCCGGGCTGCTTTTTGGCATAGTCGATGAAAGCCTGCAGGTTGCTCGCGGGAATCGAAGGATGCAGCGTCAGCATGTAAGGCGCGAACACAATAAGCCCTATCGGCGCAAAATCCTTTTGCGGATCGTAAGCGAGCTTGGTGCCCAGTGCGGGCGTGATCGACAGACCCGTCGAGGTGCCCAGCAGCAGCGTGTAGCCATCGGGCACCGAGGTTGCAGCGAGGCCGTGGCCGATGAGACTGCCCGCGCCACCGCGATTGTCGATCACCAGCTGCTGGCCCCACATTTCCGCCAGGCGCGGCGCGATCTCGCGCGCGGTGTAATCGGTCGAGCCGCCGGGCGGATACGGCACGATGAAGCGGATCGGCTTGATCGGGTATTTCTGCTGCGCGTGCGACTCGCTCGGCGCAAGCAAGCCCGGCAGCCCGGCAGCAGTCATCAATATCAACCAACGCAGCATGTTCATTTTGTTTTTCCCGAGTTATTCGCCGAATTCACGCATTTAACCGCGCATCACACGGCGATACAACCATCAGCGAATGCCGCGGCGCTATATTGCATGCGTCCTTTACACGCAATGCCCACCATGTCGGTTACGTGGTTCGTATTTAGATTAAGAAAAATATTGTTTAAAATAAATTAGTTAAAATAACAACGCATTGGCGGGCAGGGTAATTTAGATTTGACTTGATAGCGCACGGGAGCGCCGATGACCTTTGCCACTGACCGGGCACAACGCATCCTCCAAACCCGCTACCCCAACCTGCCGCGCGCAGCGATCCCCTAGGCCGAAGTCGGCCCGCTCGACGCCATCGGCAGCATGATCGCGGGCGACACGGCTCCATGCCGTAGCGGATGAGCGGCCTGTCCACGGCCGATACGGAATGGCCAGCGTGCGGGGGGGACGGATATTCATGGTCAGGGAATGCTCTCTCGCGCGAGGTACAGTCAATGACATAGCCTTTATAAAAGGCTGTCTATAATGTCAGCCGATAATTGCGGCAAGGTCATTCGATACGTATGGGAGGTTGAGTTGGCGCGAGAAATATTTGTATTGGGCGGCGCACAAAGTGATTTCGCGCGCAATCTGGAGCGTGAAGGCAACAGTCTGTTTGAGTTGTTCCGCGACACCACGGAATCCGCCTTTGCGGCCACAGGCATTGAGCCTAATGAAGTTGAAACCGCGCATGTAGGCAACTTCGCGGGTGAGTTGTTTGGCGGGCAGGGCCAGTTGGGCGGTTTTTTTGGCCACGTGCACCCTGATCTGGCGGGCGTGCCTGCGTCACGGCACGAAGCCGCTTGCGCCTCCGGCAGTATCGCGCTGCTCGCTGCGAGCGCCGAGATCGAAGCGGGCCGGTATGGGCTGGCGCTGGTGCTGGGCATCGAGCTGATGCGAAACGTGCCCGGCCAGCGCGCGGCGGAATATCTGGGATCAGCGGCTTGGGCGGGCCGCGAAGCCACGCAAGCGCGCTATGTCTGGCCCTATATGTTCTCGCAGGTGGCGGCGGAATATGAGGAACGATACGGTCTTGACCGCGCGCATTTGCGCGCCATTTCCGAAAACAATTACGCCAGCGCCAGGCGCAACCCCCTGGCGCAAACGCGCGCATGGAAACTGGGGCCGGAACATTTTGCGGATGATGATCTTGCCAACCCGCCCATCGAAGGTAGCTTGCGCAAGGCCGATTGCGGCCAGGTGACGGACGGCGCAGCGGCGGTTTTCCTCGCCTCGCGTGCGGTGGCCGAACGGTATGCGGCCCGGCGCGGTGTGACGCTCGACGCCATCCCGCGCATCAAGGGCTGGGGGCACTCGACAGCGCCATTACTCTACTCTGCCAAGATCAGTGCAAGCCGCGGACAGCCCTATGTGTTTCCGCATGCGCGCAAGGCCATGATGGATGCGTTGGGCCGTGCCGCGATGGACAACATTTATGCCTGCGATGGTGTCGAGGTGCACGACTGTTTTTCAATCACCGAATACATGGCGATAGATCATTTCGGCATGACACCGCCCGGTGAAAGCTGGCGCGCGATCGAGGATGGCACCATCACACCCGGCGGCAAACTGCCGGTCAATCCGTCGGGCGGACTGATCGGTCTGGGTCACCCCGTTGGCGCAACAGGCGTGCGCATGTTGCTGGATGGCTGGCGGCAAGTGACGGGCAATGCTGGCGACTATCAAGTCGGTGGCGCGAAAAATTTCGCCACGTTTAACCTCGGTGGCAGTGCCACCACCTCGGTGTGCTTTATCGTCGGGCGCTGAGGCCGTGGCCTCCACCGCGGGACCTCGTATTCATGGGGATTGAACAGTTAAAATAAATCAATTAAAACAAATACTTATGTACCAAGGATTTCATTCGGCGTCAGCCCCTTTGATTTTGGGCTGACCGGTTGGCAGGATCGGGATGCCTTAATGTTGACGAAGAAATGGCGATTGAATTTTCCATCCTTCTATTGTGTTTGGTCACCGCGCAAAAATGTGATGCCTTGAACGCGGCGTTCGCCCATGTGGGAATCGATACGAGTATATGAACATACTTATTTTCCCATGATGACGGCAACAATGTGAGACTGGCCAGACCCGATCCCGAGTACTTGCGCAAGCTCGAGGCGCAGGCTGTGCGCAATCCGGCGGCGTATCGCTTCAAAGTCGTCGTACTGGCGCTGTGGGGCGATGTCACACTGACTGCAGCGCAATTGTTGCCAATTGTTTTGCCTATTGCGCTGGTCTTGTTTGTGCTCAACGCCGCGCTCGTGGCCGGCTCGCTGGCGATTCTGAACTGGGCGGGCGTGGCTGCGATGGTGTTGCTGGTCTGGCTCACACGACCGATACACCGCTTCGACGGTACGGAAATCAAGCCCGAGCAGGCACCGGAGTTTTTTCGCACCATCGATGCGCTGCGCGAGAAGCTCTCGGTGTCGTCGCGACTGCGCGTACTGGTCGATGATGATTTTAATGCCAGCGCCGCCGAAACGCGTGGCGCGTTGGGTTTTCTTGGCCGGCAGCAGACGCTGACACTGGGCATTCCGCTGCTGTGCGTGTTGTCGCGCGAGCAAATGCTGGCGGTCATCGGCCACGAGTTGGGTCATTTTTCGCGGCGTCATGGCCGCTTCGGGCATTGGCTGTATCGTGCGCGCGGCGGCTGGATGCTTTACGCGCAGGACGTGTTGGAGTCCGGCACAATCTTCGAGCGTGCGGCGGCGGGTTTCGCGCAGCGCTTTGTGCCGTACTTCAGCGCCTGCAGTTTTGTATTGGCGCGCCAGTGCGAATACGAAGCGGATGCGGATGCGGCGAGTGTCACCAGTGCCGACGCCATTTCGCAGGCGCTGACGCGGCTGGGGATTTACGGCCGGCTGTGGTACGGTGGTTTTCGCCGGGAGACCAATCGCTGGCGTCTGAATAACACTGATGTGCCGCAGGATTATCTGCAGCGCTTCATGCAGGTGTGGCCGCGCTGGCCCGAGCCGGACGTGGCACGCTGGCTGCGACAGGCGCTCGCAGAAAAGCCCGACTGGATCGATACCCATCCTCGATTGCCGGAACGGGTTGCGGCACTGGGCAAACACGCCACGGCGGGCGACCTGCAGGGGCCGTGCGCGGGCGAGGCTTTGTTTGGCGAGCAGTGGGGCAGCATCATGCAGGCCTTCAATCAGCGGTGGGCTAAGCTAGTCGAGCGTCAATGGCTGTTTCGTCACCTGTATCGCAAGTCGGTGCTTCAACCTTTGCTGCAAATGAATCCGGCGCAGGCATCAGCACAGCCGGTGTCGGCGCAATTGCTGCGCGCGGAAGCGGTGATGGACGATGACCCGGAGCAAGGACGGCTGCTGCTGATGGCGCTGGCAGCGCAGCATGCCGATGACGCCGAGGTGTCGCTGCGCGCAGGGTTGATGCTGGGGGAATGGGAACCGGCGCTGGCGATGTCGCTGCTGCAGCGTGCCGCGACGCTCGATCCCACTTATCGCGCGCAGAGCTTTCAGGGACTGCGTGCCTTGCACGAAACGGGCGGCAATGGCAAAGAGGCGGATCGTTATACCGCGCGCTGGGAGTTCGCGGTGAAGCACGCTGAACGTGCTGGTCTTGCGCTGGATGAAGCCCTGGTAAATGGCGACGTTACGGCGTCAGTGTTTGATGTCACGGCAAAATCGTTGATGGCCAGCGCGGCGCAGGCCGATGCATGCGTGGCTGAGTTATGGTGGTTTACGCGCGCGATTGAAGTGTCACTGCAACGGGCCGGCGGCGTGCAACGATCGGTCAAATATCCGATGCAGTTCGGCTTGTGGGTGATTGATCCGGAAATCATGCGTCAGGCCGGAGAAAACGAAGATCATGTCGCAGAGCGTTACACCGGCTACCTGCAGACCTTGTTGTCATCCAACGTGTTGGTCGCCGGGAAAGCCATTTACACCACGGAAAATCGTGATCGCTGGGTGGTGGATTTAATGGCCAGATTGCCGCAGGCTTGTTGTTTTAAGCGCGTGTAGTTTTCCGGGGGAACCCACGGAGAATTGAAATAAATTCTTCGCAGATGAGTAGTACTGGGGACGGCTCGAATTCAATGAAATAAATCCAAGGGGTCAGCAGCAACCCAAGGCTCATCGCGGTGATAGAAGAACCGGCGGTGATCGAAAAGAACCTCCCGCATTCGAGGTTGACACTGCCGCCTTGTGTTGCACCCGCCAAGTGGCAACTGGAATTGTTTGAGGGGACTTGAGCAAGCAGAGACGGTTTCTACCGGACCGGTAGAGTGATGTAGGCTGCTCACAGACAAGGCCAGAAGTATTCAATTCAAGCAATGTACCAGTGCGCAGAAAGCGTGGTCGTGTTTAAGGGATTTGCACGGTGCCCCTGGTGACCGCAATTTTCCATAGATAAATGATTATTGTAAGTTATTGTTTTTAATAGATAATTTATGATTTCTGTTTTATAATTGGTAGCAATCGTGTTTATCGATATACGGCTGAGGAGCCCACCCATGAATCATCACAACAAGCCTGTGCGGCTACTGGCCTTGGCGCTATCCGCCGCGCTGTTTGCGTTATGCGGCGCTGTGGCTGCGCAAACGTTCCCATCGAAACCCATCCAATTTCTGGTGAGTTTCCCACCGGGCAGCGGTACGGATCTGGCAGCGAGGGTGATCGGAGACAAGTTGCGCGAGCGCACCGGGCAACCGGTGGTGATCGTCAATCGTTCCGGCGCCGGTGCAGTGTTGGGTGCGGCGTATGTCGCCAAGGCGACCCCTGATGGTTATACCATCGCGATTGCCGCCAGCACGGAACTTACCGTTGCACCGAACACGCGGCTAAACCTGGGCTACAACCCTCGCAAGGATTTCTCGATGCGTGCCTTGCTCGCGGAGATCCCGCAATGCATCGTGGCGGGCGCGGGCTTCAGTGGGCGCACGGTGGTCGATATCATTGCCTTGGCTAAAAAGCAGCCGGCGAAAGTGAGTTTTGCCTCGTATGGCGCGGGTACGTTGGCGCATCTGGGCATCGCGTTGTTGTCACATGAGGCAGGCGTCGACGTGCTGCATGTGCCGTATAAAGGCGGCCCGTCGGCGCACCCGGATGTGGTCAATGGCCGCGTGCAAGTGCTGTGGGATTCGGTCGCCGGCACGCGCCCGCTGGTGAATGGTGGGAAACTCAGAATGCTGGCCGTTACTGGCGCTTCGCGCTTGGCGGACGTGCCCGATGTGCCGACGGTTGCAGAATCTGGCTTTAAGGGCTTTGACGTGTCGGGCTGGACGGCGGCTGCCGTGCCCACCGGCACGCCCAAGGATGTCGCGGAATTTTTGACCGTTGAGCTAAGCCGTATCGTGAGACTGCCCGATGTGCGGAGCAAGCTCGCGTCGAGCGGGCTGGTTTCAATTGGCTCCAGTGCGGCAGAAGCAAGTGCGAGGTTAAATGCTTACCTCGATAAATTTGCCCTGGCGGTAAAAATTTCCGGTTATCAACCGGATTGAGTCTGGTACGAGACTACTCCGCCTGCCCGCGGATGCCGCCGATAAAATCGACGAGCACGTCGCGGCGCGTGTCAATAGTGCGAAGAGCCGCACCGGCACCCAATCAGAAAGGAGGCTCACTTCGAGCAAGCTCAACCCGTATAGCGCTACGCTTCGTACGGGCTACGAATCTCCCTGAACCTGTGCTCGTTTACGCGTCGCCGCCCACAGCCCGTAGCCGGTAATCACTACGCACATTGCGACGGCCAGGATGACGCTGCTGTAGTTGCCGTAGCGGTCAAACATCCAGCCCGCCCACCACGGTCCGAGTGCCGCGCCGAGGCCAAAGCCCAAGTCGAGCAGGCCTAGGATGGTGCCGAGGTTCTTGCCTGAAAACCGGTCCGAGACGGCAGACGCATATACCGGGGAGATGCCGTTAAAGCCGATGCCGTAGGTGAGTAGATAGCCCGCGAGTAGCGCGATCCTCAAGCCGTGCGCTTCCGGCGGCAGCAGCGACGCAAACCACAGCAATGCCAAGCCCACGAGGCTGATGGCGCAGATGAGGACGACGCAGGACGAGCGGCCGATGCGGTCGGAGACGGGCCCCCAGATCAGGCCGCCGCCAGCGCGCAGCACGCCCTGCACGCCGAAGATCAGCGAGGCGAGCGTCAGGCTGTACCCCATGTCCACCAGCATGCGCGTCTGGTGCACGACGATCACCATGGTGCACACGCCGGTCGCGGCGACAGCCAGCGCGAGCAGCCAGAATGCGGGTTCTCGCAGCGCTTCGCGGATGGTCGTGCCGTGCGGTTCGGGCGCGGCCTGCGCGGCAGGTTCGCGTGACGTACCGTCGTGCGCAAGACCTACGGCCCCGGCGGAATGGCGGTGAAACAGTACGTTGAGAGGAATCAGTACCACCATCGCGGCGGCGCCGAACCACCACAGCGTTTCACGCCAGCCAATACGCGCGATCAATTCTGCGCTGATGGCAGCGATGGCGAGCGAGCCCAGCCCCACGCCCGCGAGCGTTAGCGCAGAGGCGAGGCCCCGCTGTTGCACAAACCATCGCGGCACAATGGCCATGTGCGGAATGAAGCCCAGCATGGCATAACTTAGGCCCAGCATGACGCCATAGACCAGGGTCAGCCCGGCGAGTGTTTCGACGCTGGCGCAGAGCATCAACCCCGCGCCCATGCACAGCGCGCCAAAGGTGAACACCACGCGAGCGCCCAGGCGGTCGAACAGGTAGCCGGCGAGCGCCGCCGTGAAGGCATAGATGATCATGGCGGCGGACACCACACTTGCCGTGTCCGCGCGCTTCCAGCCGGTTTCGTCGAGAATGGCGGAGTAGTAGACGCCGAACGAGAAGCGAAACCCCAGTGACACGAACAGGGTGACAAACATCACGGCCACGATCACCCAGCCGTAATAGATGCCCCGCCGCTGGAACCAGGCGATCAGCAGTGGCGGGGTCATGTGAGGAAGCGGGGATTATGTGGCATGGGTAGGTTGTATGCAGCGAAGCGCGATACAGGTTCCCGTATTGCGCTTCGCTCCCTACGGGCAAAGGTCGAGCTACGCGTTTGCGCAACCAAATCAAAGGGTACGAGTATGGAGTTTCCGGTTACACAAACGAGTCTGAGTTTTGTATTCATACATTTTGTCTTCGCAAAGAAAACAAAAATCTAACGATATTCTTCCAATGCATTGAGCCGCGCGGGTAAAAAGTCCAGCCTTGTGCTTTCATGTAACTATCTGTTTTTATTGAATTATTTAAAAGGGGGAAATTCTGAGGCGTTCATCGGTCTCATGCACGGCGATGTAGAGCATCTCCGGCAGCACCATATGCCGATCAAAAATGCAAGGCCGGTTCTGATACCCGATACGCAATGGGTAGCGAAACGCGCATGTGATAAATATCGCTGTGGGCCAGCCCTTGCGTTCGAGCATGGCGTTGGTAGCGATGGTGCGCCCATGTTGACTGCGGCAATCTGAGCGGCGGGATCCGTCGCATTACGCGCCACACCTAAAAGGTCGCGTCTGCCCGTCAGCACCGAGTCGTCATACTGCATCGGGCCTTCAGACAACAACTCGTGGGTGGTGAGCGAACCATCCGGGCTGCACGCGAAAAATCAATGGTATTACTGCACCTTCAAATAGGTTGATTTGCCACCATCCGCAGGTACGGTGGCACCCGTCATCATGGCCGACTCATTCGAGGCGAGAAACAATGCAAGCGCTGCAATTTGTTCCGGTTCCGAAACCGAAAACGGATAGAGCTTTTTGAGATTGTCGTAGGCCAGCCGCTGCGGGGTCTTCTCGCCATTGGGATCTTCCCAGCGCTTCAATTGCCGCTCACTGCGCACCACGCCGAGCGCGATGGCGTTGGCGCGTATGCCATATTACGCGTACTGGGCAGCCAGCGTGCGCGTAAACGCCACAATACCCCCCTTGGAAGCGGCATACGCGGGTTTCACCGACCCCACCATGCCCAGCGACGATGCAAAGTTGATGATTGAGCCGCCGCCCGCCTGTATCAAATGCGGTATGCCAAACTTGCAGGTGAGGAACGGATGAAACAGATTCAAGGCGATGGTCTTGTGCCAGTTGTCGATGTCCATCTCGTGCACGGGGTAATCTTGCTGCGTCGAACCGCCCGCACAATTGACAATCACGTGGAGCGCGCCAAACTGCGCCACCGTGCGTTCCATCGCCAGCCTGACCGAATCCACCTGCGTCACGTCGGTCTGAACAAACAAGGCGTCGCCGCCTTGAGCGTGTACTGCGGCCTGCACGTTCGTACCCGCTTCCGCATTCAGTTCAATGAGTGCCACGCGCGCGCCTTCTCGCGCAAACAATAGCGCCGCGGCCTTCGCAATCCCCGCGCCCGCACCGGTAATGAATGCCACCTTGCCGTCCAGCCTGCCCATACGTTACTCCCCTGATTGTCGCTACTCCGCGGTGATGCCCGTGGCTTTTACAATCGGCCCCCATTGGGCGAATTCATCTCGTATAAACTGCGTTGCGCGTTGCGGACTGGAATCGGGCACGGGGTCGAAGCCGGCTGTCAGCAAGTCTTTTTGAAACGCATCGTCCTGCATCTGCTTCGACACGGCCTGGTGCAACTGATCGATGATGTGTTTGGGCGTGCCTGCCGCGCCGCTCAGCAGCACGCAAGAGTAGGCCACCGCGGGAATGCCGAACTCGGCCAGTGTCGGTATTTCCATGGCCACCTGTGAACGCTTTTCGCTGAAAGCCGCCAGCGCACGCAACTTGCCTGCGCGGTGATACGGCATGGCCGTTCCCAGCGCCATCATCACAATCGGAATCTGCCCTGCCACCACGTCGGTCAGGCTCGCACCGCTGCCGCGATACGGTACGTGGACAATGTCGAGCCCGCCCGCTCTGAGCTTGAACAACTCGCCTGCAAGGTGAATGATGCCGCCTTGCCCGGTCGAGCCATAAGCATATTTGCCGGGCATGGCCTTTACGCGCTTGACCAGCTCCGGCAATGTGCGCGCCACCGTGGGATGCACAGTCACCGACGTGGTACTGGTGCCTAACAAGTGCACATGCGACAAATCCTTGAGTGGATCGTACGGAATGTTCTTCATCGTCAGCGGATTGAGAATGTGCGTCGAAATCGTGCCGAGTATCAGTGTATGGCCATCCGGCTTCGAGCGCGCCACGTCATGCGTGGCGATGGTGCCCGATGCCCCCGTCCTGTTTTCGACCACGATCATCTGGCCCAACACCGGCGTCAGCCGTACTCCCAGCTTGCGTGCAATGATGTCCGTGGAGGCACCCGCCGCAAATGGCACCAACAGGCGAATGGGTCGATCCGGATATTTTTCCTAGGCCTGCGCGCCTGCGGCAAGCAAAGGCACGGCGCAACAAACAACTGCCCTTACAACCATGGGCCGCACAGCTGGGTGCACGTGATTTTTTTGCATAATATTCAATGTATTCCAGCGCCGCCGTGTGGTCAACCGAGAAAACCACGCAGGTTCCTGCGCGTACGGCCTTGCGCGAGTAGCGTCTGAAATTTCGCCCGTCGCGCAGTAGTCAGACCCTGCTCGTCCACGGCGTCTAGCAGGTCATCTGCGATGGCTGCGCGCGGTACCCTTGTCGCGTTCATCCGTAATCGACGAAGATGTTTGCAAAAGAGGCCACCCCGGTGGTACACAAAGTCATGGATTTGGCGGCTTTTGGTGAGAGATGATCTTGTGGGATTTGTGGGACAGGCGGTGGCGTTGCGAATCAGGCATGATAGACCGGCTGGTGGGGCCTGGATACAGTCGGAGTTATGCAAGAAAGGAATTTGAAAATCCTGTCCCTGAATGGAGTTTCGACTCATAAGAGTGTTTCCTGAGGAGGTTGAAAATGGCTGAAAGCCTCGGCAGTTCTTGCTTTCGACTTGTCACTATCGCGGTATGTACGCTTGGTCCGGCAAACTGGGCGGTTGCGCAAAATTATCCCGTGAGGCCCATACGCCTGATCGTTCCCTCTGCGCCTGGAGGAGCACCTGACATCACGGCGCGACTGATCGGCAACGAATTGACTCAGCAGATGAACCAGCAAGTGGTGATAGACAATCGCCCCGGCGCAAGTGGCGTTCTCGGTTTCGACATGATCGCCAAGGCTCCCCCGGACGGGCACACCGTGGGGGCCGCGATTTTTCCCTTCTCAACCAATCCCGGCGTTTATGCAAAGCTTCCTTATGATACCGAGAGGGATTTTCAGGCTGTGATCCGGCAGCACACAGGCTCGAACATCCTCACGGTTACACCGTCATTGCCGGTTCGGTCGGTGCGCGATCTGATCGCTCATGCCAAGGCGAATCCGGACAAGTTGTTGTACGGCAGCACGGGTGGCGGCACAACGAATGTTTTGACCGTTGAAATGTTCAAGATGATGACGGGCACGCGCATCATGCAGGTCAACTACAAAGGCATTCAACAAGCGATTGCCGAAATGATTGCCGGCCAGATTCATATCGTTTGCGACAATACGCCTTCGATATTGCCTCATGTCAGGGCAAACCGGGTGCGTGCGTTGGCGGTCACGACGTTGAAACGGTCGCACTCTGCGCCGGAAATCCCGACCGTCGATGAATCAGGTCTGCCTGGATTTGAGCTTGCAACGTGGAGCGGATACATGGTTCAGGCTGCGGTTCCACGAAACATAGTCATGCGCCTGAATGCTGAGATTGGCAAGGCGTTGACGCTACCGGCGGTTGCGGACCGGCTGATGTCTCTGGGATACACGCCCGTGGGAGGAACCCCGGAAGAGTTTGCTCAGCTAATTCGTTCGGAAACTGCAAAATGGGCTAAAGTCATCAAGGCTGCAAGTATCAAGCCACAGTGATTGGTTGCAGGATGGGGGAAACAAGTAATTCATGGGCATAAACGCTCTTTTGAGAAGAATAAAAAGTGTTTAAAAACAGATACTTGTAAAACATTTAGCACCGCTCGCGGGCACGCATGTAATGGCCGGCTGCGGCTACCGTGACACCATGGCGAATGGCGGTCAGCGTATGCTGCAGCGGCTTGCACGAGCGCAAATGCATCTGCACATCGCGCGGTTACCAGCAACATAGTGGGTAAAGGGCGCGTAACCCGCAATCCGTAGGGCGCCAACAAGGGAAGCGCATTGCGCTGCATGTATTCGTTGCTTACAGCAACAAATGCCATATTCAGTAACTATCTGTTTTTATTTACTTATTTAGAATAGAAAATACCCGCCCACGCCCGCTGCTGCGAGCGTTGTCGTTTCAGCTGTCGCGCCTGCAAAGGTTGCGGCGGGGCATCGAACCACTCCACGCTACATCTCGCACCCGGCGATAGCGAACGAAAGACTATCCGTCTCAAGCATATTGGGCTCGATCCACCGCCGCCGATTGCAACGGCGCGCAAGCAGGTGGATTTGTTCGAAGGGGTAGAGACAGCTTGAGAGGCGGCTGGTTTTGCACGGGGCCGAGCCGGCGGCTTTGCTCATTTTATAAATATTATTTAAAAACAATAGGTAATTATGGCGAAACGTAACCAAAGTAGAGTTTCAAGAAAAGCTTAAAAACGTTGTCGTTGCGGTGATTGTATCGGTATTCGATTTCCTTCAGATACATCGGGAAATAATACTTCGACACGCCGCGATAGTTGTAAAGAATGTGCTT
>SXGR01562487.1_pt1 | contig 21152 bp, 17 predicted proteins | sample 3174711 | NCBI WGS metagenome assembly SXGR01 (sample SAMN11356860, study PRJNA531348) | freshwater metagenome | isolation source: freshwater sample F1-60 | place: China: Fuxian Lake, Yuxi | collected 2017-12-25 | reverse complement strand
CCGTTTAAATATAACGCTGTAACCCCCTTTTCGGCACGGCCTGTTTTACCAGACCAGCTTACTGCGAGAGTTATTTGTTGTGGCAACTGATTGCTCAGCTGCCGGGCTCTTCACTCATCGTGCATTTCAATTTTCAATGAACTCAGCGGACCTTCACTTTCGCTCCGAGCTGTTTTTAGTTATTTAACCTGAGTTTAACCTCATTTCAAAATTGAAAAAACTTGTAAAGCTCAGATTTTCAACGTTTCAGTCGAAAATCACCCTTTCAGGCGACGAAAAAATGTGATTGAAGATTATTTCAGCTTCAACCCGATCCGGCTGATGAACTCAGCGGCTTTTAACCGCTTTGTTCGTAAGAACGACTACAGTTAAGCCTACGACCTTAAGACTGACAACACCTTTCTGGTAAAATTTTTGAAACTGATCGGGAACAGCCAGTTTCATTGGGGTTTTTGGAGCAGAATTTCTTCGAGAAGTTTTAAATTCCGCATCCAGGGACGCACCTTTTTCTGTAGGCGATCCCCCTGTTGGGTGACAGATGTTGACGTTGTTTCCACCTTTGAATGGTGAGAAAAACTTTTGTTTCGCTGAGGTTTTTTGGATTTTTAGGAGCTGGAGGCGATGTTTGTGGCTCGAGAATCAGCCTGATCTGTTCCCCAGGACCATCAAGCCTCACACCCTCGTTTACCCCGGAATGCTGCGAGCGAGCGGTTCACAGCGCTTGGACTCATGATTTTCCGAATCTTCTCGATCTGCTTTATCTACCCGTTGGGTTCGATATAGGTTTTGCCATGCTGATGCTGCGTCGTTCGGTCGATCCGGAATGGGCCCCTCGAGTGACCCGCTGTCTGCACGATTTGCTGGTGGATCACGCTCACCTCGAGCGCAAGGCTGCAACCACAGCCATCCATCTCGAAAAATATCGGGAACTTTTTCCAAAGGTGCATGCCCTCAACCGAATCGCGATGGAGGAGTTGGAGCACTTCGAATTGGTTCTAGGGCTTCTGGAGCAACGCGGTTGGGCTTTTGACCAACCTCAGCGCAGTGAATGGATCACGGGCATGATGAGAGGCGTTCGGCAGGGGCGCCGCGAGTCTGCCATCGACCACTTGGTTGTGTGCGCCCTAATCGAGGGTCGTAGCTGCGAGAAATTTCAAATCCTCGCAACCTATCTCACCAACGTTGAACCGGATCTTTCGCGCTTCTATCAGTCGTTGGTCGAGTCGGAGGGCAACCATTACGCAACCTATCTTATCATGGCCCGGGAGATCGACCTAGATGAAGCAAACTCGCGTCTGGATTGGTTCCTCGACCGAGATAGCGATCTGATGGGACACCGACACGATTTGTGCATCCTGCACTAAATCGTCTTCGAGTTGAGGCACTAGGGATCCCTGCGTCGGGTCACTGGGGAATCGGCATCAACGCGGTCCAGCGGCAGTCGCGGCAACAGGTCGCTTGTCCGGTATACTGGGTTCGACATCGCGGACAATATTGCGTGTGAGCCATATCCTCGGCCCGGGGAGGCGAGTCCCAATGGGCTGGGTCGATACCTCGCCTTCGAGCCAGCACTTCAATGGCCGCACAAACCTCCGCAGATTCCACTGCATCGACAGTGATCGCAGAACTAGCCGAACTCTCAGAGGCAACCGAGTATCGCAAGCGGCGCCATTCAGCGGCGGCTAATTCGTCCCATCCCTGAAAACCGGGCAAGGCCGCGGCCACAGCCAATGGGTGAAATCCGTCTAAGGCCTGCTTCTGAGCGAGATCCCAAGACCGAATCGCCGCCAGCGGAGAGAGACACGCCGAGAGCACTAACCTAAGACGCTCGTCCCCAGACTCGGAGAAGGTTTTGCTGTGAGCTCGGGCAAGGATCCAGGCATTGGCGACCATGAGAATCAACGCTCCGGAGGCGAGAATCCAGAGCATCGGCTGGAGCCCCATGAACTGCAGCAGCAAGGGGCACACAACCCAGACCAGCCCCCACAGGCCCCAAGAGGTCCAGCGGAGCGTCTGGAACGCCTCCTCAACGCCCTGATACCGCCTGCCGATATCCACCACGCTGAAGGCTGTTTCGATGGAAAGCCTGAGGGCGGTTGAAACGGTGGACGCTGTGGGTGGAGACGTTCGGACCGAATAGGCCCGACCCAGTTGAGGGACCGGGTACACCCAGTGCAGAGATCCACGCGATGAGGATATCAGCCCCCCTCGGGTGAGCGCCTCCCACCCGCGCCCACGACGCCTCAAGAGCCAAGCGTCGGAGCGCACCCAAACCAAGAACTCGGACAAATACAGCAAAAGAAGACACCCCAAGAGCATTTGCACCGGGCTCATGACGCAACTTCCCTACTAGGATTATACCTCCAAGGCTTCGCCCGGTGCTGGTTGCAGCACCTGAATTTTGGGATGGCGCGTTTGGATTTGCTCACAAATCCAACCCTTGGCTTGGGTGTCGCCATGACCCAAGACCACCACGCGGGGATTGATCTCTGAAACCATGTTCATGAGGTCGTCACGATGGGCGTGCGCGGTTAGATCGAAGTCGAAGACCTCGCAGTTTCGATTCAACTTTCCAACCGAAGGGCTGAAATGGAATCGCTCACCATGCTTGGCCGCTTTAAGACGACCACCAGGGGTCTCCGAGTCGGCGTAGCCCACAAAGAAAATACCATGCCGTTCCTCACCCACAATGCGTGCAGCCAAGGCGTGGGCTCCGGTATTTTCGCTCATCATGCCAGCAGTCATGACAAAGATCCTACCGCCACGCAGCGACATGGATTCGATGTCGTTGGTGGAGACCACCTGAATGTTCAGCGCATTGGTCAACTTGAGGTTCGGATGATGCCGATTGGTTCGGTTGGACTGGAGATCGTAAATCTCGGTGAAGACCCGTCCCAACCCTCCGATGTACACCGGTTGTTCCCGAAGTTTTCCCGCCCGCATGAGCAAGGCAAGGTAGGCGAGGATCTCTTGGGTTCGCCCCAGCGCAAAGGCCGGGATGAGTACCGTACCTTTGCGGGCCAGAACCCGGTTGATTCCTTCGGCCAGACGCTCCAGTTCTTGATCTCGACTGAAATTAGGAGGCAATTGACGAGCTCCCCGAGTGGTTTCCATCACCAACACATCGGCTCGTACCCCCTCGAAATCCGCGCCGCGGAGGAGGGTCTGGTCGTGAAAACAGACATCGCCCGAATAAAACATGGTCTGCTTGCGACCCCGCACCAAAACACCGGCCGAACCTAGGGCATGACCCGCATCGAAGAATTCTAAGGTCGGTCCATGCCGACGCCCCGGAGTGGCTCCCTGGCTGCGGGCAAACTGAGCCCACTCGATCTCGCGACGATAGCCGAATCCCTGAAAGACTGGGGCGTAATCGTCCACCTCTTCATGCGTATAGAGCGGGTATTCGCGTATCCCCAGCTCATCGCGCTGGCGAACCATCACATTGACCGAATTATGCAGGACTCGCTCAACGATGAAGTAGCTCAGGTCCGTCATAAGCACCCGAGCATGTGGGAAATACTGAAGGGCCACCGGTAGCGATCCGACATGATCATGATGGCAGTGGGTGAGCGCGATGGCGTCAACCTCCAGATCCTTCACCGATTCATACAGTGGGAGAGAGGAAAGGCCTTCGCGCTTCGGGTGAGTCCCGGCGTCCATCAAAAGTTGGTGCCCATCGACGGAGAGCATCCAGGCACTGGCACCGATGTCGTTGTCTGGATTGAGGTTCGTGATCCGCATCGCGGACATGGATAGACCCGGAATCCCCCTCACCGCAAACGCGGAAAGCGTTTATTCGCCATTGGAGGCTCCGGTGAATCGTGACTCAGAGGTCGATTTGAGGACCAAACTCGCCACCAATCCACGTTCCTGGCCTCGGGTCAATTCGAGTCGTCCCTGACACGCTGCCATGCAGGTCTTCACGATAGCCAAACCCAGACCAGTGCCTCCGGTGTCACTCGAACGGGCTTGATCCGGCCGATAAAAGGGTTCGCCCAATCGGCCCAATTCGGATTCAGAGACACCCGGACCGGAATCTACCACTCGCCAGAGCACCTGATGGGAGCCTGAGGAAAAGGCCTCGATCCAGATAGGTCCGCAGGCGGCAGCGTGATTTCGGGCATTCCTTAGGAGATTTCCCATGGCTCGCTCCACCAGTTCCGGATGCCCCAGAGCCTGCAACTCCTCGGGCACCTGAACCGTGAGACCGGTCGCCTCGGGCATTTCCCGAGCCATGACCCGGCGAGTCATTTTAGCCAGAGGGAGGGACGTCATCTCCGCGTCAGCGGGTTTCAGCGCCGCCTTGGAGAACTGCATCAATTCATTCACCAAGGTGGACATGTGACGAACTTCTTCACGCACGTCGTCCACATAAGAACGGGCGTCGTGGTCGGTCCGCTGCTCCAAAATCCCCAGCGCCATTTCCATGCGAGCTAGGGGCGAGCATAACTCGTGGGCGACATCTCCCAGAAACCGCTTCTGCCCAGTCACCAAGCCTTCCAATCGAGCGGACATGCGATTGATCGCACCGCCCAATCGGCCCAACTCGTCTCCGCGCTCTTCGGGCACCACAGTATTGAATCGACCCTCAGCGATACGCTCGGTGGCGGCCGAGATTTGAGAGACGGATCGAGTAATTCCCCGCACGAACGGAAACCACCAAAGTACCGAGACGGCGATCACCGCCGAGGCGGCCCAGAACCAAGATTGGACATCAAAGAACAAACCGCCTGCCGACAAGGTCTCCGAGACCATCGCCATCCGCACACCTCGCGGAAGACCCGGTCCACGAATCGGATTACCATGGACCAACCAATACTTCGCTGGACTACCGGCTCGAAGAAAAACCCGTGGTCCCCCCATCGAGGACCGTGGCCCCGATCGCGGGGGTCGCGGCCCCGGCTCGAAATGATCCTCGGGAGGCTGTCCCGGCGGAGGCCCTGACCTTCGGTCATCAAACCCGGGACCCGGCTGCACCAAGGCTCGGAGGCGGAGCGCCAACTCAGCGGGCACCTCCAGCTTGGCTCCCAAAAAAAGGGACCCGTCTTCCCGCAACAGCATCAGGCGCACCGGATAGGCTTCCTCGAAGCGGGCCATCGCCCGTTCCCACTCGACGATCGGGCGGTCCCGCAATTCGGCCATCAACGCCCCGGCTGGAGCCTGAGAACGATCCCCTGCGGCCCGGCCCAGCAACGATTCCCCACCGAGCTCGGTCCACAGGAAGACCCCAAAAGCGCCCCCCAAAATAAGCAGGTTCAGGAGCAGCCAGATGAGGATACGGCTGAACAGTGGAATTCGAAGGGTCATTCAGGATCCTCCGGATCGACCATCATGTAGCCCGCCGAACGGAGCGTGCGGATGAAGCGCGGATGCTTGGGGTCGTCGTTGAGTTTTTTGCGCAGAGCCGAAATGTGGACGTCGATCGAGCGGTCGAACACGTCGTAGTCCCGCTCTCGAATCTCGTCGAGCAACGCCTCTCGGGTCTTGACCCGCCCACGGGCCTTGGCCAGCGAGACCAACAAGTCGTATTCCACCGGGGTTAAGCTCAGCGGGACATCGCCCAAGACAGCGGATCGAGAGGCCGGACGAACCCGCAGCGGACCCACGACAACTTCTCCTTCTGAGGTGGCATCGGGCCCCGGGGAGCGGACAGTGCGTCGAGTGACCGCTCGCAATCTGGCCAGGAGTTCGCGGGTGGAAAAGGTCTTAGGCAGGTAGTCGTCGGCCCCCATTTCCAGACCAACGATTCGGTCGGCTTCGTCACCTCGGGCCGTAAGCATCAGTACAGGCACGTCCACCTTGGCGCGGATCCGTTTGAGAACCTCGAATCCGTCGAGACCCGGCAGCATGAGATCAAGAAGGACGGCATGCCACGTCTCTCCTACCGCACGGTCTACCCCTTCAGGACCTGTATGAACGACCTCCACCGAATATCCCATGGGAGCGAGATAGTCACGAATCAGGCGGCAGAGCTTCCGGTCATCATCGATGACCAAAATGCGGGGCAGCGTGTCCCGGGATGCGGAGTCGGCGTGATTGGATTTCATGAGAAAAACAAGAGCAACCCATCGGGCTGGATCTCAAGCAGGCTAGTCGGCACTGAGAGGAACCAGACACATATTTACGCCTGCTTAACAATTTTCCCTGCGAGACACATCATTTCATTACAGAAGTGGCGTTGTATGTTTTCAGAACGCCGTGGTGAGCATTCGCCCAGCGTCCAGTTCCACAACACACCATCGATACTCCATGAAAAAACTGAATTGCACCTTACTGGCGCTGGCTTTGGCTGGCGCAACCCTCACCGCCATCGCCCAAAACGAGGAGCGCCCCCGGCCTCCCGGCGGTCCTGGCGGTCCTGATGGACGGCCGCGAATGGTCTCCCCATTGATGGAAGCCCTCGATAAGAATCATGACGGCGTTTTGGATGCCGACGAAATCAAGAATGCCGCGACCGCCTTGCTGAAACTCGACAAGAACGGTGACGGTAAGCTCGCTCAAGAAGAACTCCGACCGGCTCGCCCGCCGGGTGGTCGTGGACCCGGTGGTCCCGGTGGTCCTGGTGGTCCCGGTGGTCCGGATCGAGAGGGACGTCCCCAAGGCGAGGGCCGTCCAGGGCGCCCTGAAAAACAGTAATCTCCTCGCCTAAAGACTCCACGCCGGCGACTTCCACTCCTTGAGGAAGTCGCCGGTTTGTTTTTCTGAGATACCGAACGAGCGAAGCCCGGCTGAGAAGTCCAGCACTAACCAAAAAAACTAATCCCGGCCCAAGACCCATCGGGCCAGTTGCACCAGGGAGGCGGGCTGTCCGGTCCGCAACACGGCCGTCTTGAAAATGCGAGCGCAGCCCCACAGGACAGCAACATCGGAAAGCAGCAACAGAACCAGAGTCCCTATCACCTCTCGCAATGGAGGGTTGGCCGCGACCCGGTTCATCATCACAAACGGCGTATAGGGCGGTATCCAGGACAACACCGTCGCCACCGGGCCATTGGGATCCTTGGGTATGAAAGCGATCGAAACCAAGGGAACCATCATCAGCAAGGCAATGACTCCGGTGAAATTCTGAGCCTCCTTCAAATTATTGCAGGTGCTTCCCAAAGCCAAAATTACCGCAGCATAGAAAAGGTAGCCCAGCAGAAAATAGAGAACGAACGCGGGCAGCAGCCAAGAATCCAACAACAAGGTGGCCAACTCCAGAGGCAAGCGGTTGGCGATGGAATCAGCCGCCAAAGCCGCAGCCCCGGCCGTGTGCAGGGTCCAAAAGGTCATCAACACCAGCGACCCGATCCAGCCCAGAGTCATCACGGCACCTACGGCCGCCACACCCACCAACTTTCCAGTCATCAACTCGAGCGGTGTCACTGAGGAAAGCAACACTTCCAAGATCCGGTTAGAGCGTTCCTCGATCAGTGAATTGAGCAGCATTTGAGAGATACTGAACACGGCGATCCACAGCAGGTACACGAACGCACTGGGAGCCCATTGCCTGAGCAAATCCGCCATCCCTACCTGCTCCTCTCCCTCAGCTTTACGGGGATTGAAACTCATTAACTGCGCCTGGGAGGCCTCCACTTGGGCGATGGTAGAGGGGTCCATTCCCAACCGGGAGTACTCGCGACTTCGAAAATTTCTCGAAAGCGCATCAACGATGCGGTCTTGCAACTGAGTGTCCGCCTGATTGGCCGACCAAAATCTCAAGATCGGCGGCGCATTGGAGGACGGTCCGTCCTGCAGGATGGCGACGGCGAAGAGCGGCACCTCTTCGTCGACTCCAACCGGCTTGAAAAGGCGTTCCTCCCTCATCCAGTCCCGAAGGCGTCCCTCAAACTCGGAAAGATGACCGCGCCACTCCAACTCTGGGGGCAGTGCCACCAGACGATTGAGCGGAGTTGGGGGCGCGAACCGGCCCGCATCGACTTTCATCAGCGGCCCTAAATCTTCCTGCAATTTCGACCACGCTTGAGGTTGTTTATCTGCGGCCGGAAGGGCCTGTCCAGACTTCAACCTCGGTGCAACCCATTCGCGAAAGTGAAATAATTCACGACGAGATTCAGCAGTCTTCAGATGGTGGAGGACCACGTCGAATAAGCGCTCTCCGGCCGTCGCGTCGATCAGAGCGAGGTGGCGGGTGGGAGTCCCCTTGCGAGCCAGAATCAGCGGCACCTGAGAGGCCATTAGCCAGAGCAACGGAACCAACAGGATTCCGAACCAGAAACCCCGGGTCTGGATGTTGTCGAGGAATTCGCGAACCGCAATTAACAGGGCGTTTCTCATCGCAAAGCGGCCTCCCGGGCACTCGGACCCACCAAATGGACAAAGACCTCGTGGAGATCCGGATCTTGGACATCGAAACACCGCAACCGCAGCGATCGTTCGAAGCAGGCCTCTAACACCGCCGAGGCGGACGCCCCGGGCTCAAGCTCTAATCGCCACCGATTGCTGCTTTGCGCCTCCATGGAGTGCACGCCGGGAAGAATTTCCAGCGTGGGCGAGCCCTCCGCGGTCTCCAGAGTGATCCGGATGGGCAGCAGGGAACGCGCCTCGGATACGGTGCCTTCGAAGAGCCCGCGCCCGCCGCCAAGGATGATTAATCGATCACAAAGACGCTCGGCATGGGACATGACATGAGTGGAAAAAAGAATTGTGCAACCCCGGGCCTTGAGATCGACCAGAATATCCTCCAAGACCTCCTGATTGACCGGATCAAGGCCGGAAAACGGCTCATCTAAGAGGACTAGTTCGGGATCGTGGGCAATGGACGCAAGCACCTGAACTTTCTGTCCCATGCCCTTGGACAGGGTCTCGACTTTCTTGTCGGCGAAGGCTCCAAGGCCATATCGCCCCAACAACTCTCGGGCTCGCTGGTTAGCCCGGGCGCTGGAAAGCCCTTTGAGTGTGGCGAAGTAAGCGATGACAGAGGTGGCCGTCATCTTGGAGTACAAACCCTTTTCTTCAGGCAAGTACCCCACCCGATTACGAACCAACATCGCCGAGGGGGATCCGAGCACCGACAGTTCACCAGAGTCGGGGGAGAGCATACCCAAGATCATTCGCAGGGTGGTGGTTTTACCCGCGCCATTGGGCCCCAAAAAACCATAAACCGAGCCTGCGGGAACCGACAGGGAGAGGTCTTGGACCGCGTGAAAACCCCCGAATGACTTTGAAACATGTCGGAGTTCCAACGCAGTGGACATGGCTCGACAGTGTTCCTGGCGTTCCTCATCGACAAGAACATCCCAACTTCCGGACATCCAAGCATCTTGGATCGATCCGTCGCAGAATCGGAACAGCTTCTCGGATTCCCTTCCGGATCCACTGTAGGCATAATGCGTGCGCATAATGAATCCGACCGCCCATTCCTTCACCGTCAATGGACGTATTTACACCCCCCCGGCCCAGCCCGTGGCGGTGCTATGCCTCGACGGTTCTGCCGATGCCTATCTGGATGCTGCGATGGCCCGCGGTTTAATGCCTCATGCCCAGCGATTGGCCGTTCAGGGGTGGCGAGGGTCGGCTCGGGCCGCTATGCCCACCTTCACCAACGTCAACAATAGCTCAATCGTCACGGGCGTGCCTCCGTCGGTCCACGGGATCGGTGGCAATTTCTTCTACGACACCTCCATCGGGCAGGAAGTGATGATGAATTCATCGAGCTTTCTCCGGGTGCCCACGTTGTTCCCCGCCGCCCAATCCGCCGGGCGCAAGGTGGCGGTGGTCACGGCCAAAGAAAAACTCCGAGACATCTTCGCCAGCGGCCTGATTAGCAAGGGCGGCATCGCTTTTTCGTCCGAAAAGGCGCGCGACGCTGCACTGGCCACCCACGGCATCGAGGGAGTAGAGGCGCTGTCTGGCCCAACCCCTGCCATTTATTCGGGCGACGCCTCGTTGTACGTCCTGAGGGCGGGAGTGCAGTTACTCCAGGCCGGCCGAGCCGATTTTCTCTACCTCAGCACCACTGATTTCATGCAGCACAAGTACGTGCCGGATGCACCAGAGGCCTTGGCGTTCTATGCAAGCATCGACGCGGAGATTGGACAATTGCTCTCGCTCGGAGCCGTGGTGGGAATCACCGCCGATCACGGCATGAACTCCAAGCAGCGGGCCGACGGGACACCGAACGTGGTCTATCTGGAGTCGGAACTCAACGCGCGCTGGGGCGAAGGCTTCCGGGTCATCCTGCCGATCACGGACCCCTACGTCGTCCATCACGGAGCCTTAGGCTCCTTCGCTCAAGTCCACCTGCCGACCGACCGGTCGGTCTCCTTGACCGAGGTCCTAGACTTCGTGGCGACCCTGCCCGGGATCACCGAGGTGCTGCCCCGCGACCAAGCCGCTCGACGGATGGAACTGCCCGCCGACCGCATGGGCGACTTGGTCGTCTGCTCTGGCCGAGATGCGGTCATTGGTCGAACCCCCGCCTACCACGACCTGAAGGCCATCGAGGGCGGTCTCCGCTCGCATGGCGGGCGATACGAAGAACTCGTCCCCTTCATCCTCAGCCATCCGCTGCGTCCTGAGTACGCAGCCCGAGCTCTGGGCGACCCACGGAACTTCGACATCTTCGACTTCACCTGCAACGGCACCACGGCTCTCTAAACCTGCTGTGAGCCACCTCTCTGATAGTTGGGCCTCTCGAGCCCTCCGCCGTTTTCCTGGAGGCTCCAACGGTGAATTTGGCGTGCCTCCGGAACTCTTAGTAGTGCCGGAGCGCGGAAGCGGTGCGCGAATCTGGGACACCGAGGGTCGAGAATTCTTGGACTTCACCATGGCTTGGGGATCAGCGCTGGTGGGACACGCTCATCCAAAGGTGGTAGAGGCAGCCACTACCGCAGCCCGCGATGGATTGAACTTCGCTTCCCTGAACCGACGCTCCATCGAGTTAGCGGAGCGAATTTGCTCGGTGAGCCCCTGCGCCGAGCGGATCCGTTTTGTTGCATCGGGCACCGAGGCCACCCTGCTCTGTCTGCGGGTGGCTCATGCCGCGACCGGTCGTTCCAAAGTACTGCGATTCGAGGGCGCCTACCACGGCCAGCATGCGGTCGGAGTGGCAGGAATGATTCACAGCCGCCCTACCAACTTACCCACCTGCGATACGGCGGGCGCCGGCGCCCCCTGGACCGAACAAGATGTCCTCGTCGCGCCCTACAATGACCTCGATGGAACCACCCAAATTCTCAAGGCTCACGCCTCATCGCTGGCGGCAGTGATCGTGGAACCCTTGCATCGGTGCCTCAAACCACGGCCCGGTTTTCTGGAGGGTCTGCGCGAACTCACCCGACAGCATGGCATCGTCCTCATCTTCGACGAAGTAGTAACCGGCTTCCGCCTCGCACCCGGGGGCGCCCAAGAATACTACGGCGTGATTCCCGATTTGGTGGCTTATGGAAAAGCCCTCGGTGGCGGCTTCCCGATTGGGGCCTTTGCCGGCCGGGCCGAAATCATGGAAGTCTTGGAGGAACAACGACTACCCGGCCCCCGCTATGTCTGGAGCGCTTCCACCACGGGCGGCAACCCCGTGTCTTGTGCGGCCGCCCTCGCCACTCTCGACATCCTCTTGCAACCGGGTGTGCATACCGAACTGCACGCACTCGGTCGCCGCTTCCGAGACGGACTCCAATCGGTCGTCCAAAACGTTGGGGAAAACGCTCAAATCCTGGGAGACGGACCTCTGGGCCAGGTAGCCTTCTCAAGAGACCCGGTCACCGACCATGTCTCTTGGCTGGCCAGCGACCGGGCCCGCGGTGGCCGACTCATGCTGGAGTTGCTGGCTCGTGGCATCTTCCTCAACCCGATGGGCACCAAGCTCTACCTGTCACTCGACCATTCTGAGTCTGTCCTAGCTCGCTTCATGGAGGCTTTTGCTGAGGCCCTACAAGCCTCAGCGACTCCCCGGTGAACTGCTCCCAATCCTTTTTCCTGAATTGTCCCAACCGATGAACCTCAAGAGCCTCGTCGCCGGAAAACCGATCGATTCGGATTCCGTGCTCACCGTCCGCAACCCCTACGACCAATCCATCTCGGGCACGGTCACCTTGGCCTCACGCCAGCACGCCCTGGAAGCGATCGCCGCAGCCACAGCGTTCCGGGACACCCCCACCCGCTTCCAGCGGTCCGAGATTCTGGAGAAGACCCGGAGCGCGCTCGAAAGTCGGCGTGAGGAGTTCGCTCGCATCATCACCTCCGAGACAGGTCTGGCGCTGCGAGAAGCGCGCTACGAAGTTGGGCGGACGGTGGATGTTCTCCGCTTCGCCGCCATGGAGGCCTTGCGCGATGACGGCCAGATCTTCTCGTGCGACATTTCAGCACAAGGCAAGGCACGCAAAATTTTCACCACGCGGGAACCGTTGCGCTGCGCGGTGGCCATCACTCCGTTCAACCATCCATTGAACCAGGTGGCCCACAAGCTGGGGCCTGCCATCGCCGCCGGAACACCCATCATCCTCAAGCCTTCCGAAAAGACGCCGCTGGTCGCTTTGCGTTTTGCCGAACTGCTTCACGCTTCAGGTCTACCCGGCCCCATGTTGAGCGTGCTGCTGGGACCCACCTCGGAGATCGCGGAGGTGTTGGTCGGACACCCGGAGGTCGAGGTGGTCGCCTTCACCGGCAGCGTGCCAGTCGGAAAGAAGATCGCCGCTACGGCCGGCTACAAGAAGCTGGTCCTGGAACTGGGAGGCAATGATCCCCTCATCGTCCTAGAAGACGCGGACCTGAACTTGGCCGTCACGCTGGCCGCCGAAGGCAGTTACCGAAACTCCGGCCAACGCTGCACGGCGGTCAAACGCATCCTCGTCCAAGAGTCCATCGCCGAGGAGTTCACACAGGCCTTGGTCGAACGAACCCGAGAATACGTCTGTGGGAATCCTTTTGATGAAGCAACCAAGGTCGGCACGGTCATCGACGAGGCTTCGGCCCGCTCGCTGGAGGCGGTTGTGCAAGAGGCCGTGGCTCAGGGCGCGCGAGTACTCATCGGCGGCGAGCGCAAGGGGGCGTTACTGCAACCCACGGTCATCGACCGAGTGCCCCGCGACTGCCGCATGGTGGTGTGCGAAAGCTTCGGACCGTTGGCACCCATCGTTACAGTCCGCGACTTGGACGATGCGCTCACCCTAGCTAACTCGACCGCCTACGGCCTGAGTTCAGGCGTTGTGACCAACAATTTGGCCCACGCCCTCAAGGCAATTAAGACGCTGCGTTGCGGCACGGTGAACATTAACGAAGTGCCTGGATTTCGAGTCGAGAGCTCGCCCTTCGGCGGAATCAAGGACAGCGGTCTGGGCATCAAAGAAGGCGTGATCGAAGCCATCAAAGGCTACAGCTACGTCAAGACATTCAGCCTACCTTGGTGAGCCGGTGATCCGCGTCAGGGTGGCTTGGCACGGACTGGCCCTTGGAGGCCAACACAAGCCGCCCCGACTCTCTGTCGATCACCAAATCTTCGCGCGGTCTTCGGGCTTGCGCCACTGAGGCGAGCTCTCGGTGATGCCCCAAGCTTGGTAGAATTCCGGCAGGTTCACGTGCGGTCCAATGCCCCGGAATTGGCCCGGTGAGTGAGGATCGACGACCAGACGGCGCTGGAGTTCTGCCTCGCGCCAGTTGACTCGCCAAAGTTGGGAGAGGCTGAGGAAGAACCGCTGTTCCGGAGTCAAACCGTCGATGAGTCGACGACGACTGGGGTCCTTGGCCAAGGCCCGCTGGAGGGCTTCGAACGCAATACTGGTTCCACCCAAGTCGGCGATGTTCTCGCCCAATGTCAGCCGACCGTTGACCCGCTTTCCGGGCAATGCCTCATAGGAGGAATACTGGTCGATGACCTTGGCCGCCCTGCGGTCGAACTCCTTGCCGTCGGCCTCGGTCCACCAGTCGCGCAAATTGCCTTCGGCATCGTACTTGCGCCCCTGATCATCGTAGCCATGGGTGATTTCGTGTCCGATCACCACACCGATGGCCCCATAATTCACCGCGTCATCCGTCTCCAAATCGAAGAACGGCGGCTGCAAAATGCCGGCCGGAAAAACAATCTCGTTCAGGGGCGGGCTGAAGTAGGCGTTGACCGTTTGCGGGGTCATGTGCCATTCGGTCCGATCCACAGCCTTGCCGACCCGCGCCAGATCCCGTCGGGATTCAAAGGCATTGGCCCGGAGCACGTTGCCCAGGTGATCGTCCCGTCGAACCTCCAACCCCGAATAATCGCGGAAGCTCTTGGGGTGCCCCACTTTCTCGGTGAAACGGTCAAACTTCTGGAGAGCCTGCCGACGGGTGGCTTCGCCCATCCACTCCAACTTAGCAAGCCGCTCCCGGAATACGACGCGCAGGTTGGCGATCATTTCCGACATGCGTGCGGAAGCGGCCGGCGGGAAATGTTTTTCGACATAGAGCCGCCCCAATGCCTCCCCAAGCGCGCCATCAATGGACTTGGCGGATCGCTGCCAGCGAGGCTCTTGCTGGGGCTGACCTCGCAGGACGGTTCCGTAAAACGCAAAGGCCTCATTGGCTGGTGCCGCATGCAAGTGTTCAGCGAGGCTGCTCACCAAATGCCACCGGAGGTACGCCAGCCAATGGGTCTCTTCGACCTCGGACACCATCAGGTCCAGTTCCTTGAAAAACTCTGGCTGACCCACGATGACCGTGTCGGGCGCAGCGATGCCTGCCGCCTGAAAATAGGAGCCCCACGGCAACCGAGGCGTCAACTGATCGAGTTCGGTCCGCGTCAGCTTGTGATAATTCTTCTCCCGATCGCGCAACTCGGTCCGCGTTCGGCATACTTTGGCCAAACGGGTCTCCAGACTCAACACGGCCTCCGCCGACGCTTGGGCTTCGGACTGGCTGTCGCCCAAAAGCCGCAGTTGAGCGGTGATGTGCTGACGGTACTGCTCCCGCTGCTGGGCAAACCCCTCAGCTAGGTAATAGTCCCGGTCGGGAAGCCCCAGGCCTCCCTGCATCAGGTGAAGGGCATACACCGAACTGTTCTTGGCGTCTGGCTGAACCCCCATACCAAAACCGGCACCAATCCCCCGGAGATGCCAGTCAGCCAATAGAGCCATGGCCGACTCGGGATTCTGAACCGCCTTCAGGCGTTCCCATTCGGGATCCAACGGAGCAAAACCCAGCCGCTCAATGCGGTTAGTTTCCATGGCCGCCGTGAAGAAATCACCCACCTGCCGGAGGGGAGAACCGGAGGGTTCATTTGTTTTGGTGGCTGCGGACATCAGAATGCCTCGGATCAGCCACCAGTTCCGCTCCTGAAGTTCATCAAATCCGGCCCATCGGGATTTGTCGGAGGGCACCGGGTTGTTCTTGCGCCAAGCACCGGTGGCGAACTGATAGAAGTTGAGCTTCGGATCCACCGATCGGTCCACGTAGCTCATGGAGAACCGAGGCACCGACGGCGGATTCTCGGCCGCAGATGCCAAGTAGGTCAGGAACAACAGACCCAAAGAAATCGCCAACCTTCGAAGAGGACTGCCGATCGGGCAGAATGGGGTGCCGAACATGAAACTTAGGTTGCCCCCTTCGTCAGAGAAATCAATCCACCAAGGATGGCCGTATACCCGCCTGAGATCCGGAAAAAAACATCAAACCCCAGCCTTAAAGCGAGGTGAGCAACTCGGTGATTTTGATGCCGAATCGATTCTCAACCACGACCACCTCACCCCGGGCAACCAACTTGGTGTTTACATGCAAGTCCACAGGGGCATCGGCCACCTTGTCGAGCTGAACGATCGAGCCGGTGGTGAGGTTGAGCACCTCACGCATCGGCAGGTGGCAGGATCCCAACTGCACACTCACCTCAACGGGAACGTCTAGCAGGATTGAAAGATCGGTAGTTTGGCTCATGAGAAAAGGAGATTAGGAATTGGATCCGAGGGAGATTTTGTCGATTTCGACAGCCCAGCGGCCGTCCACAGTGCCAAGGCGCCCGTAGTACCGCTTTTCTGAAGCCAACTTGACCTGCACGCGTTCCGCAAATTCCGGCGGCAGCGGCACGATATCGCCCACCCGCAGTCCAACGACATCCTTGGCTCGGAGTTTTAGTCCGTTGGACTCAGCGGAGACCTGCATCGGGGTGTTGTCATAGTGAGAATTCCAAGCCCCACTCTGCTCTGAAGGCACGTCCGGGAGATCTTCAGGGCTGGGTTTCAGCCTGGAACTCAACAGATGAACGATGGGCTCGATGGTCCAGTAGGGAAACACAATCTGCAGAGTCTCCGTGCAATCATTGATGACCGCCTCGATGGACAGCACGAGCATGATCGCATCGGCATCGACGGCCTGGAGAAAGAGCCCGTTGCTCTCGTGCCCAAAGAGTGCAGGTCGTAAGTCCCGGTACTTGGCCCAGTGGGTGCACCATTCGGTGAGCATCAGCAGCACCACCTGATCGAGGAGCGTCACTTCCAGTTCGGAGAGCTCCCGGTTGCTGGTCACCGAGTGCCCCGGACCGCCTAGGAGACGATCCACGATGGTTAAACCCAAGCGCGGCGGAACATCCAGAATGCAAATTCCTCGCAAGGGTTCCACCCGGAAGAGACAGAGGTGTGTCGGGCTGTCGAGGCTTTCACACCATTGCCGGAAGGAGATGGTGTGCAGCTGGGACATCTGGAGATTGAACTCCACGCGCAAGTAGATCGACAAACGCGCGGCCAGTGCCTGGATAAACTCTTCGTGATGGATCCGTAGCTTTCGCAGCTCGATGGGCGAGAGGAAGACTGGCGTACGAAAATCGTAGGCCGAGATGGAATCACGACTCTGATTGCTTCTCCGTCCGTTCGATTGAAGGACGACAGTATTGGATTCCTCCTCCTGAACTTGTTGAAGCAGACGCTCCACCTCTGATTGGGAGAGCACATCTCCCATGGATCCGGTCTGGTCCGACATAAGGTTCTCGGTGAAAAATTACTGGATAGCCAAATCAGGCATCACGACCTCCGTGAAAACCCCAGGACCCAGAACTCTCAGAAATGCATTTTTCAACTCGGCCTTGATGGTGATTCGGGCTCCCTGGCGCTCGATGTCCATGAGGGTCTTGGTGTAGAGCAACGAAGAAGCTGCATCGCGAAGATCAGGGCCTCGTGCCTTCACGATATCCTCCAGTTTGGGATTGTTGCCGCGAATGCCAATTTTGGCCATTAACAGCCGGGAACCCATGGTGCCAGCAACATTGACGGTGACTGGATCCAACATCTCGGTCTTTTCCGTGCTGGCCCCGTGTCCTCCGCCCTCTGATGAGTTGCCCCCCTTGCTAGGAGTCGGCGAATGGTTGGATGGGTCTGCCGGCTTATCGCCATGGGATGCATCTCCAGAGTTTGCAGTGTCATTCTCGTGACCACCTTCGACAGCTGCGGTGGCGGCAGCGGCCGAATTTAACCGCGGCAAAAGTACGTACTGAGTCATCGCGAAGGCCATCACGGGCAGCAGCACGATGTTGAGAATTAACGGGAGCATCGCCTTGATGCCACCGGACGATGCGGCTTTTTGACCGTCGTTCCTGTCTGATGCGGGTGCGGCCATGGGGTGGACAATAGGTTAAGTCAGGGTATCAACGCTTCAGGTTGATCAGCTCCTGAAGAATTTCATCGGAGGTGGTGATGATCTTTGCGTTGGCCTGATAGCCACGCTGGGTGACCATCAAATCTGTGAACTGAGTGGCCAGATCGACATTGGCTTGCTCCAAGGATTGCCAGCGAACTTGCCCCCGTCCGGCCTGACCCGCGGTGCCAAGGCCCACGGAACCCGCGGCCGCCAGGTTACCAAAACGGTTGTTACCCACCTTGCTAAGGGTATTTATGTCCCGGAAGGTTTGAACTTGGATCTGAGCGATCTTGAGAGGATCTGGAGGAGTGGCAGAAGGTGGCACCAGGGTGCTTCGCAAGGTTAGATTTACATCTCCGTTCGACTCAATGCGCCACGAGATCGCCTCGGTGTCAGCCGGAAGCGCAGGAGCAGTCGGGGTGAGGGTGATCTTGATGTCGCTGGACACCCCGGGTGATCCAGGAATCTCTCCCTGAACCCGCATCCCTTCGGTCGTGGTCAGAAACCCATTGGCATCGGCACGGAAATCACCAGCCCGAGTCGCATAGGTCGCATTGTTGGCGGTGTCCCGAACGATGAAGAACCCACTCCCGTCGATGGCCATGTCGTAGGGTTGTCCGGTCGCATCGATGTTACCCTGGGCAAAGCTGCTAGAGACACTCGCCAGGGAGACACCACTACCGATCTGGGAGGCACTGGAATTGGTGGAGAACTCCGAGAGTCTCTGACTGAACACATCGGCACCTTGGGCGCGACCGGCACGAAAACCGACGGTGTTTACGTTGGCGATGTTGTTGCCGATGACATCCAGCTTGTCCTGCTGGAAACGAAGGCCACTAATGCCGGTATTGAGGGATCTGAGCATAGGTTTATCTGAGGTTTTGAAGGTTTATTGAGCGATCGAGCCAAGGATTTGAACCAGTTTCTTCGGAAGGAGTTTGAGTTCGGTAGCGCTGAGTGGGAGCGATGGGAACGAATCCGCCTTGGGGAGCGGCTCTGATCCGGCAGGCTTCAAATCTGGCACTTCCGGAGCCCGGACAATGTTCACTCGGGACAGGTCGTACGGCACATCGCCGACGACAAGCTGCGGATTGCCCCCATTGAATCGAACCTCGGTCACCAACCCCTCGACGGTCCTCTGGGTGGCTGGATCTTGGAGGGACACCCATTGCCCCAGGAATTGATTGGCTTGGGAGCCCTTGAACTGAGAGCGCAGGCCGGCGATGTCGGACTGCATTAATCGGGTTTGGTCCAACGTGTTGAACTGAGCCATCTGAGCGATGAAATCCGTGTCCTTTTGGGGATTAAGCGGATCCTGGTAGGAGAACTGGGCAGCGATCAGCTTGAAAAAGTCATCTTGACCCAAAGTGCGGTTGGGCTTGCGACCGGTGATCTGCGCTCCGGAAGGATCGGTCAACGAAGTGGACCCAGTGAGACCAGGAGCCTCGAAGGAGTTTGCGAGGGTGCGGCTGGAAGTATCGAGATTCATAAATTCAGGCCCAGGATTCCAAAAGAGGGCGGTGAGCGGGTTTAAGAGTGGCGGGTGGGGCCGAACGCGCCTGATGGGATCGAGCCTTCTGCCCCGCCTCGCCACCCATCCCAGGGGCTGAGTCTTGAGCCGGCTGCTGATTGCGCCCTCGACCTCCGGAATGAGCCGATCGCTCACCCGCTGGATCCGAGGATTCCTTGGCGGAGTCCGGAGTGCCCTCTCGCTCCAGAGGGAGCAAATGAACCCCTTGAGCGCGGAGCTGTTGCTGCAATTCGGGCCACCCCTCGGCAATGGCCTGAGCATCTCCCCGCTCGAGTGTGGCGCGAATTTCGACCCGCCCCTCGCGACGCCGAAGTTCGACCCGCAGCTCGGAACCCGCATCGGGCCGAAGGACGGCCGTCATCGATGCGGTGCGCAACCGTTGCAGCAGAACTACCTCACCGGAAAGCTGATCCGAGAGGCGGGTGATAGACCGTGCTTGGGGAAGCGCAATCACCTCGACGGTCTCAGGAAATTGATTCAGCTCGCTGATCGCAGGAGCGAGGGACGGCATTCTCATCGAGGGATCGGCGTCCCTCGCAACGGATAAGGCACCGACCGGTTCCGAGTCCAAGGACCCGACACCACGCCGCTGGGGCGCAGTTTCAGGAACAGAGGTTTGAAATCGATCAGAAGCCATCGCTATCCCAGCTCTCGCATGAGTCATGCCAGACCGATTCCGAGGCAATTCTCCCTCAGCAGCGCCACCCTTCCCCGATGACGTCGCACGGTCATGAAACGCCTGTTTTTCAGGGGTTTCCTGAATTTTATCTGAGTTAGATTCAGAGCTAACCCCTTTGCCCAGCAACCCGTTGTCGGCAACTTCTCCAGAGCCCCCGTAGGCAATGTCTGCCGACCTCGAGGGAGGAAAGTTCGTCGGTTGCGGGAAACTTTTTGTCCCCTCCGGCATTTTCAAATCTCCCACAGCCTCCGGGATAGGCTTCTCCGCGCCCCCATCGCGGGGGGCTGAGAGGGTTGTTTCGAGTGACAGTCCACCGCTGCCCGAAGCGGGTTCAGCGATCACGACCGGCGCGACCCGTTCCCCGAATGGGGTCTCCTTCGAAAGTGTGGTTTCCGGGGTGGGACTCACCGCTTCCGTTCCGAGCTTAGCCGGAGCTGCAGGAATCAACCGGAAGACGGGTTCTAGGACTCGATCTGAATCCGACCACGAATCCGCTGAAGGCTGTCTCAGCCTCGTGAAGCCGGAAGGCAGCCATTCCCGTGCGGCGACCTCCGGCCCTGAAACCGGAGAGAGAGCCGCTGAGGGGTTTTGACCCGAGGCAGGTTGGATGTTCGTTTGTGGAACCCCACCAGCGAATCGCCCTGCATTAGTAAGATCGCTCTGCCACGGGAAGCCCTTATTGGCGGCCGGTTCAGACACCGTGGCCACAGTCTCTGGCATGGACCCGGGACTGGAGAGCGACCACCAACGTCCCGCAGCCGCAGAACCCCAACGGGCCAACTCCTCTTTGAGGGGCTCACCTGAACCAGAGATGACTCCGACACGCGGCACCGAAGGCGACTCTCCAGAGAGTGCTATCAATGCAGCAACCGCGGACGGCGGTTCCCCGCTCGAGGTGTCGATGCCAACGGAGCGTGAGATCGGTGATCCTGATGCTTTCCATTCGCTCCGCGAGCCGCGCGATGCTGGGCCCATGGGTCCGATCGGATCGGGCCGCGGTGTCTCTAAATCAACGCGTTTCCACCGGGTCTCCTGCCCCTGAAACGGTAAGGCACCTGCAACCGTTTTAGGAGGAGGAGTCGTGTCCGCAGCGATGGGCGTTGTCGACTCTTGAGGCGTTTGATTTCCGGCACCGACCGACTCGGCGGGGGGCCGCTGGAGAGCAGGTTGAGCTGCTGTTTGGCCGACCAACGAAGAGCCCTGCGGGAATGGAGTTGGAGAAACCCCAAAAACGGTGCGAAGAGACAACCTCCGACCGGAGGGAGAGGGCGTGTACGACGACGATTATTTTTCCCAGTGACGACGATTAAAATTCCCCACTTTGGGTGAGGGGTTTTTGGTTCGTCCGGCCAAGCCGGACTATGGGCGATTGCCCATTGGTCTTGTGGCTTGCCGCAAGATGATCACTGG
>SXGR01370092.1_pt1 | contig 21157 bp, 23 predicted proteins | sample 3174711 | NCBI WGS metagenome assembly SXGR01 (sample SAMN11356860, study PRJNA531348) | freshwater metagenome | isolation source: freshwater sample F1-60 | place: China: Fuxian Lake, Yuxi | collected 2017-12-25 | reverse complement strand
CCGAAAAGGAAGCGGCTTCAGATTTTACTTCCTCCGGTGCTGCTGGATTATTTAGCCAATACATCTTTCGTGGCCTAACTCAAACAGACCGAAGACCAGCTCTTCAAGCAAATTTTGATATTAATCATTCCAGTGGACTTTACCTTGGGATCTGGTCATCAAATGTCAGTTGGCCAAGAGATAACTATGGTGCTACACCAGTTTACAGTAGCGGTGGCAGTCAAGAAATTGATGTCTATGCTGGATTTAAAACTGATTTAGGCAAAAGTGGCTTTGGTATTGATCTAGGTGCGCTCCAATATTACTACCCAGGAAAAGAAAATCCCGCTAATTCTGGCGGCAATCCGAAATTAAACACAACGGAGCTTTACGGAGCTATTAATTATCATTGGGTTCAAGCAAAAGTCTCTGGTGTTGTATCCAAAGACGCTTGGGGCTTTGGTAAATATGGTGATGGGTCAGGTAACGACGCGGATGGCACTTACTATGCAGAACTTAATGCCAACGTCCCCGTTGGTGAATATATGGGCGGCCTTAAAGGTTTAACAGGGATTTTTCATATAGCTAGACAAGACTTCAAGGGCAGAGCAAATGAAGCCGCAAGCTATAACGATTGGAGATTAGGCCTTCAAAATGCTTTTGATAACGGCATAGTTATTGGAGCTTATTACACTGATACTAATATCAAGGATAATAATGCCTTGTGGCTTTTTAACAGTCATAATATTGGTAGATCAACTGGTACAGCATTTATTCAAAAAACTTTCTAGGTAATTATTAAGGGGAAATATTTAATTTAAATATTTCCCCTTAATTTTATTGCCCTTTTCTTTAAGGAACAACTATGAAATTTGTGACAGCAATCATTAAACCTTTCAAGCTCGACGAAGTGCGTGAGGCGCTCTCCTCGATAGGAGTTCAGGGAATCACAGTGACCGAAGTCAAGGGTTTTGGACGTCAAAAAGGCCATACAGAACTCTATCGCGGTGCGGAATACGTCATCGACTTTTTACCTAAAGTAAAAATCGAGGCTGCCATCCCAAATAAATTACTTAAACGAGTCATTGAAGCCATTCAAAAATCAGCACTCACCGGCAAGATTGGTGATGGCAAAATTTTTGTGATGGAGCTTGAAGAAGTTTATCGCATACGAACTGGTGAAACTGGGGAGGAAGCTCTTTAATCAGAGGATACTATTATGAAAAAATTATTATCAACACTATCTTTAATGAGCATTCTTTGCTTCGGCCTATTAAGTCTTAGTATAAGTTTTGCCACTGAGAATGCAGATTCATTAGCCACTTTGTCTATGACGGATCCATTCATGCTTGCAGAAGCATCGCCTGATGCAGCGCCTGCCGTGGCAGAGGAACCTCCACCTGTTCTTAGTGAGGGCAATACCGCTTGGATGATCATCGCAACCGTACTTGTGATCATGATGTCAATTCCAGGTATTGCACTATTTTACGGTGGTCTCGTGAGATCAAAAAATATGCTATCAGTTCTAATGCAAGTTTTTGTCACGTTTTCTTTAATCTCTATTATTTGGGTGGTTTATGGTTACTCTTTAGCTTTCTCAGATGGCGGAGCTTATAACGATTATATCGGGGGCTTCAGCAAAACATTCTTAAAAGGTATTGGATCAGACACATTATCTGGAACAATTCCAGAATTTGTTTTCTCTACCTTTCAATTAACTTTTGCAGCACTTACACCAGCGTTGATCGTAGGTGCATTTGCAGAACGTATTAAGTTTACATCCCTACTTGTCTTTATGGTGCTCTGGGTCACATTTGTATATCTTCCAGTGGCTCATATGGTTTGGGGTGGTGGTGTACTTGCAACACTTGGCGCTAAAGATTTTGCGGGTGGTACTGTGGTTCATATCAATGCAGGTATAGCAGCTCTTGTTGGTGCTATCGTCATTGGCAAAAGAATTGGCTACGGAAAAGAAGCAATGCCACCTCATAACTTGGTAATGACTATGATTGGGGCTTCATTACTATGGGTGGGCTGGTTTGGCTTTAACGTAGGTAGCGAACTCGCTGCTGATGGCACAGCAGGCTTAGTTTTAATTAATACTCAAATTGCTACTGCAGCAGCTGTGCTTGCATGGGTCTTTATTGAATGGCTAACTCGAGGTAAACCATCAATGCTTGGTGGCGCATCAGGAGCGATAGCTGGACTTGTTGCGATCACGCCAGCATGTGCTTTTGTGGGTCCCATGGGTGCAATTGTTCTTGGTTTCATTGCAAGTATTATCTGTTTCTATGCTGTCACATGGCTTAAAAATGCATTAGGCTATGATGACTCACTTGACGTTTTTGGTATTCATGGCGTGGGTGGAATAGTCGGTGCGATTGGTACAGGTATTTTTATGTCGCCTGATTTTGGGGGGGTTGGATTTAGTGAAGGCGTTACAATGTCGAGCCAAGTTCATATCCAATTCATAGCAGTGGGTATAACAATTCTCTGGTCAGGTATTGTAAGTTATGTGCTTTATAAACTTATCGATATGACAATCGGATTGCGTGTTAAGTCCGATGCTGAAAGAGAGGGTTTAGATACAACAAGCCATGGCGAGACAGCCTACCATAACTAAAATTATCTGAAAGTAGTGACTTCTCTGGGCGCTTTTTTTGCGCCCTTTTTTTGTCCTTAAGGTTTGTGTGGTAAAAGTTATAATAAGAACCATGTTTAAAAAGTTTCATATTTTCAATCGCACCTATCTTAAGAATGCCTTTTTACTCATTTTAAGCCGTAAATTTTTTTTAAAAAGTGGGCATATCCCTCCAAAGAATCATAAAATTCCAAGTCACTTTTTTGGGCTAAGTATAACCATTGAAGATTTAATTGAAGATCCCTTAGGTGTTGTTGAAATGTGCCGTCAACATAAAGTTCGCGACATCACCATTCTTATTCCATCAAATCGTATCAGTGAATTTAGTGCCACCTTTTTAGATGATTTAATTGTTCACAATATTAAATTTAATCTCAAACTTGTAATTGTTGATCACGAAGATATTTACATGCAATGGCGAGAACTTTTAGATCTCACATTATTAGGCTATCAAGCTCATATTGCTTCGATTGAGATCGAAATGACAAACTTGGGTAAACAATCATTAGATATATTTTTAAAAATTTGGGCAATGACTTTTAATATTGCAAGACTAAAAAAAATTAAAGTTGCGGGACCTGCTATCTCTTCCTTTAGTCCTTTTTTTAATGATATGGTATTTAACCTTTTAAAAGAAAAATATCAATTGCCTGATATTCATACAATTAATTTAACTAATGAGATGGATACAGAGCCTGAGGCAATCTATTCAAATTTCTTGATCTCTGAATTAGGTAAATTTTTTAAACTAAATCTTATTAAAAAATTAGCGCTCATCCAAAGGATTACTGAAGGCTTTAATATAAAAACTATTTATGGTGGCATTGAATTAAAGCGTCATGAAATTACTTCTTATACTTTGCGATCCATTGCTCTTTTGATTGCATCAGGAAGACTCAATAAGCTCTATCTTCCTTATCGAAATGCTGAAAGTATTTTGTTTCTGATGGATCGTATGCAGGGTATGACTTACCTGGGCTCTTTATTTAATAATGCGCCCTTTGAAATTCATCACTTTAAAAATGACAAAGAGCAAATGCATGCGATATGGTCGCGAGATGACAAGACTCTAGTGCCTGAAAGTTTTTATCATATTGAGGATATCTATACCGCTAAGATTTACGATAGTCATGGGGATATCATCGATCGTATTGATTTTAAAATTACAGATACCCTCATATACCTCGTCTGGCGATCTATGGATCCTATTATCTTTATTGATTCGCCCAAAGTCATAGATTTGCATGACACGAGTATCATGCCTGTATCATGAAAATCATGAGGTCTAATTCATCAGCCATTCGCTGTAATTCAGGGAGGGTCCGCTATAGTACTTTCAATGCATCTTCGAATGCAGAAGATTAACCTTAAGGAGAAATATTATGTGGACAACTCCAGCAGCTACAGAAATGCGTTTTGGCTTTGAAGTAACTATGTACGTAATGAATAAGTAATTGTTCGTAACTACTGTTACTTAAAAAAGGAAGCTTGATCGCTTCCTTTTTTTATTTTGAAACTTCCCCAATACGACTTCGTTGTAAGATAAATTCTTGAGTTGTAGCTGGGAATATATAATCTTTGGGAAGTAATGCCCATATTCTACCTTGTTGTTTCATGGATCCAGCTTTTCGCCCTGCATTATCCCCACTGCCCCAATAAAAGTCTGCACGAACCCCGCCTCGAATGGCGCCACCTGTATCCTGCGCAACCATCAATTGATCAAGTGGATCATTGGTATTGGGTTGAGTCGTAGATAAGAAAATAGGTGCACCTAGGGGAATAAATTTTGGATCAACCGCAACACTTCGCTCCGCCTCAATAGGTACTCCTTGTGCGCCAATGGGACCTGGTAAATCATTGGGAAGCTTTCTAAAAAATACATAACTCGCATTGATATTTAAAAAATCTCTTAGCTTAGCAATATTTTTTCTTGCCCAGTTTTTAATGCCATCCATTGAAGCCTCAGCCATAGTGATTTCTTTTTTCTTAATGAGCGCTGAACCAATCGCTTGAAAGGGGTGGCCATTTTGGTCAGCGTAGCCAATTTGCATTTGATCACCATTGTCAAAATAAATAATGCCGGAACCTTGAATTTCCAGAAAGAAAGCCTCCACTGGATCTTCCACCCACACAATTTCATTCCCCGCTAAGGGGTTACTTTTCCCATCAATCTCAGCTCTTGATAAATAAGGTATCAACTTATTACCTACTAATTTCCCTCGTAAACGTTTTGATTTAAGTTCAGGATAAACCTCACTTAAATCAACCGAAATAAGATCGTTAGGTGTCGTGTAAAGAGGGATTTTATAATTTGATGTTTTAACCTTGCTACCTTTTAAGATAGGCTGGTAGTACCCTGTAATCATGCCAGTTTCTGAACCATCGATATTTGTTGCGGTGTATACATTAAAATAATTTTTAAAATAATTTTGAATGTTTTCATTACCAGGCTCTTTAATATCATCCGCAAGTTCACATACTTTTTTCCAAGCATCTTTTTGTTTCAGAGCGGAACAGCTTCTAAGCCAGGCCGTCCAGGCAGGAAGTAAATTATCATTCTTAAGTGGATATTCAATCTCAGCCCAATCTGATTTTTTTAAAAGGCCGTAATCTGGAATTTTTGTAAGATCTTCTTTTTCTATTTTAACTTTAGGGCAATCACAATTAGATTTTACCTCAGAAATTTTTTCTGGCTTGTGTGACACATCAGCACTGTCTTTCACATTACATGAAATGAGAAATAGAGAGAGTAACGATAGAATGAAATATCTCATCAGTGTAGCGTCCTTGGCATCGATAAAATGAATATAGGAATTTCTGCGTCAAATGCTGTGCCATCTTCAGATACCATTTGATAACTGCCACGCATCGAACCAACAGGTGTATTGATTTCAGTCCCACTTGTATATGTATAGGATTCATGCGATTGAATAAGGGGTTGCTCACCCACCACACCTAATCCCTTCACTTCAAAAACTTCTTCGTTGGCATCAGTAATAATCCAATGACGACTGACAAGTTGCACTGGAACTAAACCATCATTACTAATCGTTACGGTGTAATAAAAAAAATAACGGTTATATTCAATACTTGATTTTTCCTCAACAAAAACGGTTTCCACACTGACACGAATTATATTTAATTTTGCAGAGCCCATGGGTTATGAAATCATCCCTTGTGTTGGAGAGGTCGGAGACCCTGAATATAGCCTCTTTGCCATACGTCCTGCCAAATATGCTTCGCGTCCAGCTTCAATAGCTTTTTTCATGGCACTTGCCATCATAATCGGATCATTCGCATTCGCAATCGCTGTATTCATCAGCACCCCTTCACATCCTAATTCCATAGCAATCGATGCATCTGAAGCAGTACCTACGCCTGCATCCACAAGCACTGGTACTTTTGCATGCTCAATAATAATTTGTAAATTCCAAGGATTTAAAATTCCCATCCCTGAACCTATGAGAGAAGCTAGGGGCATAATGGCGCAACAGCCAATGTTTTCAAGTTCCCGAGCCACAATCGGGTCATCAGATGTATAAACCATTACATCAAAACCTTCTTTAATTAAAACTTCCGCAGCTTTTAAAGTTTCAATCACATTGGGATAGAGTGTCTTAGGGTCACCCAACACTTCTAATTTCACCAACTTATGACCATCTAATAACTCACTTGCTATACGAAGCGTTCGAATCGCATCATCAGCTGAATAACAACCTGCAGTATTGGGAAGATATGTATAACGATCCGGCGGAACAAAATCTAACAGTGAAGTTTCACCAGCATTTTGGCCAATATTTATTCGACGAATCGCAACTGTGATAATTTCAGCACCACTCGCATCAATTGCAAGTCTTGTTTGTTCAAAGTCTTTATATTTTCCAGTACCCACCAATAGTCTTGAGTGATAGGCTTTACCCGCAATAAGGAGAGGATCTTTTTTTTGAGTCATTTTAACCCCCGCCAACTGCGCCGACGATTTCTAATTGGTCACCGTCTTGAAGGATAATATTTTGAAATTCAGATTTTGAAATAATCATGCCGTTTTTTTCTATTGCAATACGTTTGCCTAATAGATTTAGCCTTCCAACTAGACCCTCAACTGTCATCAAACCGTCATCAAAGGATTTTATACTACCGTTAATTTTAAGCTGCATAGATTTAAATTTTTATCAAATATTGAATTTTTAATGAGGTTAAGCGTCTTAACAACGTGGAACAAAATTTCACAAAATTAATTTTTTATCCCAAAAGGAAAACGTATATGGAAAATTATAATACAGATTCAATGAACTCATTGTCAAAAGGCAAGGACGAATTATCTTTAGCCCTCCCATCGGAAGGTAAAGATCCCTATCTTCAATTTAGCGAAGCGGAAAAAGAAAAAATACGTCGCAAACGTTGGCTAGAGTCTATTTCAGATTGCGTTTAAACGAGCTTACGTTGGAAAAGTTTTAAAGCTAGTTCGTAACTTAGAAACGCTAATTCAGGATCATAGCGCTCACCTTCGTCGCGCATAAACGCATGTTGCCCATTAAACTCGTGCCATGTAAATATTAATTTAGCATTTAACATTTTTTCATAAACGATTTTGCGGCCTTGCTCGGGAATGTGGTTATCTTGCTTACCCCATATCATCAAGAGTTCGCCCTTGATATCGTCTAATCGATCCATTGAATGCTGATTGGGTTTACTTGGAATCACATCTGTATGTAAATCTGTAGCATAAAAGCAAGCTGTCGCTTGGACTTCAGGCTGAAGAGCTGCTCTAAAAGCTAAGTGCCCACCGATACAAAACCCCATTGCGCCGATATAACCTGAAAACCATGGCTTGTTCTTAACCCATGCGATCATGGCTTGATTGTCTTTATCATAATCTTGAACATCTTTTGCTGATTTGTCCCCATTACCTTTATCACGACCTGCGTCGTCATAAGCTAATACCGTGCCAATAGGATTTAACTCATGAAATACTTCAGGCACCAAAACAGTGAATCCATGACCAGCAATGATCTTTGCTGCCCTTTCAATCGGACCTGTTTGCTGAAAAATTTCTGAATAAAAAAGAACTGCAGGTGTCTTTTTTTGTGTGACGGGTTTATGCACATAGGTGCGCATTACACCAGTAGAGGTATCTAAATCAACGAATTCTGACTGAATTAACATGCTTCATCCTCATCGATAAGGGGTTAGTAAAAAAGGCCCTTAATTTTACTTGATTTGAAGCGAGTTAAAAGTGGAATTTAGTAATCTGAGCTGCGGCCTGTAGAGTAATTTAACGGGGTATCATTTTGCCACTCGCCACATTCTAAACATTGATGATCTTGCATGGTGGGACAGAATTGCAAACGTGTTGACTTACATTTAACACAAGTCACACCTTTATGATGGCGATCATGAATTTCAGAGGATACCTTAGTACTTCCCAAACCGTACTTATTATCCATAAGATTCTCCCTTAAGATCAAATGGCAATGAAGTTTTAATTTACGCCTCGTTGATCAAAAATACAAGATACTATTTTACTTTTTTACTTTCTGAATCTGACATTTTTGATAAGTCACCACTTCCCCTTCTTTGATATTTGTTTCAGGGTCGTTAATTTCTAGAGTCGTTATCCCATTGTTATAGGTATTTTTTAAAGCTTCAACTTGCTTAAGTCCAAATTCACGATTTGGAAAAATAAGCCACATCTCTTTACCACCTTCAAGTGGCTTCAAATAAAAGGTTTTATTTTTTTCACATTGATATAGCAGAGCTCCCTTAGGTGCTGTTGAGAGTTCACGATAGTCACCACCCCAGCTCGGTAAACTCACATCCGGTATTTTCATGCTGCCACAACTTGAAATAAAAATCGGTAAACTTAAAAAAAAGAGTCTTTTAATTATTCGTCTCATGGGGACTCTGACAATAAGTATTCGTCTAACTGAGTTAGTAAAATTTCAATTGCCTTTACTTGATTGGCATCATGATTGAGTTTTGCTAACTTTAATAAATAAAGTTGTGCTCGTGCATGACGTGGATTTCTCTTGACAACTTCATCTAACTCTTTTTTTGCTCCCACATAATCTTTTAGCTCGAAACGTGATATTGCTTTAGTAAATAGTGCCTCACTGGATTGAGGTTCACTTTTAAGCCAAAGGCTTGCAATTTCATTTAAGCGATCCCAATGATGCTCGCGCTCTGCATCATAGGTTTGCATAAAGTAAGGTCGTTTTTCAAAAGGAGCATCCCAAAAAGGCGCTTCAGTTTGGGCGGTCAACTGAATATCCTTCCCTTGACGCAACAGATTCTCTATCCACTCCACAGGAATACTGTAGAAATAAGCATGACGTCCAGGACTTTTAAAAGTAGTCAAGCCTATGAGCCGCCCCTCATCATCAAAAAGTCCCCCCCCTGATGCGCCCATTGCAAAACCAGCAGACGATTGGATAATATTTTCATTGTCCAAAGAATACAAAGCCTTAATCTGCCCATAAGAGATAACAGGTTTGATTGCATTGCCACCATAACTTTTTGAAAAAACTGATTGCTCATAACTGAGTTTTTTAGTATTCCCTAGAACAATAGGCTTTATGTCTAAAAACTTAAATTGAAGAATACATAAATCATGACGCCAATCTGCTTTCATACTGATAGGTGAAAATGTCTCGCCAAATTTTCCAATTTGCACACCTTGCGTATTGGCAATCACATGACAATTGGTCGCTACTTGATCGTCTGCCACAACAATGCCTGAGCCCACACCATGTCCACCTTTTGAGTCAATCACATGCACTTTCACAACGGAGGGTGTAACCGCAAAAGTCACCTCATCTGAAGGTGTCGCAAAAGCAATCTGAGAAATGAAAGTTAGAAAAAAAGTTAATAATCTATACATGACTTGGGAGAACTTAATTAAATAACAGGTATAGATAAGGAACCCGAAAACTTAGTTCCTTAAAAATAAAAACTTAGCCGCATTTACTATCGCCGCAACTTAAGCATGTGAGACACCCATCCATCATAATGACTGCTTTCGTTTGGCATTTACTGCAAAGTTGGGCTCCTTTTGGATATCCCGAGCTATCCATTGCTTCAGAATGATTTTTCATATATTCAGCACGCTGTTCTTCCATCAATTTTTTTTGGTGCTGATCAGGCAATGCTTTTTTTAGCATGCCTATATCAATTAAGTGCTGTTCAACCACTTCACCGATTTCAGCCACTAAACTCGGTACATACTTACCACCTTTTTTATAGTAGCCGCCATTTGGATCAAAGACACTATGAAGCTCTTCGACTAAGAATGTCAAATCACCACCTTTTCTGAATACAGCAGACATCACGCGTGTCAGACCTACAATCCATTGGAAGTGATCCATGTTTTTTGAATTGATAAAAATTTCAAAAGGTCTACGATGTTCTTGAGGAGTCCCTTCATTCATGATGATGTCATTAATCGTGATATAGAGTGCATGCTCAGTCACAGGTGTTTTCACTTTATAAGTCGAACCTGTAATTTTTTCAGGGCGGCCTAAAGGCTCGCCTAATTGCACCACATTCTGGATTTCTTTTTGGGCTAAAGTAATCGCTTTGTCTTCTTCAGAAACAACGTTATATCCTACGATTTTTTTTTCAATTTTAATTGCCATTATCTTCCCTTAATATCTTCTATTAAAACTTACCGTAATAACCTTCTTTGAGCGCATCATAAAGATTTGCTGCTGAGTGAGTCTCACCATCATATTCAATTTCTTCGTTACCCTTCACTTCAACTTGAGAGCCATCGTCTAGAATAAATTTATAAGTTGTATTCTCTAAATCTTTTTCTGTTACTAATACGCCTTGGAAAGCCTCAGGATTAAATCTAAATGTAGTACATCCTTTGAGACCTTTATCATATGCATATAAATAAATATTTTTAAAATCTTCAAAATCATAGTCTGTGGGCACATTGATCGTTTTAGAAATCGAACTATCAATCCATTTTTGTGAAGCAGCTTGAATATCGACGTGAGCTTTAGCTTGAATCGTTGAAGAATCAAGAAAGTAATCTGGTAATTTTTCATCTTCATTTTCTGAAAATGGCATCGCCTTTGGATTGATCAACTCGCGGTAGGCTAATAACTCATATGAATACACATCCACTTTTTCTTTGGATTTTTTACCTTCACGAATCACGTTACGACTATAGTGATGAGCAAAAGAAGGCTCAATACCATTACTTGCATTATTTGCTAGCGATAATGAAATTGTGCCTGTTGGAGCGATGGAACTATGGTGTGTGAAGCGTACTCCTTTTTTAGTAATCTTGTTACGTAAACCTTCTGGAAATTGCTGCATATAACGACTATATTTACCAAGCAATACTTTACCTTTTACTTTGGCACCTACTTTAATCCCATCAGCAGCCATTTCGGGACGCTTGGCTAACATATCAGCTGTCACCACAAACTCTTCCTCCATAATAGGTGCAGCCCCTTTTTCATGAGCTAAATCAATGCCTGTCTCCCAACCCACCTCAGCTAAAATACGGCTCACTTCTTCAGTGAATTTTAAAGAGCCCTCATCACCGTACTTCATCTTAAGCATTGTGAGTGTTGAACCTAAACCGAGATAACCCATGCCATGACGGCGCTTACGGATAATTTCTTTAAGTTGTTCTTCGAGAGGTAAGCCATTAATCTCCACCACGTTATCCAACATACGCGTAAAGATCGCAATGACTTCTTTATATTCGGCCCAATCAAAAAAAGCTTCGTCAGTGAAAGGTTTTTTGACAAACTTGGTTAAATTCACAGAACCTAATAAACAGGCACCATAAGGGGGAAGTGGTTGCTCGCCACACGGATTGGTTGCACGAATATTTTCACAAAACCAGTTGTTGTTCATTTCATTCACGCGATCAATCAAAATAAAACCAGGCTCAGCAAAATCGTAAGTGGATGACATGATGATGTCCCATAAACGTCTTGCTTTAATCGTTTTGTACACACGGCATGCAACCTTACCTGCATCTACGCCTTCCATTTTAGTGAGGTATTTACCTTTGACTGGCCATTCTCTCCATACAACTTGGTTCTCATCGGTTACATTTAAACCATCGACGATAGATTCTTTTTCAGTGACAGGAAATGCTACTTTCCAATCACTATCGGCTTTTACAGCTTCCATAAATTCTTTAGTGATCAAACATGAAAGATTAAATTGACGGAGTCGACCGTTTTCACGTTTGGCTTTAATAAAATCAGTCACATCAGGATGAGAGATATCAAAGGTAGCCATTTGCGCACCTCGCCTTCCGCCTGCAGAAGATACTGTAAAACACATCTTGTCGTAGATATCCATAAACGAGAGTGGGCCACTTGTATAAGCGCCAGCACCTGCAACAAAAGCACCTTTGGGTCTTAAAGTCGAGAATTCATATCCAATACCACAGCCAGCTTTTAAAGTGAGCCCTGCTTCATACACTTTATCTAAAATGCCAGACATACTGTCTTCAACAATGCCTGATACCGTGCAGTTAATAGTAGAAGTCGCCGGTTTATGTTCCAGTGCCCCAGCGTTTGAGGTAATACGTCCAGCTGGGATAGCACCATGTCTTAATGCCCAAAGAAATTTTTCATACCATTCTTCTCTTTTGGTTGGTATTTCAACATCCGCCAATGCTCTAGCTACGCGTTTGAAAGAACCATCGATATCTTTATCAATATGTTCGCCCTGTTTTGATTTCAAACAATATTTTTTATCCCAGATATCAAGCGAAACATCTTGAATTGGTATAACGTGGTCTTGATGGTCACTTAGTATAGGCTTTGGACGAACAGCTTTGAGCATGAATTTCCCCTGAATTATTCTTTAAATTAAGTATACTTTTGCTAAATTTACTACTAGGTGATATTTTTGTCTAAACCACAATATATAGTGGTTTAGCAAATATATTATCCATGCTCTAGTAGCCCGTCAATGAAAATATATGCAAAATTAAAGAACAGAAATTAACCCCTATTTTCGAGATTAATTTTTAAAAATTAATCAAGTCCTTTTCTTAAAAATATATTAAACACAAGTTCATCAAGATGGTTTATGAGAAAATATCCCGATGCTTCGCTTTTTCTACAGTCTTTTAGTCTATTTTCTTCTCCCACTCACCTGTTTTAAGTTTATTTATCGAGGTTTTAAGCAGCCTGACTACCTAAAACATTGGGATGAACGCTATGGCTTTTATTCCCTTTTGACAAAAAAAATATGGAGTCACCAGAAAACCCTTTGGATTCACAGCGTTTCAGTCGGCGAAACAAAAGCAGCTATTCCATTGATAAAACTTTTTTTAAAAAAATACCCAGATCATCATTTATTGCTTACCCATGGGACGCCCACAGGACGCTCAACTTCTATTGATATTAACGATCGTCGTATTCATCGTATCTATCTTCCTTTTGATACACCTGGTGCCATAAAAAGATTTTTTTCTACTTTTAAACCAGAAATGGGACTATTACTTGAAACAGAGCTTTGGTTTAACTTAATTCATCAAGCATATCAAAAATCCATCCCCCTTTATTTAATCAATGCGCGCTTATCAGAAAAATCATTTCAACTTTATAAAAAGATTTTATTTCTTATCAAACCATCTCTTCAAGAACTTAAAGGTGTATTAGCACAAACTATAAGTGATAAGAAACGTTTCGAATCTTTAGGAGCACTCAATGTTGAAGTAATGGGTAACTTAAAATTTGATGTTATACCACCCCGTAATACTGTGACAAAAAGTATATTACTTAAAAAACATTTACATCTAAAAAATCAGCAAGTACTTCTCATTGCCAGTTCAAGAAAAGGTGAAGAAGAATTAATTTTACAAAGTTTATTAAAGCTCCACATCAAAAATTTCGTCACAATTTTTGTGCCCAGACATCCACAAAGATTTAGAGAAGTTGAGCTCATACTAAAAAAATATGGTGTTACTTTTATTAAGCGTAGTGATAAAAAAATAACTTCAAAACCTTATCAATTTATTTTAGGTGACTCTATGGGTGAGATGTATGTCTATTACAATCTTACGAATATCGCGCTTATAGGTGGTACGTTATTACCATATGGTGGGCAGAATCTGATTGAATCAATGGCAATGAAAGTACCTTTGATTCTCGGCCCTAACACTTATAACTTTCACGATGTGTCAAATCAAGCCATCCGCGAAGGTGCAGGAAAGAGAATTAAGACAATCGATGAACTCAAAAAAGTTTTACCTCAAATGCTTAAATTATCCAATCAATTAAAGATGAAAGGAGCTTGTAATAAGTTGATGGATTTACATCAGGGTGCAACACTAAAAATATTAAATAAAATAAAAACTACTCTTTAATAAGTTTACTGATCATTTTGAAATGGTCCCCTTCAGCTGCGCGTAACCATTCAAAAATCACAGACTCTGTATTTGTAATTACAATCCCTTCTGATCTTAAACGTGCTATCGCATTTTGATGATGTGCAATGGATCTAGAAAAGGTTGCATCTTCAACCACAAAAACATCCTTGCCAAAAGTTTTGAGAGCAAGTGCCGTTTGTAATATACAAATATGTGTTTCTAGTCCACACAAAATAATTTGTGGTCTAGATTTTATTAAAGCACTTTTAAACTTAGAATCATCAAGACATGAAAATACTTTTTTTTCTATTGCAGTATTAGGTAATAAAGATTTTAATTTTTTAACAGTTGGTCCTAAACCCTTTGGATATTGCTCTGTATAAAGACAAGGTACTTCTAAAATTTTAGAGGCCTGAATGAGTATACTTGATGCATCAATAACTTTTTTGATGTCATTTTTAGGCATGACATCCACAAGTTTATCTTGGATATCTATGATGACAAGCTGGCTTATAAGTTGTTCATTGATCATCGTACTTAAAAAACAAAAGTATTTTCACGTTTCACTTCTAACGAAGGCAAAACTGTTTCAAATAGTACTTCTTCTTCAAAATCTTGATCCCCTATTTTTGTAATCAAGGTTGCATTCATCGAGGGAGTAGTTCCTAAAATAGCCAAGAGCCTTCCATGTAATTTAAGTTGATCTCGAACCCTTGGAGGTAAATAAGGCAATGAGCCTGCAAAAAGAATTGCATCATAAGGTTGATTTTTTAACCAACCGCTTGATCCATCACCAGTAACAAATTCTATATTATTAATCTTTAATTTTTTACAATTCTCTTGAGCGAGTTTTGTAAAATCAGGATGGATATCCACTGATACTACTTTTTTTGCGAGACTTGCCACAAGGGCTGTGAGGTATCCACTCCCAGAACCGACTACTAAAACGTAATCTTGTTTTTGAAGTGATAAAGATTGAACAAGCCTTGCTTCCATTTTGGGGGCTAACATTGACACGCCATGCTGCAAAGGAATTTCAGTATCAGCAAAAGCCACGCCTTGATATGCAGTCGGTACAAATTTTTCACGCGGTACTCGATGAAGCAAATTAAGGACTTCAGGATCCAAGACCTCCCAAGTGCGAATCTGCTGTTCTATCATATTAAAACGATTTTGTTCAATGATATTCATACTCATCAGCGTATTATAACCAAAGAAAAGTTCAAGGTTTTGATATAGATTAAATATAAATCTGTCTTGCAATAAATAGTGCTTTCGCGTAATTTTATAGAGTGCTAGGGGTCCATTTTTAAGATGGTGAGAAAAACCCTTTGAACCTGATGCGGTTAATGCCGCCGTAGGGAATGCAGTCCTTTCAAAGACTCCTTACGGTATCAAAAAAATTATAAGGAGTGATGTATGAACGCGACCGATAAACAATTACGAAAAAATATCGATCAATTTTTAAACGAGACTGCCTCTTTAGATCCTGAAGCATTAAGACCTTTTGCAAAATCAAAAAAAGTTTATGTCAAAGGTTCTCGTCCTGACTTAAAAGTTCCTTTTAGAGAAATTACTTTATCAGATACCCCCTCAACTTTTGGTGCCGAAAAAAATCCAGCGGTGATGGTATATGACACCTCAGGTCCTTATACCGACCCTGAATATCAGATTGATATTCGTAATGGACTACCCCCTCTTAGATCACAATGGATTGATGAAAGAAATGACACCGAATTTTTAGATGGCCCAACGTCACTTTTCGGGCACGAGCGCAAAACAAATCCTGAGCTAATCAAAATGCGTTTTAATTTATTAAGGCAACCGCGACGAGCCAAAGTGGGTAAAAACGTCACACAAATGTATTACGCTAGACAAGGTATTGTCACTCCTGAGATGGAATATATTGCCATTCGAGAAAATCAAAGACGTGAGGGCATGTCGGCTTTTTTAAAAACACAACATCCTGGTCATGATTTTGGTGCAGCGATTCCTAAATTAATCACGCCTGAATTTGTAAGAGATGAGGTCGCTCGAGGCCGTGCCATTATTCCAACTAATATTAATCATCCAGAAACAGAACCCATGATTATCGGTCGAAACTTTCTAGTCAAAATTAACGCTAATATTGGTAACTCAGCATTAGGGTCAAGTATCAGTGAAGAAGTAGAAAAAATGGTATGGGGCACCCGCTGGGGTGCTGATACCGTGATGGATTTATCAACAGGCAAAAATATTCATGAAACTCGCGAGTGGATTATTCGTAATAGTCCAGTCCCCATTGGCACTGTACCGATTTACCAAGCACTCGAAAAAGTTAATGGCAAAGCGGAGGATCTTACTTGGGAAATTTTTAAAGACACTCTTATCGAACAAGCAGAACAAGGGGTTGATTACTTTACAATTCATGCAGGTGTGAGATTAAGTTATATTCCGATGACTGCAAAAAGGATGACAGGTATTGTCAGTCGAGGTGGTTCAATTATGGCGAAAAGGTGCCTCTCCCACCATGAGGAATCTTTTCTCTATACGCACTTCGAAGAAATTTGCGAGATTATGAAAGCTTATGATGTAAGTTTTAGTTTAGGAGATGGTTTAAGGCCAGGATCTATTTATGATGCTAATGATGAAGCGCAATTTGCCGAACTAAAAACACTGGGTGAGCTTACGCAAATTGCTTGGAAACATGATGTGCAATGTATGATTGAAGGACCTGGTCACGTGCCGATGCATCTCATCAAAGAAAATATGGATTTGCAGCTCACACACTGTGGTGAAGCTCCTTTCTATACATTGGGCCCCCTCACTACAGATATTGCCCCCGGTTATGATCACATTACATCCGGTATAGGTGCTGCAATGATTGGTTGGTACGGCTGCGCAATGCTTTGTTATGTCACTCCAAAAGAACATTTAGGTTTACCTGATAAAGAAGATGTAAGGGTTGGGATTATCACTTATAAAATTGCAGCTCATGCTGCTGATCTTGCTAAAGGTCATCCAGGAGCTCAAATCCGTGACAATGCATTATCAAAAGCAAGATTTGAATTCCGCTGGGAAGATCAATTTAATCTTGGTCTTGACCCAGAGAAAGCTAAAGAATTTCATGATGAAACCCTTCCTCAAGAAGGAGCTAAACAAGCACACTTCTGTTCGATGTGCGGTCCTCATTTCTGTTCTATGAAAATTACACAAGATGTAAGAGATTATGCAGCTGCAAATGGAATGAAAGAAGATGAAGCGTTGAAAAAGGGCATGGAAGAAAAATCAATTGAGTTTATTAAAAAGGGTGTAGAGATTTACCAAAAAGCGTAAATGGATATCTCCCTTTATTTTTCAAGTCTTATATTAGGCCTGATTGAGGGGGCAACTGAATTTCTTCCAGTCAGTTCCACAGGGCATTTAATTATTGCAGGCGAACTTTTAAAATTCAATCATCCCTCAGCGCACGTCTTTGAAATCTTTATTCAATTAGGCGCAATTCTCGCTATTGTTGTCGAATATCGTCAAATACTCTCAGAAGTTGCTTTGAGTGCATTTAATAATAGAACCTCACAAAACTTTATCTTAAGACTCTTCATTGCTTTTTTACCAGCTTCAATTTTAGGCTTATTGTTTCATAAAGCAATCAAAGCTTATTTATTCTCACCTTATTATGTGTCACTGGCTCTCATCATCGGTGGCGTCATTATGATTGCTATTGAAAAAAAACCACTTAAAATTAAAACCGAATCCACAAATGAAATCAGTATGATGCAAGCTTTTAAAATTGGTTGTGCCCAATGTTTATCCTTGATACCTGGTGTATCAAGAGCTGCGGCAACAATCATGGGTGGAATGCTGGCAGGGCTTAGTCGCAAAACAGCTACTGAATTTTCTTTTTATCTTGCCATTCCCATCATTACAGCAGCAGCCTTATTTGATTTACTGAAGAATTTCCATGAATTAGTACCTCAGGATCTACCAATTTTTATCATTGGTTTTGTCACGGCATTCTTAAGCGCTTACGCTGTCATCAAACTTTTTATTCGCTTTGTAGCAACACATACTTTTATTTCATTTGCCTGGTATCGAATCATTTTAGGCATGATTGTTTTTTGTATTTTAGTTTTTGATCATGGCCTCTAAGCATCAAGCTCTTATAAAAATACTACATGGGATTGCTAAAAGAGCAGAGCAATATCCTCTCAGTATTAAAGAAGGTTTGTCTGTCCTTAGCCACTTTGGATTTTCATTTATTAGCTTTTTATTGGTCTTGCCTTTTATGCAGCCTTTCCCCCTTGGCCCTATCACTGTATTAGGGGGAATTACCTTTGCAGCCTTTGGCTGGCAAATTTTAAAAGGTTACTCTGTGCCACATTTACCTGAAAAAATTGGCAGCATCATTTTAAGTCATGATAATTGGCGTCGCATTTCAAATGCAGCAATAAAACTTATGCAATGGACGGAAAAATTTACTAAGCCACGTTTAACTTTTTTTCTTGAGGGTGCGTTTGGTACTCAAATTGAAGCTTGGGTTCTTATTCTTTCAGGACTGCTGCTGGCAGTCCCTTTTGGTATTCTTCCCTTAAATAATTTTTTTCCAGGTCTTGCCATTTTATTTTGTGCACTGGGTCAACTTCATAAAGATGGACTTTTTATTCTGATCGCCTTCTTTTGGATTCTTTTTACTTTAGCTTATTTTGCGGTCTTTTTTATAGCTCTTTATCTCCTAGGTATGGAAGGAATTCACAATTTTCCCCACTGGTTAAATCAGTTAGTTTCATGAGATCGTTTGCTGATCAACTGATTGCTTGGCATTCAAAATCAGGTCGTCATCACTTACCATGGCAACAAACAAAAGATCCCTATGCTATATGGGTCTCTGAAATCATGTTACAACAAACACAAGTTGTGACAGTAATTAAATACTATCAACGCTTCATAAAAAAATTTCCTACTCTACAAACCTTAGCTTATGCAGATGAGGAAGAAGTAATGAAGCTTTGGAGTGGGTTAGGTTACTACCGGCGTGCACGATTTTTATATGGAGGCGCACAAATGATTATGAATGAAATGGGTGGAAAATTTCCATCTGATTTTGAGATGATGATGCAAATACCTGGAATAGGGCGCTCATCTGCAGGGGCAATTGCTGCATTTGCCTTTAATCAAAAAAAAGCAATTCTTGATGGCAATGTAAAACGTGTATTAGCCCGCTATTTTCTGATTACACAGTGGACAGGCTTACCAAAGATAGAAAAAAAATTATGGGATTTTGCTGAGTCACTTTTACCAGCCAAGAAAATTGATACCTATACACAAGCATTGATGGATTTAGGTGCAACCTTATGTAATAAGACGCCGCAATGTCATCTTTGTCCTCTCAAAAAAACATGTCTTGCTTTTCTACAAAACAAAGTTCAACTTGTTCCAATACCAAAACCAAAAAAGAAAATTCCTACAAAAACTGCGGAGATGTTCATCATTAAACACCATGATGAAATCTTAGTTGTCAAACAATCTCAAGGAGGTATATGGGGAGGTTTATGGTCGCTGCCGCAATTCGAGAGAAAAGCTATGACAGCACAAACTTGGATTAAAAAATACTTTGGATTAGACACTTGGTTAATCAAAAAAAATTTAAAAGCATCAACTACATTTACACATTACAAACTCAAAATTATCTATAGTATTTTTGAAGCTAAATCTCAGCATGCAAAGTCGCCACATAGTTGGTTATCTCTCTCGAGTATTGAAGGATCCGCAACGCCAGCTATTATTAAAAAAATACTTTTAAAACTCTAATTTCATATCTCGATGAGGGATATTTGCATCAAGATATATTTCACTGACTACTTTAAAACCAAAAGGCATATAAAAATCGATGGCATCACACTGAGCACTGATATGAATCGAAATTAGATGATTTAATTTTGCCATAGTAATAGCATACTCAAGAAGTGCTCGACCAACACCTTGCTTACGCTTTTCTTTTAAAACTGCCATGCGTCCTAAAAATAACTCCTGTGGATTGACAATAGCTCTTGCACATCCAATAGGCGTTTCATCATGATAAGCTAAAAAATGAATCGCACTTTCATCCATATCATCCCATTCGAGTTCTGGGCTCACTTGCTGTTCTTTAATGAACACTTTTTGACGAATCATCATGAGTACTTCATGATGATCTTGCCATTTTACAATTTTAATTCTAAGTGAATTTTTCATAAGTAAAATACTTGCATCTTAAAGCTGTTAAAGGCATGATGATCTTTCAAAAATAATATTTTAGGGGCACTATGAATAAATTTTTATCTGCATTTGGACGCATATTTATTGCTCAACTTTTTCTTATTTCGATCCTCATTTCATTAAATGGTATTTTAAACATGCCTAATGGCTATATTGCCTATCAAAATGGCTTAATGAGTCATGCACTCCCAGGAATTTTTGCGCCTATTTCAGTAATCATCCAACTTATAATTGGTTTTACATTTTTTGTAGGTTATAAGACCAGATTATCAGCAATTATTTTAATGATCTACACATTAATTAATGCGCTCTCGTATTTATATACATTTATGATTGTTCCACCTCCTGTAAATTTACTGCCGCTTCAACAAGCGCTTCAATATTTAGCAGTCACAGGGGGACTTTTATTTGTTATGCTCAATCCCGAAACAACCTTCGCACTTGATAATCAAATAAAAAAGAAAAAAAATAAATAATAATTATTTAGGAAATTTTTTTATGGCAACAAATTCACCGAGTAAATATACTAAAACAGCTATTGTCCTTCACTGGCTGATTGCTTTGGGTATCATTTTTATGTTTTCACTGGCCTGGTTTATGGAAGGCCTTCCTAAAGAAGCTGCTAAATCTGCAAGTTTTGATCTCTTTGATTTAGGTATATATACTTGGCAGCTTACCGAGTCAGTCTCACCAAGAAGTTTTTATTTTAATCTGCATAAATCGGTGGGAGTCACCCTATTAGGTTTAATTTTATTTCGAGTTTTTTGGCGGCTTACTCATCCCGCCCCTGCACTTTTAAAAACAATGAAAGCATGGGAAAAGAAATTAGCAAAGGCATCACATCATTCTTTTTATCTTGTGATGATCCTCCTCCCTGTCTCAGGCGTTTTGATGGCAGCCTATAGTAAATATGGTATCAAATGGTTTGGTATTCCTTTAATTGAAGGTCT
>SXGR01160025.1_pt1 | contig 21168 bp, 14 predicted proteins | sample 3174711 | NCBI WGS metagenome assembly SXGR01 (sample SAMN11356860, study PRJNA531348) | freshwater metagenome | isolation source: freshwater sample F1-60 | place: China: Fuxian Lake, Yuxi | collected 2017-12-25 | reverse complement strand
CTTCCGGCGCGAGAACCACAGCCACTTCGCCCGCAAGCAATGCCTTGGTGAGCGCGTCGATTTCGAGCGAAGGCAGCGCTTCGAGCTGTTCGCGCACGGTGAGCAATCTCATCGCGAGTTCCTCGTACTCGCGCGACTTCGTCTGCCCGAAGGACCTCGAACCCTCCGGCATTCCAGCAACTCCACGCCACTGATCGAGGATCGACGCGGCTCCCGCGAGTTGATCCCCCCACGCCTTGAACGCCGCGGAAAGCGCGCTTCGCGCACTATCGAGTTCTGGAAGTGGTCGCGCTGCGGAGGTCGTGAGAAACTCTGCGATCCGCGCCTGAAATCGTTCTCCCTCACTCGCAATCTGCGCGAAGAACGCGGCCATCTGCTCGCCTGCGCGACGAGCAGGATGCTGCGCATCGAGCGTGCGAATCGCCGCGCGAATCGCGGTCGACTGGCTCCCGGCACCGCGACGAAACTGATCAAAGGTCGAGAGGCCGTCGTCGATCGCGGCTCGGTAGGCATCCATCGATGTCGAGTTTCGTGCGACGATTTCGGAAAGCGCGGACTCGTACTCCCCACCCTGCGCAGGATCGGTCGGATTGATGCGTCGCGTGGTAAGCCGAGGGTTGACTTCGTGCATCCGGTGGAGCACTTCGTCAACTTGGCGCAAGACGGCGCGGTCGACATTCGCGTCCTCGACGAAGAGCACGATCTCCCACGCGCCAGCCGGCAGAGACTCGAGCATGGAGGTCGTTGAGGGCGCGAGGCTATACGCGCGGGTCTTCGTCAGATCAAGCTCAAGGCGAAATCTCGGCTGCGATGCGAAGTACACGCAGGAGATCGCGAGGACCACACTTGAAGCCACAAAGCTGACCATCTCCACGCGATCAAGTACGCGCGCCGCTGCCGTCTTCCCCACACGAACACGAAGCCGCTCCAGTCGAACGCTCGCGCCGATGGTTGCGACAAAGATGATGGAGAGGAAGTATGCAACCGCGGCGCTGTCGAAGAGCCCAATCGTGAAAGTCTCCAGTCGCGCGAGCGGATCAAGCGACGCGACCACGCGCGCCCATTCGAGTGGAACAACGCCAACGAGCATGCGCGAACCAACCGCGAGGGCGAACCACGCGAAGAGCGTGCACAGGTATGCAACGACCTGACTCGCAGTCGTGGACGAGAGGAACACCCCAAGCGAGCACGCTGCAGTCGCCGACAACCACAAACCAAAGATTCCGCACGCGAGTTCGCCGTAATCAGGATCAGAATAGAACTCAAGGGGAACGACGAGAAGCGCGCTCGGCAAGAGCAGCGTGCAAACCAAAGCGCCGCAGGCGAACACCTTGCCCTTGACGATGTCGAAACTTGAAATCGGTGATGCGAAGAGCGACTCCCAAGTCTTCTGCCGGTATTCCTCGGCGATCGTTCGCATCGACAGCGCTGGCGCGGTCACGATGAGCGCCCATCCTGCCGCGATGAGCGGTACGCGCAAAGTGCTCGGGCCACCCTCCGCAAAGGTGCTTGCACAGAATGTCACACTTGCAACCACACCCGCGATGGCGAGCACCATCCAACCCGTACTCGTCACGAACGCACTGTGAAACTCACGCATCGCGACCGCGAACGGCGGGAGCAGGCGCTGCGTGCAACGATCGCGCAAGCTCGGCCGCGTGCCCGTCAGCGCGCCGTTCATGCTTGCTCCTTTGGGCCGCTCGTCTTGGCGGCTTCGACCGCCGCGACGAAAAGTGCATCGAGCGATGGATCCACTCGGGTCAGCACTCGCACCCCGATTGACTTCGCGCGGAGCACATTCGCAACGCCCTCACGCGGATCGGTTCGTCGATCACGCCCGCGAAACTCCACTCGCGTCCATCCGTCTTCGAGTTGCAAGTCGCGATTGATTTGCGCGATGGCAAGAAACTCAGGAATCGCCCCAATCGGCTTGTCACTCTCAACCATGAAGACCGCTTCGCGCAATCCGCGCTCGCGAAAGCGAACGAGTGATTCGTGCGCGAGCAGCTTTCCCTGCGCGATGAGGACGACCGCGTCGCACACCGCCGCCACCTCCGCGAGTACATGCGTCGAAAACAAGACGCACGCTGACTCTCCGACTTCACAGAGGAGGTTGCGGAACGAGCCAAGCTGCGCGGGGTCAAGGCCGACTGAAGGCTCGTCGAGGATCAAGAGTTCAGGAGACGCGAGGATTGAGGCGGCCAGTCCAACGCGCTGCTGAAATCCCTTCGAAAGGCGCCCCGTCACCGTCTGCGTCACCGAGGATAGATCGCAGCGGCTCACGGCGCTCGCAATCTCATTGCGCAAGTATCGACCATGCAATCCGCGCAATCGTCCGCGGTATCGAAGAAACTCGAGCACCGTAAGTTCGGGGTGCAATGGTGCAGATTCTGGGAGATAGCCAATCCGCGCACGAATTGCCTCGCTTTGCAGTGCACTGTCGAAGCCGAGCACCCGAAGCGTTCCATCATCCGGCGCGAGGACTCCAGCGAGCAAGCGAATCGTCGTGCTCTTCCCCGCACCATTGGGGCCAAGGAATCCGGTGACGCCGCGCGTGGGCAAGTCCAAGTCGATCCCATCGACCGCCGGGAACCCGGCAAATCGTTTGGTGAGGTTTCGGGCGTGCACGCAGTGCGACATGCGACAAAGAAGATCGGCGTTCCGGACGCGGCAAGTGTACGGAAGAACCGCGTACGAGTTGGGGCGATTGGGAAGAGGATCCCCACGCATCGCAGTACACTCGCGCGGCTGAGTGGCGCGTGCATCCTTCGCGCTCACCTTCCGTATGGGATTGCGCCGAGAATGGACAGTGAGCCCACCGCCTGTGCTCAACACCGACGACGCTAGACCGAACCGCGCGACTGCGAACGATGAGTAGCCCCAACCCGACCTTTTTTGAACTTCACGGCCCTGCGCCCATCAGCGAACCGCTGCGCGTCGCCATTGGCGAGGCGGGGTTCATGCTCGTCGAACGCACGCACCGAGAGGCCGGCGGCGCGAGCGGCGACGAGGCGGCCGGTCGCGTGCTCGACCTGCTCGGACAAGGAGCAGGCATCGTCGAAGGGAACGGCGAGATCGTCTGGATGAATCATGGACTCGCCACGCAGGCACCAGAGACAATGCGCCGATTCGCGGATGCGTGCGTGGAATCCATCGGTGTATGGAGAAGGGCCAAAAGCGTTCCAATCTCTTCGATGCGCTCGACCTTCCGCTCATTGGGCTGTTGGTTTGATGTCGTCATGACGCCGCTCCGTCGCCATGAGCAAAGCGCACAGGATGTCGATGGCGCCGTTGCGCTGCTCATTGACGCAACCGCGACGCGGCAGATTCACGAACGCCTCGACTCGATCGATGCCGCAGGCACGGACCTTCTCAGTTTCGACGCGGATCAGCTCCGTGCGCTCAACTCTGCGGAACGGCTGCGATTGCTCGAAGATCGAGTCGTCGGTCAGACGCGCGCAATCCTTGGCTTTGATCACTTTGAGTATCGTTTGACCGATCGCCGGTCGAACCAACTCGAACTCGTTTTCTGCTCCGGTCTCGTCCCCCTTGGAATCGGCGAGCGCTTGTACGCGAAGTCAGAGGGAAACGGCATTTCAGGGTGGGTCGCAAGCACGGGCGAAGGTGTCATTTGCCAAGATGTCTCCCAGGACCCACGGTATGTCGGCGGACTCCCTGGTGCGCGAAGCGCCCTGACGATTCCGCTTCGTCTTCATGATCGCGTGGTCGGTGTCTTCAACGCCGAAAGCAGCGATCTCAACGCATTCGATGACGGAGATCGCATCGCCGCAGAACTCTACGGTCGATATGTCGCGCTGGGGCTCAACATCCTCGACATGCTCGTCGCGGAGCGTGTCACGACCAATCGCGAGGTCGCGGCAACGATTCAGCGCGAGGCCGCAGGTCCGCTGGAAGCCGCCATACGCGAAGCGCGTCTCGTCGCCGCCTCCACAAGCTCGGATCCACTCCTTCGAACTTCAATCGAGCGCATTCTGGAGAATCTGGACTGCACGCTCGAACGCATTCGCAACGCGGCAACCGGACCAAAGACAGTGCTCGGCATCGAGCAACTCCTGCGAGAGGGTTGCGTGGACGCCGCGTTCGTTGGAAAGAACGTCCTCGTCGTGGATGACGAAGAAACTATTCGCAAGACCGTCGAACTCGTCCTCGCGCAACACGGTTGCGAGGTACTCGCCTGCACCACCGGAATCGGCGCGATTGCGGCTATTCGCGATCGCGCCCGCAGCGGGCAGCGATTCGACCTCGTCATCTCTGATGTCCGCATGCCCGATGCCAACGGGTATGAGGTCTTCCGAGCGGCGAAGGATGCGTCGAAAGATACGCCGGTGATCCTGATGACTGGCTTTGGCTACGACCCGCACCACTCCATCGTGCGATCGAGTCAAGAGGGACTGCACTGCTTCCTCTTCAAACCATTTCAAGTCAGTCAACTCATTGATGAATCACGCAAGGCGATGCAGCAGCGAGTCTGACGGAAGGCCGCGTGCAACCTATGCTCGCGTCGCGCGCAAGATGCGGTCGTTGCCGTTTCCATCGCGCAGCACCGCCACTGTCGCGAACGCACCACTCGTTTCGGCGAGCGCGCGGACCGCATCCCCCTGCTTCCATCCGATTTCCATGAGGAGGAGCGCGCCGGGCCGAAGGCGTTGTGCGCCCTGTGCGAGGAGTTCCCGAACCACCGTAAGACCGTCCACACCGCCACGCAGCGCGCTCGCGGGTTCGTAGTGCCGAACATTCGCATCCAGAGTCGCCCACTCCGTGTCCGCGATGTAAGGAGGATTCGACAAGATCAGGTCGAATTGCTCGTGCGCGGCATACGCACTAAAGAGATCACTCACGCGAAAGTCGATCGCGTGGTCGACGCCATGCCGAGTGGCGTTTCGCTGCGCGAGTTCCACTGCCGCTGGCACGATGTCGCACGCGAACGCACGCAACGCAATCGACGGCGAACGCGTCGAAGCACCGCCGCTTTCCGCGCGGACATCAGCATCACCGTCAGCGCAAACGCCCTCGACCTTCACGTCGCGGCGAATCGACGGCGCGACGCCTGCCCCGCCGAGCGGCTGACAGCCCGAGATCTTTGAGCCAGGAACCGCACGAAAGAGGCCTCGCGCTCCCGCAACAAATGAAATCGCAATGCAGCCAGTGCCACTTCCAACATCGACAACGCGGAAGTCGCCGGCGAGTGCCCCCTGCGCGATCGCCGCGCGCGTCCATCGCAACGCTTCATCAACGAGCAACTCGGTTTCAGGTCTCGGAATCAAAGTGCAAGGCGCAACTTCGTACTCACGTCCATGAAAGGTCCAGTGTCCGAGGAGGTACTGAATTGGTTCCATCCGACCTGCACGGACGACGAGTGCACGCAAGGTGCTCAGTTCCTCGACGCTCGCTTCGCGGTCAACTTCCATGTAAAGCCGGAGCCGTTCGCATTGGAACACGCTGGAGAGCAGCATCTCCGCGAGCGTGCGCGGACTCTCGACGCTTCGCTCCTTCAAGAAGTTCGTCGTCCAGGCAAGCAACTCACGCGTCGTCCAACGCTTCGCCTGAGTGCTTGTGGTCGAACTCGGTTGCTGCTCCTGCACATCGCCTCCGTCGGTGATTCAAATCCGGCGGCGCCGGACGCGCGCGCAGCCGGCGCTGCGCAATTCCTGCGCCCAACGACCCGCGCCGCAAGTCGAGGGTAACAGAGGAAACGGCCCCGCCGATCCAATGCCCCGCGATTTCTGATGCGATTCACCGACCTCGATTGGACTATACTCTTGCCCCCAATCTTCAAGGTGTGACTTCAGGCCAAGCCGCTTTGCCGGCCGCGGAGAAGATGGAACTCCCTCATGAACTCGACCCCTCTCACCGACCCGATTCTCGCTGCCGCTCGTGTTGCGGCACTGACTCATGAAGGGTTCTCGACTGTGGACGCAAGCGCGAGTGCGGTTCGCTGCACCGCCAAGAGGTCTCTTGCACCGGCCTACTTCGAACTTCAACTTCGGGGAAGCGAGTACTGGGTTCGCATGCTCACTGCGGACCGTTGGCTCAGCGAGTCTGTTGAAGGTGATGTGCTCGAGGGCGACCCGATCGACGAACTCCTCGAGGAGGAACTCGCGGAACTCGGTTGGCGAGGAAAAGTCGGCGAGCTCAAGCACTTCCGCGATGAACAGAAGGTCTACGTCTATGAGCACAAAGTGCCCGCAGTGAGTGCGAAGCCGCTCGTGGAAACCGCAGCCCTTTTCCTCGTCGCATACGCCCGGACCTTCGAGCAACTCGGCGATATGCAATCGGGAGCGAGTGCCGATTGACGATGCGCGTTCTCATGCTCGGCTGGGAGTTCCCTCCATTCATCACAGGCGGTTTGGGGACCGCGTGCGCGGGATTGACGAAGTCGCTTGTGCAAGCAGGGGCGGAAGTGACATTTGTGCTTCCCAAGTCCGTGGGCGCAGAGAGCGCGTCCCATGTTCGACTGGTGACACCACGCGGCATCACCGAACCGGTCAATCGCGCGGCCGAGGCGGCGAAGTTGCGCGCTGCGGCGGATGCGCAGACCGCAACGGCGCAGGGCGCCAAACCAAAGTCTTCGGGGCCAGCCGCAAGCGCACCGAGCGTTCCCTCCACACCCTCGGGAACCGCTGAGGCGCGTGCACTCGAAACTGCGCACGCAGGGTGCGTACTGCTCGGACTGACGGGTGACGCGGGAGCAACGGCGTTTACCCAGAGGCTCGAAGCATTTCGCCAGACACGGGTGATCGAGATTCCCCTCACTGCTCCAAGCGTGTACGCGCCTCGCGAGGGGAGCGACGCGGAGTCCGAGGCGGAATCGTTTGGCGCGCGAGAAGTCCGCTTCCTCATCAGTTCCCCGACCACAGCACAAATGCTCGAGTGGGCGGACCGCGTGGGCTGGAGCGAATCACGCATGCGCACACTCGCGCAGAGCGGCGCATTCCCGGGACTCGATCCGGTTGAGTTCGCGATTCAGACTGCGCTTCCGGAGGCACCTGCGCGAAGCGGTGACATGCAGGATCAAACCGCCGACGCGGCGGACTACTCCGGCGACCTCCTCGGTGCGGCGGCACGATACGCGAGATTCTGTGCCGCGAACTTGGGCGGCATTGAGTTCGATGTCATTCACGCGCACGACTGGCTCACTTATCCGGCAGGTATGGCACTCCAGAAACTGACGGGGAAGCCGCTCGTCGTTCATGTGCACTCGACGGAGTTTGACCGCAGCGGCGAAACACCAAACCAACAGGTCTATTCAATCGAAAGACGCGGCATGCACGCCGCGACCCGCGTGATTTCCGTGAGCATGCTGACGAAGAATGTCTGCATTCGGCGTTACGGCGTGCCGGATTCGAAGATTGATGTTGTGTACAACGGCGTCGAACTGCGCCCCGAAGATGTCGGCACGCAGCCCATTCATTCGAAGGACAAGATCGTGTTGTACTTCGGTCGAATCACGCTTCAGAAGGGCCCGGAGTACTTCATTCGCGCCGCCAAGCGAGTCCTTGAGTACATGGACAATGTGAAGTTCGTCGTGGCTGGCAACGGCGATCAGGCGACGCGCATGATCGAGATGGCTGCCGCGTTGGGGATCGGCCACAAGGTCCTGTTCACGGGGTTTCTCCGTGGCCGTGACATCTCGCGGGTGTTTTCCATGGCCGACCTCTATGTGATGCCAAGCGTGAGCGAACCATTCGGCATCGCGCCTCTCGAAGCGATGAGCCACAATGTGCCCGTCCTGATTTCGAAGACATCGGGTGTGAGCGAGGTCCTTGTGCACGCACTGAAGGCGGATTTCTGGGACATCGATGACATGGCCGACAAGATCATCGCGGTGCTCCGACATCCGATTCTGTCGGACACGCTCAAGGAGCACGGCTCCTTCGAAGTGCGCGGAATCAGCTGGGATGGCAGTGCGACGAAGTGCCTGCAAACATACAACCGAGCGATCGCCGAACGATTCGGCGCCCTGAAGTCGTAACGGCCGATCAAGGCCGACGAACCCGCGCGCCGAAGCTCGTCGAGCGCTGCGGATATCGATTGAATTTGGCGAAGAGAAGCGCGCCACGGTGCTGCTCCACCCAACCGAGAGGATCTATACTTTGCCCCTCTATGGCATTGTTTTTCAAGAGCAAGAAACCGAAGGTCGCAGCCCTCCCAACAGTCACTCCCCCGCGCGGACTCGGCGGCACCACGGTCGCCGCGTTCGATCCTGCGATGGAAACACGGACGATGGAGATTGGCGGCGACTTCCTCGCACGTGCGCGAAATGCGAAGGTTGGCGTGCTCGCGGTCTGGAGCGAGGGCTTGATGGACTGGGCGATGAAGGACGAGGCCTTCAAAGTGCAGTTGTTTCGGTTCGTCGACTGCTTTCCCACCCTCAAGGATTCTGATGCGGTCTACGACCACCTCACCGATTACCTCAGCCAGCCAGGCGTCACGACACCGCCGTTCGTCGCGACTGCATTGAAGGCCGGAGTCGTGGCGAAGGGGCTCGTCTCCAAGACCATGTCGGGCCAGATCACCTCAATGGCGTCGAAGTTCATCGCGGGAACGGATGCGCATGATGCGCTCCCACAGTTGCAGAAGATCTGGAATTCCGGGCTGTGTTTTTCCGTCGATCTCCTCGGTGAGTCATGCGTGAGCGAAGAGGAAGCGGACGCGTACCGGCAGAAGTACCTTGACTTGGTTGAAAATCTCCCGACCGAAGTCGCCTCGTGGAGCAGCAACCCAAATCTCGACAACGATCATCTCGGGCGCATCCCCCGAACGAATGTCTCCATCAAAGTCAGTTCACTGAGCGCTCGCGTCGACCCCATCGATACCGACGGGAGTATTGAGAATCTGCTCGAGAGCCTCGATCCCATTCTGCGTGCGGCCAAGGCGCGCGGGGTACTCGTGAACTTCGACATGGAACAGTTTGCGCTGAAGGACTTGACGCTTGAACTCTTTATGCGGGCGTGCGAGCGACATGAGTTTGAAGCCGGCCTCGCCATGCAAGCATATTTGCGCAGCGGCGATGCCGATGCGCAGCGCATCATCGCGTGGTCGAAGCGAACTGGGCGTCGCGTCACGGTACGGTTGGTCAAGGGAGCATACTGGGACTACGAGACAATCAACGCCGAACAACAGGGCTGGCCGATTCCGGTCTGGAGTCGGAAGTGCGACACCGACGCGAGCTTCGAGCGCATGGCGAGCGCGTTCATCGCGTCCACGCCCAAGAGCCAAAACGAAGGAGGCGTGAAACTCGCGCTCGGCAGCCACAACGCGCGTTCGATTGCCTCCGCGCTCGCTGCCCTCGAACGGCGCGGCCTTCCGAAGCAAGCGATTGAATTGCAAATGCTGCACGGCATGGGTGATCCGCTCAAGCTTGCCGCCATCGAACTTGGCTTGCGTCTGCGCGAGTATGTTCCAGTAGGGGAACTTATTCCAGGCATGGCGTACCTCGTTCGCCGGTTGCTTGAGAACAGCTCGAATGAGTCGTGGTTGAAGGCGGGATTCAAAGACAACGCCAGTGTTGAAAGCCTGCTCGCGAGCCCGCACCGCGTCTTCGAGACCGACCCAGGGATCGAGCGCATTCTCCGCGCGCCAGAAAAGCATCAGCTCTCAATGGCGCATCCTTCGATCGGTGACGGCAAGCCTTTTTACACCGAACCCCTGCGAAACTTCGCGCTTGCATCGACTCGCGATGCATTCAGCGCCGCGATGAACAAGGCGCAACTGCCGCGTGTGGAAAACACAGGAACCCTTGCCGATGTCGCGCGTGCCGTCGGCGCCGCCCACGCGGCGTTTCCAGCGTGGCGCGAGACCCCGTATGCCGCGCGCGCGAGTGTGCTCATCAAAGCTGCGGCAGAAATGCGCGAACGGCGCGACGCGCTGAGTGCAGTGATCGTCAAAGAGAGCGGCAAGGTGTGGCGCGAAGCGGATGCAGATGTGTGCGAAGCCATCGACTTTTGCGAGTACTACGCGCGTGAAGGCGCGCGTCTCTTCGAAAGCGAAAGATTGGGTGCGTTCGTCGGCGAACTTGACGAGCAGTGGTACCAGCCGCGAGGCGTGTCGGTTGTGATTGCGCCGTGGAATTTCCCGCTCGCCATCTGCTGCGGCATGGCCGTCGCTGCGCTCGTCACAGGAAACACGGTGATCGTGAAACCTGCGGAGCAGACGCCCGCGATCGCGCGGATGCTGTGCGAGATTCTCTGGCGCGCGGGCGCACCCAAAGATTGCCTGCACTTCCTCGCAGGCAAGGGAGAGATCGTCGGCGCCGCACTGGTGCGGGATGCGCGCGTCGCACTCATTGCATTCACTGGATCCAAGGCGGTTGGACTCGACATCGTGCGAGCGGCGGGCGTCGTCGTTGAAGGACAGGAGTTCGTCAAGAAGGTTGTCTGCGAAATGGGCGGCAAGAACGCGATCATCGTGGATAGCTCCGCCGACCTCGACGAAGCCGTGCTCGCGGTGCGGACGAGTGCGTTTGGATTCTGCGGACAGAAGTGTTCCGCGTGCAGTCGAGTGATCGTGGTGGGAAGCGCGTACGAACCCTTCCTCCACCGACTCGTCGAGTCGACCCGCGCACTCGTCGTGGGTGATCCGTCAAACCCATCCACCGACATCGGGCCAGTCATCGACCTCGATGCAGCGCGCAAGATCCGCGAGTTCATCGAGATTGGAAAGCAGGAGGCGAAGCACGAACTCACCCTGCCGATTCCCGATGGGCTTGAGGCCAAGGTCGGATTGCCCTTCGTGGGTCCGACCATTTTCAGCGGTGTGCAGCCAGAACATCGAATCGCGCAAGAGGAAATCTTTGGACCACTCCTCGCCATGATCCATGCGAAGGATTTCGATGAGGCACTGAGGATGGCAAATGCCCCCGAGTACAAACTGACCGGCGGCGTTTTTAGTCGTCGACCCGCACACTTGCTGAAGGCGCGGCGCGAGTTCCGCGTGGGCAACCTCTACCTCAATCGCGGCATCACGGGCGCGCTCGTCGGGCGACAACCATTCGGCGGCTTCGGTATGTCAGGCTTGGGTTCTAAAGCAGGTGGCCGCGACTACCTCCTCAACTTCGTTGAACCCCGCGCGGTGTGCGAGAACACCATGCGCCGCGGATTTGCCCCCGGACTCGATTGAGAGCAACCGCGAGTGCGCCGGTGACCCTGCGGGCTGCCAGTGTTCCTGCCTCTGCCGAGATTTCGGGTGCGCAGATGCGTCAGACTGCTTGAGAACGCCGAGTAATGCCCCACTTAGGGATGCGCTCCAGTCAGCGAGACGCGTGTCGGGGTGCTCGAGGACCTGTGTCGATCGAGCAGTCGATACTGCACTGCCTCGGCGATGTGCGATTCAAGCACTTCGCTTGAGCCTTCAATGTCTGCCACCGTCCGTGCAACACGCCGTACCTTGTCATACGCACGGGCGCTGAGCCCGAGCGCTGCGATCGCCTCGCCGAGCAAACGACTTGAGGCCGAATCGAGTGCCGCGTAAGCATCGAGTTCGCTCCCGCGTAGGTAGGCGTTTGGTCGGGCACTGCCCTGCCTTGCTGCCATTCGACCTCGCGCATCCTGCACAAGGCCGCGCATCATCGATGAGTCCAGCCCGGTTCGACGCGCAGCGAGCGCCGAAAATCCAACCGCTCGCACCGCGACATGCATATCCATGCGATCGAGGAGCGGACCCGAAAGCCGGCCCATGTAGCGCTCTTGGTCTCGCATGGACTTTGCCGATTGCCCGAACCCACCCGCATGCGATGGATTCATCGCCGCGATAAGCAGCGGCCGCGCGGGAAATCGAACGCGGCTCGATGCGCGCGCAATCGAAACAAACCCATCTTCGAGGGGTTCGCGAAGCCCCTCGAGTACCTGCCTGCTGAATTCAGGCAGTTCGTCGAGAAAGAGGACCCCTAAGTGCGCGAGCGTCACCTCTCCTGGTCGCGGATTGGTTCCTCCACCGATGATCGCGGCCATCGAGGCAGAGTGATGCGGGCTTCGAAACGGCCGCTCGCGCGCGAGGCCATGCTGCCGAACACCTCCGAGCGCAACCGAGTACACACGCGTGATCTCGAGCGCTTCGTCTTCCGACAGCGGCGGAAGAATACCCGGCATCGCGCGTGCCATCATGGTCTTTCCGCTTCCGGCGCTCCCGACGAGCAGTGTGTTGTGCGCGCCCGCGGCTGCAATGACGAGCGCACGTTTAGCGGATTCTTGGCCGCGAACCTCGATGAAATCGAGCGTGTTTCCGATTGCGTGCACCGAATCGATGGACAGCGCGCGATTGATAGGTTCGTGCTGAGGATCGGGACCCTTCGTGCCATCGAGTGCGTCGATGGAGCCGCGTTCCGCCCACGCGACCGCCTCTCGGAGACAACGAACTCCCACGACTTCGACTCCGCGCACAATCGCGGCTTCTGGCGCGTTGCATGAAGGAAGGAGCACCGCCGGAACTCCCCGCTCGCGCGCAAGCATCGTCATACTTGTGATGCCACGCACCGACCGGACGGTTCCATCAAGCGCGAGTTCGCCTGCAACGATCGTCCGCGAGAGCCTCGCGCGAGCGGACTCGGACAAGACGCGCGCCGCGCCGAGCAGGCTCAGCGCGATAGGCAGGTCGTAAACCGGCCCCTCCTTGCGGAGATCGGCGGGCGCAAGGTTGACGACGCTCTCATGGGGAAGTCCGCCGAGTCCCGAGGCGCGGAGCGCGGCATGGACGCGCTCGAGCGATTCACGGACCGCCGCATCGGGCAAACCGACGACACTCCGGCGAGGGGCTCCACCCTTTCCCTCCGTCGCGGTCGATTCCACATCGATCGGTTCAGCTTCAATCCCCCGGAGCGCAAAGCTCGTAATCCGGGACATGTCGCGCATTGTGGGCACGAGAAAGCACGATCACTCAATCCTCTCCCTTTATTCTTCTACGAGTTTTCCCCCTCGCGTCTGCAGGCACTCTGGCGCAAACGCCCGGACGCGAGGTCAACGACGCATGCGCTTGAAGCCGTTCGGCTTGCCATCCGCAAACTCCCACACGACGACATCAACAGATCGAACACCCCATGCACGCGCCACCGAGTGTGTCGAAAACAGTACATCGAGCCGTCGCCCCTTGATCGCGCCACCAACATCGAGGACGGGCACCGGTGCGCCACCGTCATAACCGGGAACACTCACGAGTGATCCGAGCGGCAAGACCTTCGGGTCTGCCGCAACGAGCGCGCCACCATTGGTTTCTACCGAGTAGCCGCTCGCGGTAATGCCATCCGCGCTTGCGCCGCAACTTCGCGCGTCTGGGCTGTACGCAGTGACCTTCATGCGCATGGTTGCCGTCGGTCGAATCGGCCGGCCGTCATAGGTACGCATTCCGGAAGTCGACGCGAGCGGTGTCACTGGAGCCAACACGACTGAAGACGTTGATGTGTCTCGCGCTCGAACCAGCATTCCCGTTGAGGCGTGCGATTGCGCCTCGGATTCGTCGCGTGCGCTCAAACTCGAGTAGGCAGGTTCGATCGGAAGTGAACTCTGAGCGTCACGGCTGGTTCCAATGCCGAGTGCCGCGAGCGACAACATCAGTCCAAGCGCAACGGTGCCTCCAAGCCAATGAGGACTCCGCGTCGATGCCCCTACGGCATTGAGCATTGGAGTGTTGTCATGCGGAGCGTTTTTCGTGCGCATTTTCGGTTTCGCCGGGGGAAGCGTACGGAACGACTCACTCGTCGTTTCCCGTATCTCCACGCGTTGAAATTCCATGCCCTGCAATCGAACTCGCGCACACGCGCAGTCGCACGAGTTCGCTCTCGATACGGGCATCGTAGCCGTCCGGTTGGAAGAAGTTGTCGTATCCACAGCAGAACTATCGTTCGCGAGTTCTCGAGAGTTCACTCGAGTGCCCATCTCCAGTCCATACTTCGATCAACAAGGCAGAAACTGCCGAATCGAAGCGGTACGCTGCTCCAATGAGTTTTGAGGAGTTCCTCAGCAACTTGCCAATCGGCCTTGTCGGTGGATTCTTCGGTGGCATGCTCGGAATCGGCGGCTCGGTGGTCTCCATGCCTCTCCTTGATTTCGTCCATGGACCGAACCAGCAGCTCTATCAAGCGAGTTCGATGGTGGCCAATGTCTGCTCCGCGCTGAGTGGGTCACGAAAGCACCGGGGGCGCGGGACCATTCGAACCGACCTCATACCCACCATGCTCCCCCTTGCCGGAGCGGGCGCAGTGTTGGGTGCCGTCACGAGCAATTGGATTGAGCCGGCACCGCTTCGTGGGGTCTTTGGCACGTTCCTGTGCATCACGGCTATCCTCGAATGCCGCGGCGCCCTGCTCAAACGCGCGGACTCCGACGAGCGCGACGAGCAAGCGCTTCGTGGTACGCGAACGCGATGCGGAATCGTTGCGGTCTCAGGCGGGCTCGTCTCCGGACTACTTGGGGTTGGGGGCGGCGTCCTCATGGTTCCCATGCTTCGCGGATTCGTTGGGCTTGGGCTGCGCCAATCGATCGCCACTTCATCCGTTGTCATGCTTGCTTCAACGACAGTGGGAGCCGTTACGAAAAACGCGACCCTCGGTTCCATCCACGACAGTACCGGCAGCGCAATCACACTGGCGCAATCGATGTCCCTGGCGCTCCCGCTGTCCATCGGGGCGCTCATCGGCGCGGCACTCGGCGCGAGTTGCTCCTATCGAATACCGCTTCGAGGACTGAAACTTGCCTTCGCCACGCTGATTGCCATCGCGGGCGCGCGAATGCTCTTGCAAACACTCCACGCGACGTGCGCACCTACGCTGACGAGTTGACAGTTACTTCACGCCAACGGGAGCGTTTGGCGAGAGGGTTGGCGTTCCGCCGGGAGCACTGCTGGGCTGTACGGGAGGCGCGATTGTCGGGAGCCCACGGATCGGCTTCGGTTGCGTGGCGCTAGGGGTAATCTCCGCCCTCTCCTTGCACGGGAAACAGCCGGTGAATCCAGGATCAATCACTTGACCCCAGAGTTCGAAATCCTGCTGCCGTTTGGCGGAGTAAATCGTTGCGTTCACGTAGGTGAGCCCACGCGCGCTGCTCGTCGAACTCGCGCGTAGGGTGACGATCGTATCTGTCCCCTCACGCACCTGCGATACCAGTTCGACTTTGAGATCCGTCGATCCTGCACTTGCCGCGAGAATCGACTCCCCCTCATCAAGTTTTGTACAGGTCACTTGGAACTCGACTGACTTGCCCGCCTCAAGCTGACCAAACGTGTGGCGGTAATCCGAAAGCGCCATGTTGATCTTCGGCATCGTCGTCTCATGCCGAACGAAGATTTCCACGAGCGGGCAATCGGGGTGATCCGTCTCGATGATCCAGTAGCGCGGAAACTTGCCTCCGGGGAAATCGCGGTCGATGCTCCAATCGATGACATAATGATTCGCGGGCTCATCCTTCGTTGGATCAAAGCCAATGTAGTGCGGCGCGTAGCCGCCGATCGCGCAAATCTTGAAGGGCCGACCATCGATCGACTCGACGACAGTGCGGCCCATCTGGGGCTGCCCGGTGACGATGTTCAGGTAGTAGGGCTTCACGCGCACCGGCATCGAGACTTCGCTCTTGAGTTGGATCGAGACGATCCGGCTGAATCCATCGATCAGTACCTTGATTTCAGCCTTTTTGTCACCCGCGCCGGAGGTCGGCTTCATCTTTGCTTGAATCTCAACAAAGCCGCCAACGGGAATCTTCTGACCTGAGATATCGTTAATCGTCGTGCACTTACAACTTGGCTGAACGGAAAGAACTTCGAGTTCTTTCGTGCCGGTGTTCCGGAGTTTGACGACCCCTTCCGCGATGTCGCTAGGAGAGATGACGCCGAAGTCGAGGACGGGCGGATCAACCGCGATTGGGGGTGGCAGATCTTCTGCCTCTTGCTCTGCAACGACTGCGTCACTCACATCGGTCGCGGGCGCGTCCACAACCGGCGCGGCGACGGTGGTCGCGGGTGGAGCAATCGGCGCAGGGGTTGGCGTTGGGGCGGGCGTTGGCGCCGCCGTCTCTCCGCCACATGCCACGAGCATCGAGATCGCTCCCACCATGGAAATCATGAGGGCTTGCGAACGGAAGGCGAGACGCGAGCGACGGGTGAACATGATGGTGGCTTTCGACGGAAGCAGAACCCACTTCGCTTCGCAACGGCTGCCCGCGGAGAGGGGAGGAAAAGTGTACCGACCTCGGTTTGGAGGTTGCGTCGAGGCGAGTCGTCGAGGCGCGACCTCCCTCGGATCAAAGACGCATCGCAACTGCGTTTACCCTATCTCCGGAAGCGTCCAACCTCACTGCTACCCCGGCTTCCCGATTCCGGCGTGCTGGCTGTGCGTGATAACTACCCCGAACCAGCTCTCCCTTCCTGCGGTTGGCAGATGTTTCGGTTGGGTGTGCGCCGATTCGGAGGTTTGTGCGGGATGTCGCACATATCCAACTTTTTTGAAAAAAACTGCCTTCATGATTTGTAAGGCGCGTTTCCTGGCGTACCTTGTTGGTGACTGAGCAGCAGAAATGCCGCAAAGTCCCAAACTTGCCCTTTTCCCTCCCTCCGCCCCCGGCCTTGTGCCGGGGGTCTTTTTTTTACGCAATCGCCGCCGAAACATCCACACGCTGCGCGTGACGGTTGGAAAGCGCGGGACAGCCTTCGGACGGAAGATTTGATGCGGCTCGCGGGGAGCGATCTGCTACGCTTCGCCCCCACTTTCCAAAGGCTCTGCGACCATGAATAGCAACGATCTCAGCAACGGTATGGCCATCAAGATGGATGGCAAGCTCTTCCTTATCACCGAGACGGAGCACCGCACGCCGGGGAACCTTCGCGCGTTCATTCAAATCAAGATCCGCGACCTCAAGAGCGGCGCGTTCTACGAAAAGCGCCTTCGCTCGGGAGAACATGTCGATCAAGTTGATCTCGATCGCCGTCCCATGGAGTACCTCTACGCGCAAGGCTCCGCGTTCGTTTTCATGGACCTGGAGTCTTACGATCAAGTCGAGTTGCAGAAGGAAATCGTGGGCGATCTTCAGGACTACATCCTTCCGAACACGCAGATCATCGTCTGCTGGTGCGACGGGAAGGCAATCTCCGTGGAGTTCCCACTTACGGTCACGCTGACCATCACGGACACATCACCTGGCATCAAGGGCGCGACCGCAACGAACCAGTTGAAGGAAGCAACCTGCGAAACTGGCTTGAAAACCCGCGTCCCGCCCTTCATCACCATCGGTGAGAAGATCATCATCAGCACAACCGACGGCTCTTATCGCAGTCGCGCGTAAGCGCTGTCCGCGACATCGCGTTCGGCGACGCAACCTCAGGTGGTTGTCATCTTTTGCAGTGCGCGCTCGGCGAATTTTCCGATGCCGACGAAGACGAGGATGGTGGCAACGATGCCGCCAATGAACACGACGCGGGGCGTTGTGTCGTAAACGCTCACGATGTCTGTCGCGCCTGAAGCGACCGCGCTCGCGGCGAGGAAGCACACGATCGAGGTTCGCGGGAGCATGCCCAGCGGAGTCGCAAAGAGCATCAAGGTAAAGGGAACACGAGTTGCGCCGAGCGCGAAATTCGTAAGCGCAAACGGCGACGCCGGTGGAAGCCGGAGGAGCGTCACGATCGTGAAGGTCCGAAGTGTGGAACCTCGGACAAGCGCGTCGCGAATGACCCGACCGCGCGGATGCCGATCGATCCAATGGTCGACGCTTCGACCTGACACGAGCCTCGCGAACAGGTATCCGATTGCAGCGCCGCCGCTAAATCCGAGGATCGAACCAGCGAGCCCCCACTTTAGTCCGAAGACCCACCCTCCCAGAAATGCTTGCGCGTAGGTCGGCAGCAGCCCAAGCCCTGCTGAAAGGGCAAAGACTGCGACGAATCCCCAAAACCCATGCTCAGGATCCGACTGCAGGAACTTCGCTATCGCTTCAAGGTCATAGATGATGTAGAGCCCTGCGAGACCAGGAAAAGTCCCCCACGCAATTCCCAAGATCGTCGACGCGAGAAGCCGGGGATCCCGACTTGGCGCGTGCGCAGGCGCGCTCGAAACAACAGGCTCGGGCGTGTGAAGGGGATCAGGCGAAGCCATGTGGTTAGCGTATCGTGATTCGCCGTCGGACTCTTGCCCATCCTTGAGACAGTCCGTTTGAAGCGCCGATAGAAGTGTGCCATGCAGCAGAGCACCCGAACCTCTCTCTTTCTCGCCGCTTCATTCGCGGGCGCCCTCGCGACCAACTTCACCTTGGGCGGCTGCGTGACTCGAACGCAACCGTTGGCAGGGTACTCAAGCGACGAGGTGTGGATTGCCATGCAGGCCGTTGCAGATTCCCCAAGCTACGACGACTGGCACATCGTGCAAAACGATGTGTACGCGAATGATGCCTCTCGCTCGATCGAGATCTACCGCGAACTCCGTCGACTGTATGTAAGCCCTTACGCCGACCCGCAGAAGCAAGCGGAAGAGTGGCGCTTCCAAATCGCGCTTCTCCTCGACGCGGACTCCGGCGCACCGTCGATCGATTTCACCGCGCGGCAGATTGCGATCCCGTCTCATGTGTGGGACGAAGCTGATCGCTACTTCGCGCAGGTCACTGCCCTGCTTGGTCCACCAAAGGTGCTTGTTGACGAACAGAGCGCTCCTCCGGCCGCGCCGACCGCCGCGGCTCCGAGTGAAATCGTCCATCCGATCGAGGAAATCCCCGCCTCAAATGAGCCCGCGGTTGACATTGACGAGGTCACCCCTGCGCAAGCGCCACCGGTCGATGTACCACCAGCATCCCCACCATCCGCGTTGAGCCTGCCTCGGTAGCCGATTGCGCGACGATCGGTCGTGTCAATCCCTCAGCACTACTCCCACTGCGCGTTGTGGTGCACCTTCTGGACATCGTCGTGATCTTCGAGCGCGTCGATGAGTTTTTCCACGCGCGCGGCCGTTGGCGCGTCGAGGGTGATCGGGTTCTGTGACTGCCAGAGGACGCTGCTCTCCTCAATCGGAAATCCACACCGCTCCAACGCATCGCGGACCTGCAGGAGGTCACTCGGCTTCGTCACGATACAAAACAAATCTTCTTCGCTCGAGACATCGAGGGCGCCTGCTTCGAGCGCAGCTTCCATCACCGAATCCTCATTCCTCCCACCACTGCGCAAGAGAATCTGTCCGATCTGAGTAAAGCCGAATGAAACTGAACCTGGAACACCGATCTTTCCCTCGTTCTTGTCGAAGACAACGCGAATATCTGCCGCGAACTTGTTCGCGTTTGTGATGAGCGCCTCCACAATAATCGCGACGCCGTTGGGGCCATATCCCTCGTAGCGAACCTCTTCGAATCGCTCCGCCACACCTTCGCCCGTCCCCTTCTTGATCGCCTTCTCGATCGTATCTCGAGGCATGTTTGCCGATCGCGCGTCCTCGATGGCGAGGCGAAGCGATGGATTGAACTGGGTATCCCCGCCTCCATTTTGTGCGGCGACAATGATCGCACGAGAGCATTTGCTCCAAGCCTTGCCACGCTTTGCGTCGACGGCGGCCTTGCGATGTTTGATGTTCTTTGCGTGACTGTGCCCTGCCATACGGTGCAACCTCTAGTGTGATTCGCCGACTTGAACTTCGCTGATTGGATTTGCCTCACTTGCGCCAATCGCGGGCGTTGCCCCACGCGCCACCGCCTGCAATCGATGCTCGGACTCCATGACCGTCTTGCCGTACTCACGCGAGAGAAACTCGTCAGGATCGAGGAACTGCATGCCAAACTGGGTGTGCTGCAGAAGAGTCAGACTTTGCGCAATCTCGCGGGGCGGATACCGGAGCGCCGCGACTTGTGCAATCTGCTGCCAACACTTGATCGCTCCCGCCTGGTCGCCCGACAGCCAGAGCGCGTCACCGAGGTGAAGCAAAGTCGTGATGGAAGGGTCACGCGGCGCGAGGCGCAGCGCCGTTCGAAAGAGGGTGATCGCACCCTGACCACTCGCGCCATCTTGGAGTTCACCCTTGCGATAGCGCAGTAACCCAAGCGTGTCGAGAAAGGATGCGTTGTCGGGCGCGAGTTGCGCCGCGCGAATCGCAGCCTGCTCACACTCGATGCCCCACACGCCTCGATCGAGCGCGGCGTACGCAAGATTATTCAGACTTCCCGCGTGACTCTGGTCAAGGCGAAGTGCTTCAAGAGTCAATGCGGCTGCGCCTGCGTCGTTGCCGAGGAGCGAGTAGGTTCCGCTCGCGCGATGCACCGACTCCGCCTCCGTGATCACAACTCCGGCTGTGATTTCGCTCTCGCGCAGGTACGGTTCAACACCAAGTGCACGCACCGTCTGCAACCCATGAATCGTCTCCGCCTCGCGCCCGCCCGAGAGTGCGTCAAGCGCGGTGGCATGTCGAGCGACAAGGGCTCGAATTGCTGGCTCCATGATGGCCTGTTCACTCAGCGCGTGGGCGAACATGGCGGCGAACTCAGGTTCGAAGCGCGCGAGCAATCGCCCAGTGAGCAAGAAGCTCTGCGCCGCACCTTGTGTACCGAGCGTCACGCGAGGCGAAAGACTCATCGCAAGGGCTCGCATGTCCACGGCATCGGTACCCGACTCGCTCTTCGTGTCGTAGAGCGCGACGGCGACCAGCGGCGTAAGGTCCTCCGCCGATGCGAGCAAACGCTCGACCACCGTTTCCAAGAGCGGCTGCGCGAGTGATGCGTTCGCACTCTCCACGGCTGAAATCTCAATGAGAAGCGCGAATGCCCGAACGAGAAGCGAATCAAGCGTTGACGCGGGGACGAGTGCTGCTTTGAGGTGCGTCAACGCAATCGCGTCATCAGACGCCGCGTGCGCAAGTTCCGCAGACAACATCTCCAACGCTGGTGTCTGAGGGCGCGGAAAGAGAGATGGATCCGCGCCAGAGCGCATGCGAAGTGCTCGTCGCTCCTCGAGCGCATCAAGTGGCGTCGAGAATCGCTCGCCAACGCCACGACCAACAAGTGCATCGGCGGGGTGTTGCTCACTGAGGCGCGCGAGGGTCTTCGTTGACCATGCGTCGCCGGCCGCTGCGCGAGCCTGCAACCGCGCGAGCGCGCCCCTCTCACTCGAACACTCACACGCGAGCGCGAGCAACTCTGGCACGAGTGGGGACCCACTGGCGGCCAGCGCCTCTGCGGCGAGCAATGCGTGCATCGCGATACTTGGGGG
>SXGR01117529.1_pt1 | contig 21168 bp, 22 predicted proteins | sample 3174711 | NCBI WGS metagenome assembly SXGR01 (sample SAMN11356860, study PRJNA531348) | freshwater metagenome | isolation source: freshwater sample F1-60 | place: China: Fuxian Lake, Yuxi | collected 2017-12-25 | reverse complement strand
TTAAAGTTTTGGATACTCAAAAAAATATAGTTGGTAGTACAAGTCAGGTAGATTTTTTCGGTTATGAAAAACAACCAAAAATAAATCCACGTATTTCAGCATTAAAGAAGATCATAAGAAAACAGAATTCAGAACCAATGTATAATCATGTAATATCTGTTTCTGGGGATTATGAGAATAAAGCAAGTCAATACTTGCGATTTAATCAGGGTTCATTTGTTTATGGATTATTTCGAACTGAGAAATTACGAAAGCGGTTGATTTATGGGTCCATAGCATCATGGGATCTAGTTGTAATTTTAAATATCTTAAAAGAAGGTGATCTTCACGTTATTGATGAGGTGCTAATGAAAAAATTTGTTGGTGGTTTGTCATCCAGAGGTGAGCTAGATGCATACAAACGTGGCGAATTCCCTTTTTGGAATTTGATTTTGCCTTTTTCTTCACTGGCACTTTGGTGTATTTGTAATATTGGTGTAAAGTTTTATTTCAAAAACCTTGATTGGTTTACATTGTTGACATTATATGGTTGGAGAAGTATTCTATTAGAAATTTTAGGCAAAAATAAGTATAAATAACTGTAAAAATTTACAGATGTTACAAGTATCATCCAAGAGTTTAAATCATAAAAGAATCAACTCATGTAAACTGATCTTAATAGAGATGCGTGTTATGTAACAATACAAATTTTAAAATTATTTCAAACAAGATTCGTTATAATATTCCAAGAAAAGTCATTTCTTGCAAGAAATGTATGTTAACATGTTTAGAAAACCCGGAAAAAGATGTAGTAGATTATGAAAAACATTACAGGAAAAAATACACACCAATTTTAGGTCAAATTATGACACCGATAGAATTTCATAAATTTTCTACAAAAATTTTTCAAAAACGTTTAAGCAGAATTGAGTTTTTATTGAAATCAAGTTCAAGTGTTTTGGAAATCGGTTCATCTACAGGTCATTTTTTACAACTTATAAAAGATAAAGTTTCAGATTGTACAGGAATTGAATTAGATAAAAAATTTGCAGAGTTTTCAAAGAAGAAATTAAATTTGAATATTTATGAAAAACCATTAGAGAAAATAGATTTTGAGGGGAAAAAATTTGATATAATTTTTATGTTTCAAGTCTTTGAACATATTCCAAAACCATTAGAATTATGTAAAAAAATTCTTAAACCTAAAGGAAAAATTTATGTCGAAGTTCCAAATTTAGATGATGCTTTACTTTCAATTTATTCAATTTCTGAATTTCAAAAATTTTATTTTCGTGCTCCTCATGTGTACTATTATAATAAAAACACATTGTTTAAAATAATGAAGAAGTCAGGATTTAATGGAAAAGTAAGAACTATTCAAGAATATTCAGTATACAATCACGTTAATTGGATACAAAACAAAATTCCTCAAATGGATCAAAAAATAGGATATTCGTCATTAAAATGGAATTTACAAAATCGGGGTTTTACTAGATACCCACCCCCCTCCCCCGCAAAATTTCATAAAGCAAAAGAAATGGAAAAATGGTTTGAAAGATTCGATCATGAATATAAAAAACAGATAGAAAAATTGGATCTTGGAGAACATGTAGTATTCTTAGGACAAAAAAATCAATCAAAACTTAATTTTAAAAAAATTTCTAAGTAAAATCTGAAGATAATACTTAATACTAATTTAATAAAGAATTATTTGATTTGAAAGTATTAGTAGTAGGATATGGTTCTATTGGAAAACGTCATGTCGATAATTTATTAAAATATTTCAATACAGAAGTCATAATTTGTACGAAAAGAATTGATCTCAAAATTAATAAAAAATGTAAGGTAGTAAAAACAATAGAACTGGGAATTAAAGAAAAACCAAATGTGGCATTTGTGACTAATGTTACAAGTAATCATGTTAATTCAGCGATTAAATTGGCAAAGGCTGGAATTGATGTTTTTATTGAAAAGCCGTTATCTAATTCTATGAAAGACATTCACATACTTTCAAAAATAGCCAAAAACAAGAAATTAAAAATAATGATCGGATGTAATTTTCGATTTCATGAATGTATAATGAAAATCAAGGAATTGTTAGAAAAAAACAAAATAGGTAGAACAATATTTGCTAGAGTCGAATGGGGTTCTTATTTACCAGATTGGCATTCTTATGAAGATTATAAAAAAGGCTATGCTTCACGAAAGGAATTAGGTGGCGGAGTCACACTTACATGCATACATGAAATTGATTATCTTCATTGGTTTTTTGGGAATGTTAATGAAGTTTCATCATTTACTGGAAAATATAGTGATTTAAAAATAAATGTTGATGATTTATCAGCAATTTTACTTAAATTTAAAAATAATGTGATAGCAGAAATTCATTTAGATCACTTTCAAAAACCAGAATTTCGTAATTGTAAGATTGTGGGAACAAAAGGGACTATTTACTGGGATTCAGAGACAAATGAAGTCAAATTATTTGATAAATTTAAGAATAAATGGATAAAACAATTAAAGGTTAAAAATTATAAAAGAAACGATATGTATGTACGTGAAATTGAATATTTTCTAAAATGTGTTTTTGGAAAAAAGAGTATAGATAATGATCTTAATGAAGGAGTTAAAACACTTCAAATCGCTCTTTCAGCAATTAAATCTTCTAAAACTAAAAGAGTTGTAAAAATTTGAATTTAAAAAATATGATCATCGAGTTATTTTCCCTTAAAAATAAAACAGTTATTCTTACTGGTAGTGCTGGGCGATTAGGAAACCAATTTGCCAATGTTTTAAGTGCAGCTGGAGCAAATATGGTTTTAGTAGATAAAGAATTAGCAAAAAATAAGAAATTACAATTGGAATTAACTAAAAAATACAATACAAAGTCTATGGTTTGCCAAGTCGATATTTCTAATAAAGAATCTTTAACATGTATGACAAAAGATATTATTAAAAAATTTGGACGTATTGATATTTTGGTCAATAATGCATATTTCAATCCAAATCAATCAAATTATTCACATATATCTTTTGAAAAATTTCCAATTGAATTGTGGGAACAAATGCTTTCTGTTAATTTGACAGGAGTTTTTCTATGTTCTCAAGTGATTGGAAAAGTGATGGTAAAACAAAGAGGTGGTGTTATTATTAATATTTCTTCGATTTATGGATTAAACGGTGCTGATCAGAGAATATATGGAAATAGTAAGTTAAATTCATCTGTTTCTTATGCTGCTACAAAAGGTGCAGTAGTTAATATGACAAGATATTTAGCTGCATATTGGCATAGAAAAAATATTCGTGTGAATACTTTGTCATTGGGCGGAGTATTAGATAAATCATATATGAAAAATGAATTCATTAAAAAATATTCAGAAAAAACTATACTCGGAAGAATGGCAAATAAAGAAGAATATAGAGGTCCTCTTTTGTTTTTAGCATCTAATTCTTCTTCATATATGACAGGCTCTAATCTTATTGTAGATGGAGGATGGACTGCATGGTAAATTTTGATTTTAAATAACTAGATTTCAATTAATTTGTTTTTTGCCATCAATTCTGCTATTTTAAATTCCATTTCAGTATCAATCATCATACCAGTTTCTTCAGGAATTTCATATGGAAGAACTTTTGGCATTATGAATTGTTCTCTATATTTTAACAAACTTTTCACAGCATAAACAAAATATCCGTTTAATTGATAAACAATGGGAGCAGTTTGTCGACTTTGAGGACGTTTTCCTTTTGACTTGCTTATTTTCAAAAATCCAAACTTATTTGATTCCATCATGTTAAAGTAAGGATTAAAGTGCTGACGATATACACCAAAAACAGCATCGGATTTAGTTTTTTCAAGTAATTTGATAGAATTAGATATGTCAACATTTCTAATGAAAGGTGCTGTACAATCCCTATTAACAAATACGTCAAAATCATATCCCATTAATTTTAATTTTGTAATTCCATGAATCATTACATCGAGCATTCCAGATTTATCAGAAGCTAATTTTTTTGGTCTCATAAAAGGAATTTCAGCTCCATATTCTTTAGCAATTTTAGCAATTTCTAGATCTTCAGTAGATACTATTACATGATCAAATATTTTTGAATCAAGTGATTTTTTTATAGTATGAGCGATTAACGGTTTATTTACAAAAAATCTAATATTTTTTTTATGGACACCTTTAGAACCTCCACGTGCTGCAATAAAACAGATTGACTTCATATTCTATTTATCATATAAAATACAATAATAAGATTCTTTATTGTTATTTTAGAAATTAGATTATATTCTGATTAAGTATACTCAGCTTTTTATAAAAAAGATTTTCAATGATATAACATAAATAATAAACGGTTTTTAAGGACTAAAATATACAGTATAAAGAATCTAACATGAATATTACAGTTCCTAAACAATTTTCTATTGCAGATATTCAAATAGGGAAAGATAAACCGTGTTTCATAATTGCAGAGATCGGTATAAATCATAATGGAAGTATAGATATTGCAAAAAAATTGATTGATGAGGCTAAAAATGCTGGTGCAAATGCAGTGAAATTTCAGAAAAGGGATATCAATAGTATTTACAGAGAAGACGTATTAGAAAATCCAAATATAGAAAGTCAAGGATTTGAGATACTTTTAGATGTTTTAAGAAAAGTTGAATTTTGTGAATCAGATTATAGAGAAATTATAAGATATTGTCATGAGAAGAATATAGTTTTTTTATGTACACCGTGGGATATTCCAAGTGTAAAAATTTTAGAATTATTCAATGTGCCTGCATATAAGATTGCATCTGCAGATTTAACAAATTTGCCTCTCATAAAGTATATCGCAAAAACAAAAAAGCCAGTAATTATATCTACAGGGATGTCTACTCTTGAAGAAATTGAAAAAACGGTGGAATTTATGGAAAATGAAAAAATGAATTTTGTAATATTGCATTCAAATAGTACATATCCTGCTCCAATAGAAATTTTGAATTTGAATTTGATTCCATTTTATGAAAGTAAATTCAAGTGTTTAGTAGGATATAGTGGACATGAACAGAAAATTATTCCATCATTGGTTGCTACAGTATTAGGTGCAGTGATTCTTGAACGTCACATCACATTAGATAGAAATATGGAAGGAATAGATCAATCATCATCATTAGAACCATCAGAATTTTCTCAGTTAGTTATGTTTGTAAGAGAAGCTGAAAAAGCAAGGGGTAAACCAATTAAAAAAATGAGTAGGGGTGAAATTTTGCAGAGAGAAATATTAGGAAAGAGTTTGATATCTAAGAAAAATATTGAAAAAGATGAAATATTCACAGAGCAAAATATAGATGTAAAAGGCCCAGCAAAAGGACTTTCACCACAACATTATTTTGATATGATGGGAAAAAAATCCAAGAGAGATATAAAAAAGGGCTTATATCTTCAAACAGGTGACTTATGATTCTCGGTATGAAAGTACGTAAACATGATCTAAACAATATGTTAAAATTTGAACCTAAGATATTAGAATTTCATTTTTCTGATAGTGATTTAAAAATGGAAATAGAAGAGAAATTCGAACATAAATTAATCGTACATTGTTACGAATATTATGAAAAAAAACTTTTAGATATTGCCAGTTTATGTGAAACTAACCAAATTCATTCTCAAGAAAAAACAATTGAATTAATTCAAAAAGCAATCGATAAAACTATAGCATTAAATGAGAATTTTCATGGGATTCCATCTTTAATAGTACATCCTGGAGGTTATTCTTTAAATGAATTATCTGTAGAAGAAATAACAGAAATGAAAGGCAAAATGTTAGATGGTGTATCTCAATTAGATATTAAAAATATTAATTTTCTAATGGAAAATATGCCTCCATACGCATGGTTTTTTGGAGGAAGATGGATATCTAACGTATTTTTAAGTTCTGATGAAATGATAGAATATTGTAATAAAACAAATTTAAGAGTTTGTTATGATTTATGTCATTCGCAACTTTATTGCAATAAAAATAATATTGATTTATCATCGGAATTAGAGAAAGTATGTAATTATGTGGATCATTTTCATTTATCAGATGCTGATGGAGTTGATGGTGAAGGATTACAAATAGGAGAGGGTAGCATGGATTTTGAAAAAATAATTCCAATACTGAATAAATTTTCTGATAAAAGTTTTGCTATTGAAGTGTGGAAGGGGCATGAAAATAAAGGTAAAGGATTTGGAGAATTTTTAGAATCTATAAAGAAAAAAGGATTGATTGTTAATTGAAGAGAGCATTGATTTTTGGAGTAACAGGACAAGATGGAACATATCTTGCAGATTTCCTAGTTAAAAAAAAGTATGAAGTGTTTGGCACATTTAGAAGAACAAGTCATAAATGTTTTGAGCGATTAGAAGAAACAGGAGTATTTGATAAAATTAATACTATCAAAGCAGATCTTGCAGATCAAGGTTCATTACAAAATGCAATTAAAAAATCTGAACCTGATGAAATATACAATTTAGCAGCTCAATCTTTTGTAGGAACATCTTTTGAACAACCAATTTTAACATCAGATATAACAGGATTAGGAACTCTTAGAGTTCTAGAAGCAATTAGACAATCATCCCCACATGTAAAGTTTTATCAGGCATCATCAAGTGAAATGTTTGGTAATTATCCAGGCATTAAGAATGAAAATTCACCATTCATACCTAGAAGTCCTTATGGAGTTGCTAAAGTGTTTGCACATCATATGACCAATCATTATCGTGAAGCATATGAAATGTTTGCTTGTAGTGGAATTCTCTTCAATCACGAATCACCATTGAGAGGATTAGAATTTGTAACTAGAAGAATTAGTTATGAGTTAGCTCAAATAAAATTTAATAAGAAAAAGGATAAAATTCATTTAGGAAATATCAAGGCAAAAAGAGATTGGGGATTTGCAGGAGATTATATAGAAGCTATGTGGTTAATGTTACAACAAAAAGAACCAGAAGATTATGTGATTGCAACTAGTGAATCACATTCAGTAGAGGAATTTCTTGCAATAGCTATAGAAATTGCAGGTATGGGTGATTGGCACGATTTAATAGAAATTGATCAAAAATACATAAGGCCAACTGATATTGAAGAACTGGTAGGGGATTCATCCAAAGCTCGTAAAAATTTAAAGTGGAAACCAACTATATCATTTAAAGAGTTAGTAAAATTGATGGTAATTCATGATATAAATTTATTTAGACATCAAGTAGATCCGTTTGATTACCAATTAAAATAAAATTTAAAAAATTAGATTAATGTGATTTTCGATAACCAAAAATAACTTCAGCCATTTTAATAAATTCACTAGCTTCTTTAAGCGTTACTAACTTAATTTTTGTTTGAAGTTTAGGGTTTAACATAATTGCTATTTGTTCAGCTATACCAGGTTTAACATTAGGAAATGCTGAATCAAATTGTACGTGTTTCCATTCAGTTGTATTTTTCTTACAAACATACAATTCTTCTAAAGGCATAAGACGATAAGCATTTTTTTCTGTAAAAACCTCAATACTCCATCTACTGCTAGATTTCCAGTCAGCATGATAAGAAAACGGTACAGATTGTTTTGAAATACCACTACCAACAAAAATAGAACCTGATTTATGCCATTCTATATTTCCATATTGTTCTGCATGAAGTTTTTTTGGGAATCCAATTAAATCACAAACTAAAGAAATTACATGTAACGAATTGCTAATTCCCCATCTCTTAGCAACAGAAGGTTCAAGATCTGAGAGTGGTAATTTATCAATCCATTCAGTAAAAGTAAACCTACAAGATGATATTCCTCCATCTTTTTGAATTAATTGTTTAAGTTTATGGATATTTGGATAAACCATTCTGTTATATGCAATTCTGATTGTTTGTGAAGTAATTCTTTTTTTAAGTGATAATAATTCATTTGAATATAATGAACCAGGTTTTTCAATTAAGATGTTTTTTTGTCCAAAATTAATAGCTGTATTTGCAGCTCTTATCAATAATTGAATAGGAGTTGCGATAATTGTTAAATCCATATTTTTCATTTTTGGTAGATTTTTCTCAAATCCTCCATATTGAAAATAGATTTTTGAGTAATTCGGAAAAGTGTGTGAGCTGATTTTAGAATTTGTAATTACAGTAATATCTTTAATACCTAGGTTAGAAAGTGCAATAACATAATTTTTTGCTATTTTACCTGCTCCTATTAACAAAACAGATTTTCCATCATATTTTAATGAGTTTATACCAATAAGTTGTTTATATGATTCATTCATAACAGATCAAGTGATTGGACATAATTGTATGTCTCTATTTGTAAGTTTTTTTATATGATTGTTAAAAATACGAAATAATTCACAGTGTATATGATAGGAATCATCAAGTGTTGGTAATTTACAAAAATCATTATTTACTATATCTTCAACGATAAATTTTGTAAGTTCGCTTGTATGTCTAAATTTAAAATCATATTTGTTTTGAAAGGAAATATTTTGACTAATAATTTTTTCATTACTTTCATCTAAAATAAAAAAATCTTTTTCACCAAATATATTTACAGTCGTAGGTAAGTCAGAATCAGGTATGAATGTAATAAATAAAGTAGATTTGTTTTTACCAGTTGCCATTATAGTGCCAGCAAATTCATTAAGCATATCACCTCGTTTGTTTGGAAACAATTTGTTAATGAGTAGTTTGCCGCTTAATTCAACTTCATAATCATTTATCAACCAACAAAATAAATCAATATAATGAATTGCAGATGTTCCTAATCTAGGATTTGCACCAATAACAAAGAGATTGATTTTTTGGTTATTTTGAAGAATTTTTTGTATTTCTCTGTATGTATCAAAATATCTTCGATTTGTATTTACCCAACCCTTTGCTTGAAAAGTTTTCATAATTGATAATAAAAGATCATATTCATCAACGGATTGACAAACCATCTTTTCAATTAAAAATCGATTATTTCCAAGTTTTAAAAGATTCTGAATTAAACTAACCCTACCCATTGCAGAAGTTGCTACAATAACTAAATCATAGGGATCTGTAATATCTCTTAGTGAATTATGCCATGATAATTCAATATTATTATGTAATGGATTAATTTCATTTAATTTTTTTTTGGCTAAAAAAATTGATTTGGTATTTGGATCTACAATATCAATGTTCATTTTATATGGTAATAAAGTTAAAGACTGTAAATGTCTACTTCCAATATTTCCACAACCAACAACAAGAAACTTTTTTCTCACAGTCAAATTAACAATATCTCATATTATTTACAATTTACGTAATATGTTAAGTTATCATAATTTAGAAAAACATTTTTCTAAAATATTAGGAATTTTATTAGATGATTCTCCACGATTAGAAAAATGTTTACTAAGAAAAACTTGTGAATTATCAAGTAGTTGTTTTTTAAATTTTTCATCAGATAAAATTTTATTAATTGAAATCTTTAATTCAGATACGTCAGTTAACGATATAATGGAATTACTAATAACTATGTCTTCATTAAAAGACCAATTTTCACTCTGAAGAGAAATTACGGGTTTCCCTAACATAATAGCTTCAATAGCTATGGTAGAATTATTTGTAGTTATAAGAACTTCACATTGATTAATCAGATCTAATATATCAGATGTGAATACAATTTTTATTTTGTTATTTACACTTTTTACGATATCAATCACTTCATTAGAAAACGCTAGTGATGGATGTGGTTTTATTATAAATTCTTTTGATGGCATATTGTTAATAATTTTACAAGTTTCTTTGACATTATCATAAAATTCAATAATTTTTTTTGTAGTTGAATTCTTACATGAAATTCCGCTTGGTCCAGTTGGTGCAAAAATAATGGTAGGTTTTCCTGAAATTTTTGTATGATTAAAAAATTTATCATGTCTTGGACTGCCAACAGCAATTACATTCATATTTGATTTTTTAATAGAACAGAAATTTTTGGCAGAATCACCCCATACTAATTGCATATCACTTTGTAATGGATAAGCTAAATTGGATAAGAATGATCCAAATTTTACATGTCCCTCTGAAATTTGCATCATGGCATGCTGCATAAAAATAGTTTTGATATTTTTCTGTTTTGCCACATGAATAATTTCTCTTTCTTCTTGTCCTGTTTCAGCCCATTCTAGAATTGCTGAAAAATCATATAAGTCAAGTAATGATTTGAACAATAATATTCGAGAGGTCGATTCCTTAGACCTAGACATAATTATTGATATAAAAGATTTTTTTATTGAATGCCAAAAAGATACATTTTCAAACAAAAATATATTTTCAAAATATTCATCATTTTTCAATAATAACTCAAGGTTTGAAAGAAATTTTTTTGCATCAGTTTCTAGTTCAAAATTAATTTTATTATTAAATTTTTGAAGACTGATTATTTCAATTTTATTTTGAATTATAATTTTTAGGCTTTTTAAATTCCATATAGATGGTCTTCTAGTATTTAAAAAAACTATCTTATAACCAGATTTATGAAATTCATTTAACAGCTCTTCATAATTAACAGAATTAAAATCGAAAAAAAGAATTGCTTTTTGACTTGGTTTTTTTCGACCAACATAAAAATTCAAAGGATCATAAATAATTTTTTCAATATTATTTTTTATAGAAAGAAATTTTTTTCTTGATATTTTTATTGAGGATGTAAACATGCCTAAATTAAATTTAAATAATAAATTATCTAAAGGTAAACTATCATTTCCTAATGATGTTATATTCAAAAAATCAATGTTTAATTTTTTACAATATTGTTCAATAAATGAATTAATTTTTGTTATTCCTATGATTGAACTTGGTTTTTCTTTTTTAATTATTTCTATTGTAGATTTAATTTCTAAAAGAAATGATGTAAAGTATTGCAAGATTTCCATTTCTAATAATTTCCCTATATTCAATGAATCATAAGTCATGTGGTCTTTTATTTTAGAATCTAAATACCAATTTTTAGTAAGATGAATTAAAAAATTATCTAAAACATCAATCTCTACATCATCAATATAACTATCACCAATTTTATTTGAGATTTTATACATCTCCAATCTTTTATGAGTATCATAATTTAATGAAAATATCTTTGTATTATCATTTTTAGTATATTTGATGATCTCATTTATTTTACTTGGATCATCAATTAGTATGATAGTGGATTTCATTTTATCTACAACCAATATACTGATAAAATAAATTATGCTTTATTCCATTTTGACCAGTCATAGTCTTCAAATGTATCGTTTTTCATTTCATTGTCATTTGGTCGCCATGCAAGATCTGCTAGAGTCAACACTCGAGATACATTGTTTGACAGATTAAGATGAGCTGAAGAATAATTTTTTGGCACATAAACTAATGTTGGGTTATCATCACTTGATTCTATTTCACTATACTTTCCATCTTTGTTTTTAATTACAAAAACAACCTTTCCATGAACACATACAAAATTACTGTCACGTTTAGTATGAATATGTGGACCCTTAATTTCTCCTGGATTGACTGAACTTATGTAAACCATTTTTGGGTGATTTGGCAATATGTTGTCCCAGTCTCTCCAAACTACAGTTAGTGAGCCGTTGATATGCCCATCTTTGATATCTTTTGTCTCATGTTTTTCCAGTTTTATGGATCTAATGGTATCATTTTTCATTTAATTTATAAAAAAGATTGTAATTATTAAACTCATTTTTTTAAGTATTTTGGAGTACAAAATAGATCATCTAATAGTAAAAGCCAAAGTGTTCAAGAAAAAGGCTAAGGATATGAGACTTTTAGTAACTGGTGGATTAGGCTTTATCGGAAGTAATTTTATTTTACGGGTTCTTGAGAAGCATCCAGATTTTAAAATTATAAATATAGATGCGTGTTTGCCTGGCTCAAATCCAAAAAATATTCCAAAGTTAGATAGTCAAAAATATTCTTATGTGAAGGGTAACATCACAGACAAAAAGATTGTAGATAATCTGATTTCAAAATCAGATATTGTCATTAACTTTGCAGCAGAATCTCATGTTGACAGAAGTATCACTAATCCAAAATCATTCATCGATTCCAACTTTATGGGCGTATACATAATTCTAGAGTCAATAAGAAGATACAAGAAAAAACTGATTCAGGTTTCTACTGACGAGGTTTTTGGAAGTATAATGTCAGGTAGTGCCGATGAGCACCATGTACTAAATCCGTCTAGTCCATATTCTTCTTCCAAAGCATCTGCTGAATTGCTTGCAAGATCCTACTTTGTAACATATGGAATAGATGTAGTCATAACTAGATGTACCAATAATTTTGGTCCAAGATAATTCCCTGAAAAACTAATTCCCAAAGTAATCATGTTAGCAGATAAAGGTAAAGAAATTCCAGTCTATGGTAGCGGTAAACAGGTACGAGATTGGATTTATGTAAGTGATCATTGCAATGCAGTCCTTAAAGTGTTTGAGAAAGGTAAAACCGGAGAATCATATAATATTGCACGTCATAATGAATATAATAATAATTCAATTATACATAGAATTTTAAAAATAATGAAAAAGCCTAACACAGTCATTAGACATATCAAAGATAGACCTGGTCATGACTTCGTTATAGTCTTGACTCATCAAAAATTGAAAAGAAGTTAAAGTGGAAACCAGAATATGATTTGAATTCAGGATTAGAAAATACCATTAAATGGTATCTTGAAAACAAATCATGGTAGAAGAACATATCAAAAATTAATTTCTGAGTAGAAACTATATAGAATTGATTTCGTAAGTAAAACAATGAAAGGAATTCTCTTGCATGGAGGTCATGGAACTCGTCTAAGGCCTTTGACGCATACTGGTCCAAAACAGCTTTTACCTATTGCCAATAAAGCCATGTCAGAATACTGTATTGAATCATTAAAAGATGCAGGTGTAACTAACATTGCAATAATTATTGGAGGAGTGGGTTACAACAAAGTCAAAGAATATTATGGTACAGGAGAAAAATTTGGAGTAACAATCACTTATGTTGAACAAGATTATCCTCGTGGAATATCACATGCGATAAGTCTGTGCAAGAATTTTATAGGTGATCAAAAGTTTTTGGTGTTTTTGGGAGATAACATAATACAAAAAAGCATTTCAAATTATGCTGTTGATTTTGAACGATCTGATGCAGTTGCTTCGGTTTTATTGTGTGAGGTAGATGATCCTTCGAGATTTGGAATTGCAGATGTACAGGATGGCAAGATTATAAAAATAATGGAAAAACCATCCAACCCTCCAACAAATTTTGCAGTTACTGGAATCTATTTTTTGACCCCAAAGATCTTTGATGTAATTGACAGGTTAAAACCATCTTGGAGAAATGAATTGGAAATAACTGATGCTCTCCAGATGTTATTAGAGGAAAACAATAAGATCACATTTCATATGATTACTAACTATTGGAAGGATACGGGTACTCCTGACGATATTATTCATGCCAACAGATACATACTCAAAAATATGAGTCCATACTTTCATGGACAAAAAGAAGGTGGTATTGCGATTACAGGAAATGTGATGATTGGTGAAGGAACGATTCTCAAAAATATGACCAAAATCGATGGACCGGTAATTATCGGCAGTAATTGTGTAATAGATTCATCCTATATTGGGTCAAATACGAGTATAGGTAATAACTCAAAGATGATCGAATGTGATGTTGCAGATTCCATAATAATGGAAGATTGTACAATAAAGGGGAAAATAAGAATTCGAAGAAGCATCATCTCCTCAAATTCTAATGTCAATCTAGATAATAATTACGAAGACAAGATATTTCTTTTAGGTGAAGGCACTAGGATTTTGTTCTAAAATTAATAAAGGAGACGACTTGAGTGAACAAAAAAAACCACTAATCAGCATAATAATACTAAATTACAATGCAGGTGATATGTTGATCAATTGTGTAGAATCCATATTCAATTCAAAATTTAACAATTTTGAAATCATTGTAGTAGATAATGTGTCGACAGATAAGAGCCATTTACAATGTAAAGAAAGATTTGATCAGATCAAGCTTATTGAAAACAGGAGTAATCTAGGATATTGTGAGGGGAATAATGTTGGTATAAGAGAGGCAAGGGGAGATTTTTTTGTCGTACTCAATCCAGATACCGTTGTAGACCCGTCATGGTTGGATGAATTATTTGTTGCCTACAACAAATATGGGGATGGTATATATCAACCAAAAATACTCGCATTGAACGAAAAAAACATTTTGCAGAGTACAGGTAACATGATACACCTATTCGGATTTGGTTTTTCAAGAGATCTAGGAGTAGTTGATAACAATCAACGTAATGAGATAGAAGAGATAGGATATGCTGCTGGAACATGCTTATTCACATCTTCAACAACATTCAAAAAAATTGGATTATTTGATCCATTCATTTTTTTGTACCACGATGACTTGGATTTTGGATGGAGGGCACTGCAGCAGGGAATAAAATCTTATTATGTCCCCTTGTCTGTTGTATATCACGTAAAAAGTTATACTCTAAAATGGAGTACACAAAAGTTTTTTTGGCTTGAGCGAAACAGAAAATATTGTCTTTTAACTCATTATTCAAAAAAGACATACCATAGAATGCTTCCATTTCTTATTTTGGTAGACATTCTGGTGTGGTTTGTTTATCTGTCAAAGGGATTTTTGATGGCAAAGATCAGAGCTGAACTTGAAATAATGAGAAATAAAGATCAGATCACCAACAAGTACAATGAACTAGAAAATAAAAAGAAAGTCCAAGATAAAGAAATGATCAAATTCTTTGCAGAGAGCATTTTTGTTTCCAGAAATATTTCAGGTGGAATTATGAGTTGTATCTTCAACTTTGTGCTTTCCAGCCTCAGTAAACGTGCAAAACAATCAATTATGTCATCAAAATCCTAATCAATCTTTTGAGAGATCACTACACCAACTGCAAATTCCTTTTCATGACTCAATGATACTAAAAATACATAGTTTGATTGTTTGTTCAATAGTCTTACAGTGGGTTTTAAGTTAGAATGTGAGGTTTCAACATCAAGAAACGATAAATGTTCTTTGACTGATTTTTTTATTGCTTCCTTTATTGCGAATTTACCTGCAAAATGTTCTGAAGGATTTTTGTATTTTAGGCAATATTTTATTTCAGATTGAAGAAACAGTTTTTTGTAAAAAGAGGGTTTTTCTGAAAACTTGATTTTTTCAAAACGGCTTATCTTTACAATATCTATTCCAATGCCAAACTTCTCAATCATTCTTTGGTTATTTTTTATTCTCTTACAATAACTTTTGCAACACCGTCAACAAGACATTCACCTATTTGATTGTGTATGGTAGTTTTGAGAGTGATCATACGTGTTACCAAGTGTTTTTCTTTTACTTCTCCTCTTATTTTAACTTCATCACCTACAAAACAAGGCGAGCGAAAATTCAAAGTCTGAGAAAAGTATAGTGAGTTTTTTCCTGGAATATGCATTCCTATCAGTCTTGAAAAAAATGATGCTAAAAGCATTCCATGGCATACTCTGTTTTTAAAACGAGTGGTTTCTGCATAGATTTGATCCATGTGTAATGGGTTGTGATCACCGGATATCTTTGCAAAATCATTTAGCATTGATTCTCCGATTTTTACAGAAAACTGCTCCACTTGCCCTATTTGAATATCATCAAGGGTATACTCAGATATACTAGTCATTTAAAACAATTCCATGATTTTTGAGGTGTCTTTTGATATCTGCTACATTCTTTGTTTCAATCACTTCATTAATCGTAAATTGTGTCTTGAACTCAGATTCAAGCTCATCAAGTAACACATATGAGTTAAAAGAGTCCCAGCTTGGAATTGTCTCAGGGCTGGAATTATCATTAATTTCTAAGGTATCAATTCCCATAACCCTTCCAATCAAGGTGTAAAGTCTGCGAGACATTATTTCACACTAATTATAAGAAAGTTTGGGACTTTAAATTCTTCATCGCAGTTATAGATCCAGTAGTTTCCTTCCTTTTTGAAGCCACAGTTTGGTAGAAAATTTTCAATTGGTTTGTTTTTTTGAGTTGGAATGTATTCTGCCTTTATTCTTTTGATTTTATTTTCTTTGGCTTTTTTTATTATGTAATCAAGAATACCTTTTTCCACCTCCCTTCCCATTACTCTGCAACTTAATAGAAATGTGTCAAGCATCCATTCTTGCGGTTTATCGTTTTTAATAATAAATACACTGGTTATTCCGTTATCGCCAAATTTATCTTCCACTTGTGCACATCCAACAAGTATTTGATTATCTTTGGAAAATCTCTGTATTTCCTCTTCTTGATATCTTTTGGTAGTTAGATTAAACTGATTTGTTTTCAAGGTAAGCTGAGATATGCGAGGTATTGTGAATTTATCTGCAGGTAAAATGGAGACTTTAGTATTCAGATTTCTTAGAAATCCTTCCAAGTCAGGTGCAGAGTTTTCAAACTCTTTTCTTTTTTGCTGTTGAATATACATTACACCTCTTTTGATATCCTCGTCAGTTATGTTTAATGTGTTAAACTCTTTCATATTTTGTAGTGTTTTTACGTATTGTGCAGGATCCTTTGGTAGTTCAACTGTGAGTACTTGTGGAAGATTATTACACATGAATTCTCGGTTTACAGGATCATCATCAAAAAACACCATGTAGTCAAGTCCAAAGTTAAGCTCCTCTGTGATCTCTTTCATGTTAGAGACTTTATCATTCCAGTTTATTTTGAGGCATGCAAAATGTTCTTTTCTTAGTATCATGTCTGGATGTTCATTTATTACCTTCAATGCATCTTCTGGATTGTTTTTGCTGTTAATTGCAAGTAGCACTCCTCTCTTTTGCAAAGACAGTAAAATGCGTTGAAATTCAACGTAAGCATTACCTGGTGGTCCTTTACCAAGTTTAATTCCATCAAATCCATCTTCACCAACAACTCCACCCCACAAAGTATTATCAAGATCCAATACTATACATCTACTTGTTAGTCCAAGTAATGCAATTATGTATCCAATCAGATCATTTGCAAAGTATGAAATATAATCAAGTGCAATTTTTATATCGCCAAATAGAAACTGTTTAAAGTCAAAGACGTTATTTTCACCAAACCTGTTCACAAATCCATTAAAGTCATAAAGATATACAGAGTCATTATTTGTGATACCTTCGGACAGTTTGTTGTTGATATCATACACCATATGGTGCAAGCCATATTTCGTTTTTGTTTCAAATATTCCATACGGAGAATATGTTGGAATTGTGAGATTGGCTACTACTAATTTTGAATTAGTCTTCTTTGTGAAAGAGTCAACTAACTCAAGTAGTTCTTTGGATTTTTTATCAACAAAATCTTTTCTTTCGGAAACAGATAACGAGTATGGTGAGTAAAAAAGATCTCCAAGTATGGATCTACTATCAACTAATAAAAATGTAATGTCGGGTAGAAATTCATACAATCTACTTTTATCATCCAAAATGTTTTGATGGTATTGGTTGTAACCTCCAATGTAAGTGATACACTCTATTTTTTTTTCTGCACATTTGACTCTGAGAGTTTCTTCCACACCATTTATTGTGAAGCTGCTAAGAACTGCAACTCGTATCTTTTTGTTGAATTGTATGTTGTCCAATTCTTTTGATTTTGTGATATAATGGGAGATCTTTTGTTCTGTCATAACGCTATAGTTTTGAGTTGATTATGCTATTTGTAATTTTGTTCATCGTCTTTAACCTAGTCATAGATTTTATCCGATAGGTTTAGATTCAAAGTTATTTTCCAGAGTATCTGTATGCATGATGATGATCCAGCCTCAATTAATGAGCGCGAATTAATGGAATATTACGGATACAAGGGTTCTGTTGGAAATTTTGTAATGAAAATGCGATTTCTGGGCTCTTGGATGCTACATTGTATTGCATATTCATCGCCCCACTCAGGATTTACCGCAAAGATTCAGCTTCTTAGGGGAGTAAAAATTGGAAAGAATTGTCATTTTTCTCCTTATGTGCAATTAGACCTGATTTATCCCCATTTAGTTAACATTGGAGATAATGTCACATTTGGTTCAAATGTAATGGTTTTTGCACACAACAATCCTGCTGCTAATCTGTTTTTGAAAAAAGGTAAATATCCAAGAAAGGTTGCCGAGGTCAACATAAAAAAAGGCGCAGTTTTATTTCCAGGATCAATAGTTACTGCAGGAGTAACCATAGGTGAAAACTCAATTATTTCAGTTGGAAGCGTTGTGACTCAGGATATACCAGATTATTGTGTAGTTGTTGGCAATCCAGCAAGAGTAATAAAAAAAATTGAATAGAACATAAAATAAGGATTTAATTAAATACTAACGATATACAATTCTGTTTGATTTGAATCTCTTAGGTATTGATTTTGAAGATTGGTATCATCCAAAGCTGATTCAACCTTACTTGAGAAATCAGAAAAAAAATCCCACAGTAGTTAACGGTATTGATAAGATAATTGATTGGTTACGAAAAAATGATACGTATGCAACTTTTTTTATGGTTGGGGAGCTATTAGAATTCAAGCCAGAAATTCTTGATAAAATAATTGGTAACGGTCATGAAATTGGGTTTCATACAATGTGTCATACAGGGTTAGATGATCTTAACAGGGAAAAATTCCAAGAAGAACTTGTAGTTTTTGACAAATTAACATCTGGTAAATCAAAGGGGTTTAGGGCTCCAACATTTTCTCTTAACTTTTCTACTTCATGGGCAATTGATGTGCTCGCTGAAAATAATTACCAATATGACAGTAGTATTGTTCCAGTAAAAACCAAGTTATATGGAATTGCAGATGCAGACATAAAACCATATAAGATTTCAAGCAACAAATTAAATGGAAATGATCCTAATGGGAAAATGTTAGAGTTTCCCTTACTTACAACGACAATATTTGGGAGGAAAATTCCTGCAGGGGGTGGATTTTATCTCAGGAGTCTGCCGCTGAAAATCATCAAATCGGCAATAAGAAACTGTAACAAAGATGATTCCCCCGCCACATTTTATATCCACTCATGGGAGTTAACGCCTGAATTTATGCCTAAAATTCCACTGCCATTTGTGGACAGTTTCATTACATATCATAATCTGGATAAGGCTTTTCTAAAAATGGACAAAATAATCAAAGAATTCAAGTTCACGTCATTTGAACGGTTTATAGCTCAAACATCGTAAGAAGTTTTTAGTACTTGTTTTGAGATATAAAATAATCTAAAGTTTTCATTATTCCTTCTTTTATTGGAGTCTTTATACTCCATCCTAGCGATTTCAGCTTGGAGTTATCTACAAGAAAATTCCCAACATCTACTTTTTTTGTATATTGTGGAGATTCCACATATTTTACTTGAGAGTTAGTAATCTCTTTGAGCCAGTCTCCCAGATCATAAAACCAAGTCTTTGTTGCAGATGAGATCCAGTATATGTTACCAGATTGTCCTTTTTGCATTATTGTTTTTATTGCAGATACGACGTCTGAAACGTAAATAATATCTCTGAAAAAGTTTCCTCTATCAAAAATTGTAATTTCTTCGCCCTTTAGTGCATTATATATCAAGAAATTGATCGCATTTTTGTTTGCCACATATTGTTCTCTTGGACCAAACGAATTAGTGATACGGAAAACTAGTGCATCTACACCATATACATTTTGGTATATACTGCAATAGTGTTCGCTTGCCAGTCGATTTGCACCGTATATAGTGGTAGGATTACAAGGTGTTTCTTCAGTTACTGGAAGCTTGTCCGGTCGCCCAATTACAATAAAGGTACTAGCTAGAATGAATCTGCATTTAAGATTCATGGTTCTAATTTTTTCTAGTATAAACAAAGTAGATTTTGTGTTCACGTCTGTATCATATAGTGGATTTTCAAATGATTTTGAGTGTGATGTTTCTCCTGCAAGATGTATTATTACGTCAGGTTTATTTTTTTCAATACTATTACCTAATCTAACAAAGTCAGTAACGTCTACTTGTTCTAGTGTTATTTTATCAAGAATGTGTGATATGTTATTAAGTTTTGATTCATTTCGTGTCAGAACAATTACTTGGTGATTATCTTTTAAAAATTCATCACAAAGATGGCTTCCAATAAAACCAGCGCCGCCAGTAATCATAATTTTCATTAAATATAAGCATCTTATGGGTTAGTTAAAAATGATGTATCCAGTAAGATGGATAAGTAATAAAGAACATATTCATCATATTCCAGGCATAAGTTGCTCTTAGGCAGATCAGATAGAACTGACATTACTATCTACAGATCTTGGTATGATGTAAACCATAAAAATAGATTCAAAAAAGAAATTCCAAATCATAATCCACATTAAAATCCAGAAGCAAGATAATCTTAATTAAAATTTAAAGAATTTATCAAAAACTACAAAATCCTTAAGTTTATAAAAAATTTAAAACAATATTGAAAAATATAACATGAAAAGATGGATAATTTTTTCAGTATTGATATCATTCCTTATTTCCTTTTTATTATTAGTTATATTTTTGACATATCAATATAATAATGAACATGTTGATATCAGCGGAAACACTATTGGCGATAACACTATCTTTGCATTACCGTAAAAATTCATGTTATCTTACGCTATCTATTTAATGAGATACTGGGTATGATGCTTAGTTGAGTGTGAGTTTATTTGAAAAGGCAAGAATTTTGATCAAGGCTATCAAGACAATCAAAAATTGGAATTTGTATCTCCTCTTGTATTTTGGATTGTTGAGAAACGATCTGATATTTGTATTTAGAAATAATTCCAAAATAAAGATTAGATCTGACTCTACAGATTTTTATGTTTTAACAAATGTGTGGCTTTTAGAAGAATACGATAACAAGAAGATCCAAATCAGAAAAGATGATACCATTATAGATATAGGCGCACATGTTGGACTTTTTACGATATATGTCTCACAGTTTTGCACTAATGGTAGAATTTATTGTTATGAACCAATAAAAGAAAACTATGATCTTTTGGCATACAATATAGAATTAAACAATATAAAAAACACTACTATTTTTCAAAAGGCGGTTACAGATAAACAATCAGTTGTCAGGATGTTTTTAAATCAAGATACTGCAGCCCATAGTGTTTTCACGGAAAGCAGTGAGTATGTGG
>SXGR01415272.1_pt1 | contig 21171 bp, 21 predicted proteins | sample 3174711 | NCBI WGS metagenome assembly SXGR01 (sample SAMN11356860, study PRJNA531348) | freshwater metagenome | isolation source: freshwater sample F1-60 | place: China: Fuxian Lake, Yuxi | collected 2017-12-25 | reverse complement strand
CCCGACCCGCGGCATCGGCGATCGCACCCTCGAGATCCTGCGCGGCAACGCCCGCGATCAGGGGCTCAACCTGTGGCAATCGGCCAAGGCGCTGCTCAATGACAAGGTGCTGACCGGTCGCGCCGGAAACGCGGTGCGCGGCTTTGTCGAGCTGATCGACGCGCTGGAAGAACAGGTCTCCCTGCTACCGCTGCACCAGCAGGCCGATATCGCCATCCAGAACTCCGGCCTCAAGGTGATGTATCTGGCGGAAAAAGGCGAGAAATCCCAGGCGCGGGTAGAGAACCTGGACGAACTGGTCACCGCCTGCCGCCAGTACCAGCGCCCGGACGAGCTGGAGGATATGAGCGATCTCTCCGCCTTCCTCGCCCACGCGGCGCTGGAATCCGGCGAGAATCAGGCGGACGAATATGCCGACGCGGTGCAGCTGATGACATTGCACAGCGCCAAGGGCTTGGAGTTCCCGCTGGTGCTGCTGGTCGGCGTCGAAGAAGGGATGTTCCCCAGCCAGCAATCCACCGAGGAGTCGGGCCGGCTGGAGGAGGAGCGCCGTCTCTGTTACGTCGGCATGACCCGCGCCATGGAGAAGCTCTACATCTGTTATGCCGAGAGCCGCCGCATCTACGGCCGCGAGATGTTCCACAAGCCGAGCCGCTTTATCCGCGAAATGCCCGCCGAGTGTCTGGAAGAGATCCGGCTGCGCACTCAGGTCAGCCGCCCCACCCAGTACGGCCGCTTTAGCCAGAACGAGGTGCAGCAAAGCTTTGACGCCAGCGGCATCAAGCTCGGCCAGCGGGTGCTCCATCCGAAATTCGGCGAAGGGGTGGTACTCAACTTCGAAGGGGTCGGCCAGCAGAGCCGGGTGCAGATCCAGTTCGACGACGTCGGCGCCAAGTGGCTGGTAACGGCGTATGCCAGATTGGAAGCGCTCTGATTTTTCCCGCTCTTGATGCAATCAACCCGGCTTAGGCCGGGTTGGCTTTTATATCTCTAGTAAGAACTGACGGAGCTGAACCATATTTTTTAGAGGCTCATTCTGCACATACTGATACAGACGTAACATTTTTAGTAATTGGATTATTTATTTCCACTGTATCAGGATAGAAAAGAACTATATTTTCTCCTGTTCCAAAAGAGCTTGTAAAGGTAATTCCATCGTAGTCGCTGATACTTTTAATGAACTCACAAAGGAATTGTGTTGGTATATAATCCAACGTTGCCCTTTCAGGGATTACTGGCTGAGCTAATTCTTTTGAAAACAATTCAATCAAAGCTAAGTGATTAATTATAAGTTCCATTTCATCCCCTGCATACTTCAGTAAAGAAATTCGCTTTTTGGGATTTGTCAAATTAATTAGCTTTAAGCTTCTTTTTGCAACACAGGTAGAAATGTAAACCGTTGACCCAATGCTTGGGCGAACTTCTCTAATACATGTGTCTTCATTTTCAGCCACATATAGATATACAATACCAGCCGGATTTGCACGTCCAGCAGATGCTTTTTCTGGCGGAGGTGAACCCATATGCTCTTTTAACAATGCCGAGTCCGAAATCCTAGCTCTATAAAAATAATCCGTCTGCTCCCTGATCTCACATAACTCATCTATCAACTGAATAAATGTGTTCTTTTCAATGCTATTTGTCTCATTCTGAAACGAGGAAAACATTTTCCCGTAAATATTTCCAGTGGGGAAAAAACGATTTTTATGAATCAACTCTTTTTTGAATTCCAACCATAACAATGAATTTTTTTGAGGGCTATATTTAACCTTCCATCTTTTTGAGTCATCAACCCCCAAAGCTAATTCCTTTACAAGCTCGGCAGGCTTACTGACGGTGGAGCTTAATATATTTAGATCATGGCAAAGGATTTCGTGCAACGCCTTACCATGAATATCCTCATCAATGCAAAATTCAATGCCGTCAGAAACATCACTTAAAATGGACGGCTCAACGCACAATACATCTTTGCTTGAGCAAAATGAACAGCGAGATATTTTCCCCATCCGCTGTATTTTCTCTCTTAGCGCACTATCATTGAAGCAATTTATGCAACATTTGGACATTTTTAATTATCCTTCCAAATAGTCACACAATGTTTCTATATGGTGCATAATAGATAGTTTTTTAATCTGACCTAATCCAGGGTAATGACGATTTTCATAGAGACTTATAAATTCTCTAGTGGCTAGAGTTTCATAGAATATAGAGGGATTCTTAATTATATCTTTAACAGCTGAACCAAGTGCATCGATGAACTTACCACCAGGGTTGGTGGGAGTGTTATCATCATATGATGAATAATGTTTTACATACATCTCATCATATTGTTCTTTATTGATATAAGACAAATGTATTGTCACTACATATGCAGGACCACCACTCTCGGAAAAATCAGTCCCCATAATCGTATAATCACCAAATCCCACTGCGTTTGGTGTATCTCGAAATGTTACGTGCCAATGTGAAAATGCAGACTCTGAACCATAATCCGCGTTTCTCGGTTTCTTTTTAAAATTATCATCGATGAATGCTACTTTAGAAAACTTTGTGAGCAGTGTTGGGGATATTTTAGGATTTATAATAGTAAATTCTGCTGTGTTACAGAGCTTAATAATTGTATTATCGACACCCTCAGTTAAATATATAACAAATTCGCGAGTCATGTTTTCTGCAAGATGAATAGCAATTTCATCAGAAGATCCTGCAAGCAGGATACACGGAGTATAATTATACTCATCAAGCATCCTAGTGATCCGATCACTAGGTTGACCACTTAACTCGCCAACAGATGGGTTGATCACGACGATAGGAACTATATTGCTTTTATTTAAATGTTCTATCGTATTAACTAATGCATTCATATTCTCTCTAACAGGCTCTATAATCGGTTTTAGATGCCTTGCCGAGGAAATATCCGCACACTCTCTTAATGCTGCTAATTCAAATTGCTTCCCTCGTAAGTAGGGTAGGTACATGATTTATCCCTCATCATTAACTATTGAATCTTATAATTAGACTATCTATTTGTTTTTTGTTAAAACTATAGCTGATAGCCGCGTTTTTAAGCGAGTAAGGTAATGAACAAATAAACTCTTTGTTGTTTTTTCTACTCAGCTTTAAAATCATTCTTAACTGTTCAGCAAGCACATCAGGTTCAGCTTGATAAAATTTATCAAGACATACCGAAAACACATCGCTATTAGAACATGTGATTTTTTCACCAGAAATTAATTCTGCTAAAAGAATATACTCATCCTTTCGCAAGGACTTTATCACAGTGACAGGACAAAGAGGCTCAGTTCTTTTTTTCGCCAATTTCTTTACACTTAAATAATTATCAGCGGTTAGCACCATAATGCCAACACTGTCAGGGGTTGCCTCATATACAGATTTAAAATTAAGCGGAGCGCAAACTACATACACCTCATCAAAGAAAGCGCAGTAATCCTTTAATTGCTCATCAAGCCTATATAAGCTGTCATATTCTGTTTTTATTTCATAGCATACAGAAGAACCATTTATAATAACGCAATCGGCTTTACTTGAGCCAACCCGAAATTCTGACAGCATGGTTGCCGTATTTAAAGAATGCTTTCCCAAAAGATGCCGGTTCACTATTGCATTTTTAAAAAAATACTCGGTTTTATATTTTTTATCAATAATGCAATATATCTTATTGTATGTATCATAAAGGGAGCTACAGACATCCCCTCCAAGTAATTCAGTAGAGATCTTTTTAATAAGCGACATATCACCATCAGCAAGCTGGGAAAGCCCCTTGCTAGTAAATAATTTTGACGCTTCTTTTAACAAAAATTGCATTTTAACTCTACCAACATATATATTAACTTAAAGAGTAACCTATTTTCTTTTCCCAAGAAATATTAATGCTCTGATTTTTTGATGTAAGTCCTCTTTCGAGTCGCCATTCACACTGCGTTTATGATTACAAAATCCCAGTAACCAACCAATTGGACGTAGCCATAGATGATATGGCTACGCCTTTTCTTTCCTATTTATCACTTAACCAGCTTGCTCTCCATTACCCCTTGCTTGCCTTCCTCTTCACTGACCTGACTCAGCTTGGAGCGAGCCATCAGCAGGCCCATCTTGACCTCTTGCCAAACGTAGTAGTTTTTACCCGCCTCGGTGCTGAGAGTCAGGGTGGCATCGTTCTCCGACTTGGAGGTGATGGTGTGGCTGCCCGGCGTCACCTGCTTGAGGATATAGCTGTGAGCCACGGTATCGCCGACCGCCATACCATCCACCAGCAGCGGCATTTTCACGGCCGCCCCGAAGGTCTCGTTGCGATAGATATAGAGGTTGGCCGCATCCTTGGGCGCCACAAACTGCTTGGCCTGCGCGTCTGCGGTGGCATCGGCCATAGGCACGGAAGCACAACCGGAAAGCAGCGCCGCCGACAGCAGGGCGGCACTCATCATTATTTGCCTGAACATAGTCGTTATTTTTTAGTGAGTTAACGGGATTTAAAGGTTCGCATGAGCCTGCGCTGGCTGACAATCGCTCAAATCGGTCGGGGTGTGACCCGGTTCAATTTTTCGGCATTTGGTGGGATGAAGGTGGGAGAACTCAGAAACCCGGCCGCCAGATGGGGCGCGGTGGCCGGGTGAATTGTAAAGAGTAGGGTGACAGGGAAAGGGATCAGCCTAGTCTAATCAACTCGATGGGGGCGTAGCGCTCACCGGAGTTTGCCAACAGCACGCACTTCTCATGCTCCGCCTGATAGGGGGTCATATTGTCGGTGTGAGCCTCTTTGAGAAAATCGACTGCGCCGGTGGCGGCAATCATGACGCGCTGACCCAGGTTCAGCACATTGCGGTTACGGTCATAGATCTTCATCTCATTCTCCTTTTCTTGTGTCCTGGCGAATGCGCAGGCGTCTGTCCAGGACAACGACATTCAGCCTACGCCCCTGAAAAAAGGTGATTTATGTCACAGATCAAAAAAGGGGCGATAAGGGACTCACAGGTTCAAAAAGCGAGCATAACCCCTTGGCCAGCGGTTGTCGCACGCAGTGGTGCTGCCCTGCCCTTTTCGTCGCGGCGGGCTCGAACCCGGCAGCGGTTGGGGTATATTGGTGGCCGATTAGCCAGTCTCATTCACCGTGGCCGCGCAAGCGGGCCGCTGTTTCAACAAGATGGAGAGTGCTCATGAATCGCGACATTACCGCCCAGTTCATCAAGATGCTGACCAATCTGGATCACTGTCTGGCCAAGGCCGAGGCCCACGCCGCGGCGAAGCAGTTCAACGTGGACAACTTCTTCGGCGATCGGCTGATCGTCGATATGCTGCCGCTGTCCAAGCAGGTGCTGATCTGCTGCGATTCGGCCCGCGCCGTGGTCGCCACCGCCAGCCACAGCGAGCTGCCGGCCATGGGGGATGAGCCCAAAACCATGGCGGATCTGCGCGCCCATATCGGCAAGACCATCAGCTATTTGCAAGGCAAGCTGGACGCGGACTACAGCCAGTACGCCAGCGGCCGTTACGTGCCCCACTGGGCGGGCGGCAAGGGGATGGATGGCCATACCTGCGTCCATGAGTACGGCATTCCCAACTTCTACTTCCACCTCACCATGGCCTACGCCCTGCTGCGCCGCGCCGGGGTCGATCTTGGCAAGCGCGACTATCTGGGCGGGCTCAACCTGCAATAAGCGCTGCACGCCACTGGCGGCAAACAGATAGCAAAAGCCTGCCACGCGGCAGGCTTTTTTATATCGGGTGGTGCAGATCTGGTGCGCATAAGGGCTGCGTCCTAGAAGGGGCCATTGCTCTCGCGCAGCTTGTCGGGCAGGCCGTCGTGATTACCCAATTCGCGCTCGGGCACATCATCCCAGTGCAGCTTGCCGAGGGTGATATTGCGCTCGGGGTGCACGGCGTAGTGGATGCGGTTGTCCTCCCGATCGGTATCGCCAATGCAAAGCAGCCGGACAGTCTCTTCGGTGTTGTTGATAAAGGCGTGGGCCAGCCCGTCACCAGCCTTGAAACCCACCGAGTCGCCCGGTTGCAGCCGATAGAGCACGCCATCGAGCCAGACATCCGGAGTCCCTTCCAGCACATGGACAAACTCGTCTTCGGTCTTCTCGGCATGGGGCCAGCTGGTGCGATGGCCGGGTTCGACAATCTCGTGGTGAATGCCGATGCGGCTAAAGCCGAAGTGCTTGCCGAGGGCGCAGCCGCGAGAAAGGGGCTCCTGACTGCCGGAGTAGTAGCGCGGCGTCTGCTCTTGCAGCTCGCTCCAGTGTTTGATGCAGGGGTGGCGATTCATAGCGGTTCCTTTTCTATGAGGATGCAGTCACGGGAGGGGTCATCCTGACTGTCAGAATGCGGGGAGAAAAGCAGAAATTTTCTGGTCAGATGAGCCCCTCTGACGAGGGGCTCAACAAGCAGGAATTACTTGGCCTTGACGCAAGGCAAGGGAGGAAGCTCGCCCTGTGCAGCAGGGCGGGTCATCTGGTAGTTGCCGGCAAGATCCCGATAGACACGGGTGTTCCACACCTCTCCGTTGTCGAGCTGGAACTCGATGTCGTAGTTGACCCCGGAGACCACCTGGCTGCGCACCTCGCGGATGCTCTGCAGTTTGGCGGCCGTGTTCATGCGAGCCAGCACGCTGGCCAGCGCAGCCTCCCCTTCAGCATTGGGCAACGGCTGACTCTGCCAGCCACCCGCCATCGGTGCACACTCCGGCGTGGGTGACGAGGTGCTGCAGGCACTCAACAGGCCAGCAACAAGGATGGGTAACAACACGCGTTTCATATCATTTTCTCCTGCCTGCAAAATGACCACCTTATCAACATCTTGCCATTATTGCAGCCCAAAAGGCTCCCGCTGCGCCCCGCTTGGACGCACCAATCGATCAGCGCCCCAGATTGTCCGCCAGCTGTTTGGCGCGGCTGGCCGCCCACTGGTCGATCATCTTCTCCATCTCCTCGGCGGTGATGGGTGAATCCTTGTGGGTGGTATCCGGGGTCTCGCGGGCATCCATCACCCGCACCAGCAGCTTACCGCTCTGGGAGTCGAGCAGCTGAGCCATGCTGCCCACCTTGAGCAGGTAAGGCTCCTTGCCGATCACTTCGCGGGTGACGTTGATGGCGATCTTGGCCGGCAGCAGGTCACGCAGCTTGGGGTCGGGGCGGGTCAGGTCGAAGTTGGTGACAGCGGCCTGGATCCGCATGACTTTCGGGCCGGGGGCGGAGGCGATCTTGACGCCCTGCTTGATCAGCTCGCTTTGGAACTTGTCGTGGTAGTAGCGGCCAATCTGGTTCTGTTCGTTGGCGGTCAGCAGATACCACTGACCATTCTCCTGCCGGATAAACTGCAGCGGATCGAGCAGCACCTCATTGTATTGGCGCAGATCAACGCCCGGCTCCTTGTAGACGCGCTGATTGGGGTTGCTCTCACTCTGCTGGAAAGCTGTCAGCGGGATCGCCTGCAAGCTGTGGGATACCTGATTCTTGACGGCGCAGCCACCCAGCAGGGCCGCAGCCACGGCAACCATCACGACCTTTTTCATATTTGCTCCTGCATTTTACTGTTTGTTTTTGCTGTGGATTTCGCACCACATGGCTGGAGAACCCGTGCCGGATGCCGCCAATGTCACAGAGAAATAACCTATTCATCACCTTCCCACAAGCAACAGATCAGGATTGTTCAGCTCACATCCAAGTTGTCACAATTGAGGCACTTTTGTACAGGGTCAGCCAGGGTATGAACGGCAATCTGGCGAGGGTTCGGTTGTTTAATCCGGCTAAATGGGATTGCGGAAAGCGCGCAGTTTTTTCAAACGATGGGGGCCAACGAGCGGCGTGGGTTGAATGGGGGAATGCTCTGGAACGCGCGATGACCGATCATCAGCCATCTTGCGCAAACTTGCCTGCCGCCGGAGAAGCGACAGGCACACCCATCAGTTATCGAGATCCCAGGGACACTGCTTGACCAGCCCCTCTTTGTCGCTGGCGACGATCGCCTGCTGCACCATCCGTTTGTAGCGATTCTTGATATGGGCGGGCAACGCGGGCACCAGCAGCCGCTCGTCAAACTCCGGCAGCGGGCGATCCGGCAGCACCGCCTGCTCCTGCGGGCTGAGGGGCGGCCGGGAGGCAATATTGCTGGCCGAAATAGTGGGCGTACCCACCAGCATCTGGCGTTGCAGCGGCGCGCTCAGCAGAAAATCCACCAGCAGGTAGGCGGCCTTGAGCCGAGCGGGATCATCCCCGGCATGGCGGGCGATGGAGATCGCATCGAGGGCATAGATGGCCCCCTCCTGCACCATGGCGATCCGCCACTGCTGCTCGTTCTGCTTGTTGCACTCCACCAGCTCCAGCCCCCAGGTGGTGGCAAAGGTCTGCTGGCGCAGATCCTCGCAGCGGTTGGCCTGATTGAACCAGAAGCCGCGACTGGCTCGCAGCCGCTGCGAGAGTTGCTGCTCCACCTCTTGCTGCAAGGTCTTGTCGGCCAGCATCTCGCCGCTGGCAAACAGGGCGGGCGACTTGCCCAGCGAGAGCAGCACCGAAAAGAGCAGCGGCTCGAACTGGTCGCAGAACTCGGCAAACTGGCCCGACGGCGAGCTGTTGGCGAGCACCTGCCAACTGGTGGGCGCTTGCGGCACCTGCTTGCTGTCATAGGCGAGGCTGAACATGGCGTAGGAGAAGGGCACCGAGTAGTTACGCTCCCCCTGCTTGTCATACTCGGTGTTCTTGAGGGCGGGCTTCACCTCGGCGTAGTGCTGCAGGCGGCTGAAATCGATGGGGAGCAGCAGCTTGAACAGCGGCTGGTGATGGGCCTTGTAGAAGTAGCTGGTCGGCAGCACCACATCGGCGCTGCGGGTGCGCAGGGCGCGGTAGACGCTGTCGAAATCGGTCAGCAGCGGCTCGATCCGGCTGACCGTCGCTTCCACCCCATGGGCTTTGGCGTAGTCGGCAAACTGTTGTTCATAACCCGCTGGCAGATAGCCCCACTCCAGCAATTTGAGCTGAACCGGGGCCGCCAGCGCTGGGGTCATCCCCAGCAACCAGCAAAGAGGCAGTAGACGCATGGCCGGGCACTCCTGACAGGCAAACCTTGTTGGAGTATAGGCCCATGCGCCGACTCGTCAGGCCACCAGCTCGGCGCCCATGCTCGCCAGAATGGAGAGGCTGACAACCGCAAACAGCACACCAGTCACCAGATTGAGCGGTCGCTGCACCCGCTGCAGCAGGCGCTGGGCGCGATCGGTGGAGAGGCTCCACGCCAGCAACCCGAACCAGCAGAGGGAGATGATGAAGAGCTCGCCCACCAGCAGGCTGCGGGTCATTCCATCCACCTCTGGCGTCACCATGGCGGCCAACAGACCGATAAAGAACACCAGCGCCTTGGGGTTGAGCAGATTGGTGGCAAGGCCTGTGCGCACGCCCCTGCCCCAGCCGCGCAGCTCGTTGGCGGCGCTGGCCATCAGGGTGCTGCTCTGCTGGCGAGCCGCCATCAGGGCGCCCCACCCCAACCAGCCCAGATAGAGGGCGCCGCAGCACTTGATCACCATAAACAGCAGCGGATGGCTCGCAATCAGCATGCTGATCCCGGTCAGGCTCAGGGTGGCGTGCACCATGATCGCCAGCGAGATGCCCAGCGCCGCGCCAAGGGCGGTCGGCCGGTGCAGGCTGGTGCGCAGGATCAGGGCGAAATCGGGGCCGGGGCTCGCCAGTGCAATCAGGTGCATCAGGCCGAGGGTAACGAACAGACTGGTCAGCATAACAACTCTCGCTTTAACGACGGAGAGCCAGCATGGCGGATCAGCGGGGAGCGCGGCTTGTAAAAGATTGCATCTGGGCACGAAATTCGGCGGGCGTCAGACCGAATGCCTGGCGAAAGCCGTGGTGGAAGTGACTCTGATCGAAGAAGCCGACCGCCAGCGCCACCTCGCTCACCGCCATGCCGCTCGCCAGCAGCCGCTTGCCCTGCTCCAGCCGCAGCCGTTTCAGCCAGGCGTAGGGGGTCATACCGCTGCGTTTCTTGAACTGGCGCAGGAAGGCGAAACGGTCGAGCCCGAGCAACCCCGCCAGCTCTTCCAGCGAGTGGGGCTCGTCGAGGGCGGCCATCAGGTAGTCGCGCAGGAATCGCAGTTGGGGATCGGCCAGCTGATGTACCTCGGGGGCCAGATGCAGCAGCTCCCCCAGCAGGGCAAGCAGCTGGCTCTCGATCAGCAGGCCATCGGCCTGGGGGTTGTCAAGATAGCCGTGTAGCTGGGCAAAGCCCTGATAGAGGTCGGGGCGGCTCTGCAATCCCTTGTCGAAGAAGGGTTCCGGCTGCTCCGGCAGCCAGAGCGCCAGCTGCTGCGGATCGATGGCGAAGACCCTCACCTCGTACCCTTCCGGCAGCAGGCTGAGGCCGTCGTGTACCTCATCCGGGTTAACGGTAGAGAGCACCCCACGCACCAGATGGTGGCTGTTTCCCTTGTGGATAAACTTCTGGCCACCCCGCTGCACCAGCCCGATATGGTAGTCGAGATGGACATGGCGGCCGTAGCTGAACGCCCTGTGGTGGGAGTGTGACAGCTCGACCCCCTGCAGGTGCGGGGATTGCCAGTAGCGGATAAGGGAATCGGTGGTATTCATGGGTTATAGATACACCAGAAGCGGGCCTTGGACTTGTAGATTATTGCACGCAACCCCCTCTCAACGCCCCCACAGCCGCGGGGTTGGTTCCACCAGCGAGGCGAGCGGCACCCGCTCCACCATCTGACGCATATGTTGCACCAGCTCGGGATTGCCATCCCCCAACGACTTGTTCAGCACGATATGTACCTGCAGCGGGGTGACCGGCAGGTAGATGAGGCGGGTCGCCGCAGGAAGTTTGGCGCGAAAATGGTTGGCGGAAATATCGTTGGAGAAGAGCGCGGCATCAATCCGCCCACGCAGCAACTTCTGCATGTTGCCATGCTCCCAGCTGAGCTGGGAGAGGGTGTCGATATGGATCTGCGGATGCTGCAACAGAGGCGGCACGATCGCCTGACTCGACCAGCCGATGGTGGTGCCGTAGAGATCTTCCTGCCGCTCAACCGCATGAAGTCGCGATGGTACCAGTACCACCAGCACCGGCCGCAGCAGCAACAGGTGGGGGTCGATATAGCGAAAGTGACGAGCACGCTCGGGACTGTAACTCAGCAGCGGGGTCAGATCGCACTCGCCGCTCTCGAGGTTGCTAAGCAGCCGCGCCACATTGAGCCCCTGCCACTCGATGGTACGCCCGATCGCGGGTTCGATATGACGGCGAAAGTAGTCGATCACCGGCCCGGAGACCTCGCCCTGCCGATCAATGGTGACCAGCGGCGCCAGCTGGAAGACACATCCCCGCAGTGGCGCGTTGATCGCCACGGCCTGGCTGATGGTCATAAGAGGGAGAAGAAGTGCCGATAGCAGTAATACCAAACGCGTGCCCGAACGAGAGATGCCCATAGGTGCCGACCCGATGCCCTGATAGCCATCAGCATGGCACAAGGCAAAGGGGCGGGCTATCCGCTCCCGCCGCGCTTCGGCCTCTTGCGCCCCCGACACCCATGACCAATGGGCCCCATTTTATTGCGGTGAAAATCAATAATCCCGCTGCTTTGATGGATTTTGGTCTCTTGAGATATAGTGCGGCCCCATTCATCAAACCGGCGGATGAGCGCCCCGCCGGACAGGTAGATTCATGAGACTGTTTTTGCTGTTGTTGTCGTTGTTTGCTGCGACCGTAAATTCTGATGAAAAGCCGCGCCTGCCCTATTACGACTGGGGTCGCTGCCCGTTTGAAGGTTGCACCTATAAGACATGGACCACCAAGCAAGAGGTGATTGTCAGAGCCGAGCCATCCCTGACGGCCAAAGCGCTGTTCCGGCTACCCCGCGGCCAACAGGTGGAAGGGCTGACCGGGGTCGTCATTACCGAACAACCGGGGATCGTCGAGATACTCAGATCGGTCAAGCTGGGCTACAGCAAAGAGGGCAAAGGGCCGCTGTTGAATATGAAGGCAGGGGAAACACTTTATATCCTCGGCGGACTGGGCGAAGGCAATAGCCTGTTCTGGTACAAGGGCAAAACCTACATTCTCGATTATGACTATGCGCGCAAAGAGATCAGATACCGCCGGTCACCGCAGAACCAGTGGTGGGTAAAAATCCGAGACAAGCAGGGACGTGAGGGTTGGGTTGCCGAAGCCAAAAACTTCGCCCATATGGACCGTTTCGAATAGTGACAGCCAGCCCCCCAAGCTCGGGGAGCTGGCCGTGGATGACTCACTGCTTGGGTTGCAGCTTCATCTCTTGCAGATACTCCAGCACCTGGGTTTTGTAGTCCGCCTGATAGGAGAATTTGGTGCTGTCGCACGCCGCGATCAGGTTCACCACGGTGCAGAACAGGGTTGCCGCCAGCAGCCCCTTGCCAACCCACTGCGGATAACGACGGCTCCAACGCACCAGTAACAGCAGGATCGGGAACAAGGCATAGGGGAAGATCAGCATCAGGTGCCAGTAGTTGAAGATGATGGGCGACAGGGCCGCACTCACCAGCACCGCCAGCACCGCCGCCAGCGCATAGAGGCCGAGCCAGCTTTCACCATCCACTGGCGCGCGATCGCTACGCAGCAGACGTGGCTTGAGTTCGCGCCACAGCTGCCAGTTGGCCTTGGCCGCCAGCAGCACAGTTGCCGAGCCTACCCCGTAAATCACGATGCGCCACACCCAGATCGCTGCCATCTGCAGATATTCGTGGCCTGCCAGCCAGATGAACTGGGTGTCATTGACCAGCTTGCTGGCAAACAACCAGGAGCCGTAACGCAGCCAGTAGAGCACTGATTTCAACACCGGATAGACATGCACCAGCCCCCAGCCGATATAGCGCTGACGCGCCTCGGGATCGACGTTTTGGGTGATGTGGCTGTTGCTCATCACTTCCATGGCGTAAGGGATCAGGGAGGCACCGATCAGCAGGGTAGCCACCACCACGCCGCTCCAGCTCACCTTGAGAATGCGGCGCCAGAACAGATAGGTGGACATTACAGCCAACAGTGGCCAGGAGTAGTGCAGTTGCATCGCCATGCCGATGGCCAGCAGGTGAACGATCATGTGCCAGAAGGAGGCCCGCTCGCGCATATGCCAGGCCGACCAGCAGTGCATGGCCGAGAAGAGGAACAGATAGGAGGGGTTGTAGAGCAGACTCTCGTACTGGAACCAGGGGTTGAGCCAGCAGAGCACCAGAAACAGCAGACGCACCCTGTCATCAAACACCTGACGGATCACTGCATCAAACAGCAGGAATCCGACCAACCGCATCGCCAGCAGCAACACCATGGAGGCATAGGGAGAATCCCATAGCAGCAGCGGCCCGCCAATCAGCCAGGCCGATAAACTCCCCGGCACATTGCCCACTGCACTCGCCGCATTGCCATAGCTGAGCCAGACCCCCTCATAAGCCCCAAGGTAACCCTTGTAGAGCATCTGGGTCTGGTCGCCGGTGAGGAGTTGGTGATCGGAAAACAACCAGGAGAGCAGCAGCCCGGCAAATATACAGGCCGCGAATAATGCGTTATGGTAGCGCCCACTAAGACCAATCATTGATCCACACCTATTGAAAAAATTGCTAACGACTTTAACAGTTGCCACCTGATTTTGCTCGTTTACGATTCACATTTTTAGTAGATTTACCAGTCAGTTATGAGACCCGCGGAGCAGTTATGACCCCACCAGTTAAAAAGTTTTTATTCATTGTTGAAGACTTGTATGGTGGTGGTGCGGAAAAGGTTTTGCTCAATACCGCATCATTGCTAAAAGATGCCGGTGCAGATGTAACCTTGTTTACCTTGCGGGAAAAAATAGATCATACGTTGCCCGACAATATTCATCCTATCGACCTTGGCATTGTCACAAAACTGACCAAAGCCATATCCAATATTGCGGTTGAAAAAATACAAGCATCGCTGATCCTGAAAAGAATCAAAGAGATTTCACCTGACGTCATCATCTCATGCTCATGTGATAAAATTACCAGACACCTACCTGATACATTGAATATCTATTACTGGATCCACGGTAATATCACTGGCTTTGCCAAAAACAACGCCAAAGGATATGAAAAATTCGAGCGCTTCTATAATGGCAAGAAACTGATCTGCGTATCTCGTGGCATCGCGGACGACATTTTGCAAAATGTAAAAGCTACACCCAAATCGTGTCAGGTTATCTACAATCCGTTTGATATCGAGAAAATTCAGGCGTTGGCCAATGAGCCTTTCAGCAAGCCATTCGACAAGTATTTTATCCATGTCGGCACCTTCGAAGAGCGGAAACGCCACGATCGCCTCTTGCAGGCATATCAGCTAAGTGGCGTTGATACGCCACTTGTTCTGATGGGCAAAGGGGAGCGACGCCCTCACATTGAAGCCATGATCGAGGAGATGAACCTTGCCAGCAAGGTGAAGATCATCGATTTTCAGAAGAATCCCTACCCCTATATCAAAGCTGCGCAGGCACTTATCCTGACATCCGATGCTGAAGGACTGCCAACAGTGCTTATTGAAGCACTTATCTGCCACACCCCGGTTATCAGTGTGGATTGTCCATCTGGGCCGGCAGAGATACTGACGAAACCACTCGATAAATTTCTAATCCCGATAGAAGATATCCGTGGACTGGCCATGGCAATTACAGGTGTTGATCGAAGGAGAATTTCCATTGATTCAAACTGTTATCAACCATTTTCTAGTGAAAGTGTGACCGAACAGTTTATCTCTTTATGAGAAAGAGTTGGGGAAAACCCCAGCTCTCTATAGATAATCAGCCACCCATTTGTTAAATACTGTTTTAAATTCAGCAACGTTTATAAAATTTACGTCTTGTTGTGCAGACCTGGTTTCTGCGTAGATAACACTTGAGCGAGGATTATTGGGATGCCACTCCACATTTTCTGGCATCCCGAAATTATCATTGTAAATACCAAGAACAGGTTTATTCAAACCTGTTGCAATATGCACCGTTGCTGTATCCACAGACACCATACCGGCACAATGCCTTGTCTGTGCAAAGAGTGCAGCCAGACATGGTTTCTCATGATCACTAACAACCCTAGTTGGGTCACAAACATGAGATAAAACTCGTTCAACGTCCCTCTCACGCCCAGGTGGATACAAGAGACAAATGTTGTAATTTGATGAATCAAGCATTGTGTTAATTAACGCTATAATTTTTTCAATACTGAAACAACGGGATGTCCCACTGCCATATGGATTGAAACACAACGTTTTATTACTTGGCCACCAAGAGCCAACCCTGTCCTCAGCCCACTGACACGAAGGTACTATATAACTGGTATCAGGGTTAGCAATCCCCATATGCTCCAGCAGCACCTTAAATTTCTTAGCGAAGTGCATCCCTGCTGTTTTTTGGCCCAACTTGATATTAATACAGTCAAGCTCATCATCGAGTCCTGCTACATTTTTGCTCCCAACTTTGGAGATGAAATAAAGGTCTTTCATCTTCATCTTTTGGCTAAAATGCACAAGATAATCTACCCCCCCAATTTCATTGGCTAATTTTTTGAGCTCTATATAGCCAGCCCTCTTGGGTATTTCAAAGACGCAATCAAAGTTAAAAAAATCTCTAAACAATGGCGCCATTTCAGAGCTGGTAATGACATAGATTTTCCGCTCCGGAAATTTATTTTTAATCTCCCTTGCCACCCAGGAAGAGACGATTGCATCACCAAGCTTAGCATCCCACCTAACAAAAACAGTGGCACCATGTGATGACGATCTCACTGATGAATGACGATCAAAAAGTAAAATACCCAGCTTGCGGCGAAGGACGTCCCTCCATAATTGAAAGGTTTTAATCATAGCAATCACCTCCATCACTCTATATGCTGACCATAATTTCTGTCATCAATCGTCGATTGGAATAGTCCAACATCCAGACAGCACGGTTCCACACCAGCGGCACTCAATTTATTCCACTGCAGTCGCCCAGTGAGGTAATCTGCAGGCATTCTGATTGGATAAGCTATGTTCAGCAGCTTATGAGCGCCAGCCAATGTAAGAATATATCCACCTGTAGATATAATTCCTCTTTGTGAGTTTTTACTTGGTGTTAAATATTTTGCCAAACGATACCCCTCTGGCAGAGATGAGTATATTGGGAAGTGTTTCGCCTTGCCATGATGTAAGAATACAATGTCAGAGCTATTTTTATTAATGACCTCGTTGACGATAGCTTTGAAATGCATGTGGACGTATATATCATCCTCTAAAATTACACAGCGTGGTATATTTCTCTCCACCATCACTTCATATATATTGATATGACTCATGGCACAACCGACCTCACCCAAGCTAAGATCATGACCGCAAGTCTCTCTTGCCAGATTGAAGTCCACTTTCGCCAAGCGATCTGATGGTAATGATTTACCATCTACAGCATCGAAAAACTCAAAGTCAACCCCCAAATGAGACATCTGGCGCTCTACCATGGCCCGCCTGTCAGCGCTACGTTTAAGACTAATAACGAATACAGGAATCATGCTGCTACATCCTTATCTTTCATTTCATAAAAAAATAAAATGAAAAGAAGCTCCAAAGTATATATATATATAATCGACTGATGCTCAAATGGCACATCACTCATCCCGCTAATAAAAAAAACTATTGGAAGTAAGGCTGAAACCGAAGTTATCCCATACTTTCTAACGGCTATAGAAAATGGGTAAACTAAAAACATAATGATAAAAATAAAGCCTATGCCACCACGAAGAACTAAGTTCTGCATGTATTGATTGTGTGCATGTGCAAGTGAAGGATGTAATATCAATTTAGAAACCATTCCAGAGCTAGCTTGATTCTGCTTTAAAACATCGAATCCATCAGTACCAACGCCTAATATAGGATGGTCAATAAATCCCAACCAAGCACTCTGCCATGCAATAATTCTCAACCCCCAAGATGTTTCAAATTGGCCTTGCTCTGCACTATTGACATCATACATTGCTTGCTCCACTCGTTGCTGCAGTACCGTGCTGTGCTGGAAAAATATAGCCATAGAAGCAAGAGAGAACATTCCGACTAAAATATATTTAGATGGTTTTTTAATCGCTTTAGATATGAATATCAATCCCAATACAGCTAACAATGCCAACCAAACACCGCGACTCTGAGATGCGTATAATGCAAACAATGATGAGCACATTGCCAATGTTGATAGCAGTCTAGTTATAGTTTGCTCTTTAAATTCGAGGTAAAAGAACCAATTTAACAAAGCGATAGACAGTGCCGCTTGAGAAAATAATATCGCATTTGTAAACCCTTCCACTCGCTCTATACCAATGGATTGTTGCCAAATACTGATACCGCCCAGACCAAGCCCTCCACATAAAGCTGCATAACGACTCACATCAACAATTATTTTTTCTCTAGGGAGTAAAAGACCGAATAGAACAACATAACCTAAGCTACGCATCACACCATACTGGTCACCATGAACAAACCGATTAAATAGGATAAATATTGCGTACCCAAGGAAAACCCATAATAAACGCCGGTCAATAATTCCTGTTTTACGGCGGCCACCTAAAATCAAGTTAATGATCCCAAAAAAAATGGAGATAACCAATAAATTAGAAAGTATTGTCTTTCCATTTGGGACCAAAAAAAGACCACAAAAAGTAAACCCGAGAGTCAATGAAAAGACTGTTATGGTCAAACGACCTAACCAAGTTAATAAAATTAATGGCATATGTTACTTCCTAAAAACATAATTCCCACGGATCTTGCGCCACAGCCCGAATACATCAGTGCGGGGAAAGATGGCGATCCGGCGGATCTGGAAAGGGTCCTGGTGCATTGCTTTGGGGCCACTATTGGTAGCAACGGCAAAACGATACCCGGCAGCGATAGCCCGCTCCTTGGCACTCTCGTTCATATCTCCGTAAGGGTAGGCAAACGAGAGCAGCGGATGGCCAAGCAGGGCCTCCAGTTGGCGTTTATTCTCCTGAATTTCATGGGCTTGTTGTTCGGGTGTGAGCTTGCTCAAGCGGGGGTGAGTCAGGGTATGACCACCAATTTCCACATGACCGCTGGCGGCCAGCGCCTTGACCTGCTCACCACTCATCAATGAGACCCTTGTGTCCGGATTGGTCGGATGCTCCACATCCCAACGGTTATAACCTTCGCCGGTGACTACGTACACCACAGCTTTGTAACCATATTTTTCCAGCAGTGGCAGCATGCGGGTCAGGTTGTCCTGATAGCCGTCATCGGCGGTGATCATCAGGTACTTCTTGCCGTATTGCAGACGGTGGATAAAGCCTTTGTCCGCCAAATCGCGGAAAGTCAGGGTCTCGTAGCCGAGCCACTTCATCAGTCGCAGATGCTTCTCGAACATGGCGATCGGCATCCAGGTGCCGTGCACCCCTTTCTCGCTATCCTGCTCGATAAAACGGTGGTACATGATGACGGGCATCTCGCGGCGCAGGGTTTCGACTACGGCATCCTGATAGATGGTTTCGAGGCCGGATACTACCCCCTGCAAGCCATACTCATCCTGAATGCGCTGCCGAATGACTTCCGGCACCGTCTTGCTGGCCAGGGCGGGCTCGATTTCTCCCTTCAGGGCAGCAAAATCGATAGCCAGATCCTTGGGACCGATATCGCCAAAATTACTCGCCAGAGCATCGTCCAGATTCTGTTCGGTTACCAGACCAACTGCCTTGGCTTCACCAATGGCAAAGGCGGGCCGACCACAGAGCAGTGCTTCCATCGCTACCCGACCGGCGCCGATCACCAGATCGCAACTCGCCAGCAGAGCGGGCACATCATCGACATAACCAACAAACTCGGCACGGCCTTCGAAACGGGCAAAGCGCTCCGGTACCTTGGTACCGCTGACAATCCGTACCTTGCAGGCATCCAGATCGAGTACCTCGTCGAGCAGGCGGTAGCAAAGCTCCCCTTTGGGGCCACTCAAACGGCCAATGATGGCAATCACCGGCTTGGCATTGTCCGGCGCAGGCACTGGCTGGAATTTGTCGGTTTCGATGCCGTTGCGCAGCACCTGCACGATCGCGGGATCGACCCCCAGATTGTCGACTATCTGATGGGCAATATCTTCACAAACGGCAACCGCCCGATCGCCGAGTGCATGGAAGGCCTTGCGCGAAGCGTGCACCGGCTGGCGACCATGCACCGTGGTGATCATCGGGGTACCAGTCAGCTTGCAGGCCACATAACTGCTCCAGCCGGAGGCACGGGAGTGAGCATGCACCAACTGAATATGATGCTTCTTGATGAGATAGATGAGGTAAAAGACGTGCCAGAAGCGGCGCAGAATGCTGCGCTTATTGAATCTCAGCTTGAAGACGGGGCCAAGGGTCGGCTTGGTCAGGGTATCTGACACATAAAAGACGTTGTGACCACGCCGGGTCAGTTCGTTACCGACCGTGGTGGCATAGACCTCAGCTCCCGTTACCTCGAGCTGGGAGAGTGCCATCAATATATTCACCCGAGACCTCCGTTAATAAGACTTGAATGAATATCGCAACTGGAAGGAAGTTTGCTCTCCCCATCTAATAATTGCTCGATCTGCCTCATACTCTCTCGGAGATTGAAAATCTTGGCTCGCTCCTTCGATAAGGAACTATATGTTGATAGCATTTTTTTATTTTCAATCATTTTTCGTATTGCCAATGCAAGCGCATTTGCATCCCCGACAGGAACGAGAACACCATATTTCCCGCCATCGAGAGCTTCATTAGGTCCAGTACAATTTGTCGATACAATGGCCTTCCCCAACGCCATTGCTTCTACGAGTACAACCGGGTAACCCTCATAATGTGAGGACATAACGAATAGATCGCCATCAGCAAGATATGGATATGGATTTTCCTTGAATCCAAGTAATTTCGCACTATCACCAATATTATTAATATTAATAAATGACTCTAACCCTGCTCTATCATCACCTTCTCCCAAAATAGTCAGGTGATATTTAACCCCTGCATCAATATTTATTTTATGAGCAGCCAGCAAGATGTCGAATCCTTTTTGGGCATTGCATAGCCGTCCAATAGCAATAACTTTTATTTGCCCCTCACTCGTAATAGGTTCATGACTTTTCCGCATTATGCCTTCTATATCAACAGGGTTATAAACCACTTGAGTATATGGTTTCACTTCAGGATACAATTTCAATAATGCATTCTGTGTACCTTTAGAGACACAGACAATGTTATCCATTTTTTTATAAACGGTACGCTCAACTTTTCTGGAAAGAATCTGATGGCACAACAAGTCTATATGGACCCATGCTATCTTTCGAACAACAGAATTCAGGTGAGATAACAACAGTGAACTATTCCCTTCCAAAAATGCGATACCAACATCATGTCGCTCATTAAATACGATATTTGCTAACCACTTGCTATTTAGAACGAAATTCCACCAGCGTTTTTTAATAGAGAAAAAAATTCTACGCTGAAACAACCCCGATGGTTCGGTCGGTAACAGAAATTTTATTTTTACATTTTTCGGAACTTGAGATAAATAAACCCCCTCACGCCTTAATAACAGCAGCGTAATAGCGTATTTACTAAAATCCAAACGCTTAAGCGTTTCAATAAGGACCTTTTCGGCGCCTCCTCCGCCTAATGTTTCCATTATAAATAAGACTTTTTTCTTCATGCTAACCACATAGAAAATAATGAAAAAGCCGCCTCATTGGCGGCCATTCCGCAAAAGCGAATAATCAGGCCCGGTTGAGCCAGGCCATGTAATCCGCTACCCCTTCGGCAACGGTTTTGAACTCGGCGTCATAACCCACGCTGCGCAGCTTGGTCATATCAGCCTGGGTGAAGCTCTGGTAGCGGCCCTTGAGGTGATCCGGGAAGGGAATGTACTCAATGGCTCCCTTCTGATGATGCTTGATCACTGCTTCGGCCACGTTCTGGAACGGCTCGGCACGGCCGGTACCGCAGTTGAAGATGCCGGAGTGTTGCGGGTTCTGCCAGAACCAGAGGTTTACCTTGCAGACGTCGTCAATATAGATGAAGTCACGCATCTGACCACCGTTCGGGAAGCCATCGCAACCTTCGAACAGCTTGGGATTCTCGCCCTTCTTCACCTGGGTATTGAGGTGGAAGGCAACGGAAGCCATGGAGCCCT
>SXGR01154981.1_pt1 | contig 21183 bp, 17 predicted proteins | sample 3174711 | NCBI WGS metagenome assembly SXGR01 (sample SAMN11356860, study PRJNA531348) | freshwater metagenome | isolation source: freshwater sample F1-60 | place: China: Fuxian Lake, Yuxi | collected 2017-12-25 | reverse complement strand
GTGCGACTCCCAGAACACGGTGAGCAGCTGCTCGTAGGTCACCTGCTCCGGGTCGAACACGACGAGCACCGACTCGGCGTGGCCCGTCCGCCCGGAGCACACCTCACGGTAGGTCGGAGTGGGCGTGTAGCCGCCGGAGTAGCCGACGGCGGTGGTCACCACACCGGGTGTCTGCCAGAAGCGGCGTTCCGCCCCCCAGAAGCACCCGAGCGCGAACTCGGCCACCTGGGTGCCGGTCGGCCACGGGGGAGTGAACGGGACGCCGAGGGCGTGGTGGTTCCCGTGCACGGTGATCGGGGTGTCGCGGCCGGCCAGGGCGTCCTCGGGGGCGACGATATCGGTGGACTTCCGGAAGAGCATGTGCGGAGCCTACGGCGGCCCGCACCCGACCGGCGGGCGGTGGCGGCACCGCCCCTGACGGCACTGCCCCCGACGGCACGGCGGCCCGGTCTCCCGCATCCGAACGCCCCAGCCGGCTGGGGGAACTGCCCACGTGCGTCCGTTGCGGCTCGGGCCGGGGCGGTCCACCCTCGGGGAGATGGAGACGCAGCGGGGGACCAGGTGCGGTGTCGGGGACGTGGCCCGCGTGCGGGACTGGCTGGCGGGTGGTCCCGCCCAGCGGTCGGCGGCGATCGACGTCATCTCGGCCTGGCGGTGCGTGGACGATGACCCGGCGACGCCGTCGGCGCTCCTGAGCGCTGCGGTCGCAGCCGCTCCCCGGTCGCCGGGAGCACCGATCGATCCCCCGGTGGCCATGGTCGAGCTCCTGTGGGCGACGCCGCAGGTGGTGGCACTCGACGAGGTCGAGGCGGCCTACCTGCTGGCCTCCGAGCCGGTCCGCCGGGCGCTGCTCGACCTGCTGGCCCGCCGACGGGACCCCGAAGCGATTGTCGTGCTCCGCCACATCCTCGCCGACCAGGGGTGGACCGACCTGCTCCCGCTCCCGGCCCCCGGTCTGCTCGCCGCAGTGCTGGGCCACTCCCAGGCGGCGGAGGTCGTCGGCGTCCTGGTGGCGCTGTCGTTCCGCCCGGGGTGGGAGGCGCATGCGCTCTGGCTGCTGCGTCGGCTGGTCGAGGAGACCGAGTTGGCGTCGTCCACCCTGGTGGACCTGGTCGACGCGCTGGACCCGATGCTCGAGGTGCTCGTCGAACGCTGCGATGCCGCCATGGCCGGTCCCGAGCCGGCCTGGAGGGATCGACGCCGGGTTCACTCCATGGTGGGGCTGCTCGAGCGGGTGGAGCATCCGGTGGCCGATGCGCCCTTGGCCCGGGTTCAGGCGTCGGCCGACCCGGTGCTCAATGCGTGGGCCGTGGCGGCGATCGCGTCCCGTGGTGCGGGCGTGCCCTGGGACCGGGTGTGGATGGCGGCGCACGAACCGGCGTCGCGGGCCGAACTCATGGACGGGCTCGATCGGAGGGGCCTGCTCGAGCGCGTGTTCGACGGTGCCGGTCTGGTGCGCAGTGGCGTCGCCCGGGCCGAGGCCGATCTGGTGGCCTGGCTCGCCCGGCCCGGTGAGCTCGGCTGTGAACCGGACGAGATCGAACACCTGGCCAGTCGACGGGTGCGGGTCGGTGACGACGGGGACCCCCTCGACCGGCGGGTCGACGAGGCGGCCTTCCACCTGTTCCGGTTCCGGACCCGGGCACCCCACTGGGCGTTCGCCCGGGGCTGGATGATCGGGGCGGCCGGCCTCTACCGGGATGACGCCACGGTGCCCGTCGGGATGCTCCGGGTCGCGCTGTCGTTGTACGACTGCGAGGACGAGCGGTCCGTCGAGGAGCACTTCGACTCGATCGCGTCGGCGCTCGGGGCCAACTGAACCCCGCCCGCTCGGTTCTCCGGCTCCAGCGCGCGAGACGTCCCACGCGCGCGACCCCTATATCGCTGGTGGTGGTGGTCAGGGGCGGGTGAGGCCCCGGCCGGTGACGAGGGGCAGGTCGAGCACGGACAGCAGTCCCGGCTTCGCCTCGCAGACCGCCGGGATCGCATTCACGATCCTTCCGGCGGTGCCGACCAGACCAGCGGTGTTGTGGTCCCCGTCGTCGCCCATCATCTGCAGGTCCAGGGTGTAGTTCGGGTTCCCGGTCACGATGATCCGGTAGCCCGAGTGGCCCACCGGCTGCGGCCAGTCGGGGGCATGCGCGTCGTCCAGACGGGTTACGTGCTCCAGGACGACCACGGGTCGCCCGTCCACCAGCCCCTCGAGCTGGAACCGCAGGGCCGCGGTCGTGCCCGCCTCGACCACGCCGAAGCCCAGATCGATGTCCTCCGGAGCGGGCAGGCGCTCGTGGGACTCGCGCATGTCGTCGAGCTCCACGCCGAGCCCCGCTGCGATCGCCCGGAGCACGCCACCCCACGCGAAGCTCAGCACTCCCGGCACGAGCAGCAACGGTGTGGCGTCGAGCGCCTGGCCGAACCCCATGGTCTCGAACAGCACCTGGGGCTGGGCGTAGGTGTTGTAGTTCACGATCTCCATGACCCGCACCGACTCCACGTACTCGCAGGTGCCGGTGAGCACGAGCGGGAGCAGGTCGTTGGCGAACCCGGGATCGATCCCCGAGGTGAAGCAGGACGACTCTCCGTCCCGGCAGGCCGACTCCAGCGGCCGTCGCATGTCCGGGGCCACGTGCTCGGGATAGATCAACGGCACAACCGAGGACGACACGACGTTGATCCCGGCCGCCAGCAGCCGGGCCATGTCGTCGATCGCCTCGGCCGGCCGCAGGTCCGCGGTCGCCGTGTAGCAGACGCAGTCGGGCTGCAGGGCCAGGATCTCGTCCACGGAGTTCGTGGCGGCGACGCCGAGTGGCTCGATGCCGGCCAACTCGCCGGCATCCCGGCCGACCTTGTCGGCGCTGTGGACCCACAGTCCCACCAGCTCCAGGTCGGGGTGGTGGGCGATCAGCCGGAGGGCGTGGTGCCCCACGTTGCCGGTGCTCCACTGGACGACTCGGTACGTCATGCTGCCCCCCGGGGTCCGGGCCGGACACGCCCCGGCCGCCGGACGCGGAGGCTACCCGTCGGGACTGGCAGGATGACCATGTGAGCGGAACGCAGCGACCCCCGACCGTGCTGGCCATGTCCGAGGGCCTGTTGGGCGGTGCCTTCCCCGACGGCCGACTGGAGCGCCTGCGGGCCGTGGCCGACGTGCTCGACGACGAGCCGCTGGCCTCGTTCGACGACGACCGGGCCCGCGACCTGCTCGGCCGGGCCGAGGTCCTGGTCGGTCACTGGGGGTGTCCCACGTTGACGGCCGAGGCGCTCGAGCTGGCACCGAACCTGCGCCTGTTCGCCTACGCCGCCGGGACGGTCAAGTGGCAGGTCACCGACGCCGTGTGGGAGCGGGACCTCGTGGTCACCTCGGCGGCGGCGGCCAACGCCGTGCCGGTGGCCGAGTACACGCTCGCCGCCGTCCTCTTCGCCGCGAAGGCCGCCTTCTCCTTCGCCGCCCTCGAGCGGGACCGCTCCGTGGCCGTGCCGTTGCCGTTGGACCGTATGGGTCTGGTCGGCCGGCGGATCGGACTGGTGGGCGCGTCGCACGTGGGCCGCCTGGTGATCGACCTGCTGGCACACCACGACGTGGTTGTCGGGGTGGCCGACCCCTACCTCTCCGAGCAGGAGGCGGTCCGACTCGGCGTCGAGCACATGGGGCTCGACGAGTTGTGCGGGTGGTGCGACGTGCTCAGCCTGCACGCGCCCGACGTCGAGTCCACCAAGGGCATGATCGGTGCGGCGCAGCTGGCGCTCCTGCGGGACGGGGTCACGCTCGTCAACACCGCCCGCGGTGCGCTGGTCGACACCGGCGCCCTGACCGCCGAACTGCGCACCGGGCGGCTGTCGGCGGTGCTCGACGTCACCGAGCCCGAGCCGCTGCCCGCGGACTCCGAGCTGCGACAGCTCCCGACCGTGTTCCTCACGCCGCACATCGCCGGAGCGGTGGGCAGCGAGCTGGTCCGTCTGGCGGACCTGGCCGTGGAGGAGGTGACCCGGTACGCAGCCGGGGAGCCGCCGCTGCACCCGGTCCGACGCGAGGATCTGGACCGCATCGCGTGAACGTGGCCAGCGGGCCGTTCGCCGTCGGACTCTGCTCGGTGACGTTCCGGGCGCTCGAGCCGTCGGAGATCGTCGAGCTGGCCGCCGCGGTGGGCGTCGAGGTGCTCGAGTGGGGTGGTGACGTCCACGTGCCCGAGGGGGACGTGGCTGCGGCCCACGCCGCGGCGGCGATGAGCGCGGACGCGGGCCTGGGCGTCGCGGCCTACGGCTCGTACCTGTACCTCGACGAGCACCTGGACCGGCGACTCGGTCCGGTGCTCGAGACCGCCACGGCGCTCGGCGCCCCGGCCACGCGGGTGTGGTGCCCACCCCGACCCGAGGACGGTGACGGCTGGTCGGCGCTGGTCGACGCCGCAGCCCGGGCCGTCGCTGCGGCCGAGGTGGCCGGGGTGAGCCTCTACCTGGAGTTCCACGGCGGCACGGCCACGGACGAGGTCGACGGGGTGCGGCGACTGCTCGACGAGGTGCCCGGTCTCTACACCGGCTGGCAACCCCCGTACTGGTCGCCCCGGTCGACCGACGACGAGCTCGCCGATCTCGCCCTCCTGGGGGACCGCCTGCTCCACGTCGACGTCTACGCGTGGACTTCCGATCACGAACGCCTGCCCCTGGAGGTGGAGCGCGACGCCTGGTCGGCCCGACTCGCTGCGGCCACACCGTGCACCGCCGCGGCCCGGGCTGTCGGTCTGGTGCCCGCGGCGCTCGTGGAGTTCGTCCCGGACGACGATCCGGCCGTGCTGGCCCGGGAGGTCGGGACGCTCCGCCGGTGGCTCAGTCGCTGATCCGACCGACCCGCCAGTGGTCGGTGAGGACCTGCTCGTAGAGGGTGAGCGTGCGGGCGGCGACGTCGGACCAGCGGGTGTGGTCCCGTCGGGCGACCGCCGCCATGCGCGCGGCCTCCAGGATGTCGTCGTCGAGCGCGTCGAGCGCAGCGGCGACCGGCCCGGCGGTGTGGCCGACCGGCACGGCGGCCTCGCCGAGCGACTCCCGCAGGAACCACCAGTCGGAGCACAAGCCCGGCAGCCCGGCGGCGATCGCATCGGCCACGGTGCCGGTGGCCTGCATCCCGCCGTCCGGGTCGAACGGGAACGCCAGCGCGTCGCAGGCAGACAGGCGCAGGGCGTACGTGGCCTCGTCGACCATCCGGTACGGCTCGGCGACCGCGATCCGCGGGTCGTCGGGCACCGGTTCGTCGTCGCGGAGCGACCAGCACACGACCTGCACGTCGTCGCGCTCGCACCCGACGACGCCGTCGAGGAACTCACCGACGAGCTTCTCGGTGCGGGGCGCGCCGACGAGTCCGATCCGGATCCGGGCCGGTGGCAGACCCAGTGCGACCTCGGCCGCGCTGCGCTCGACGAGTCGGTCGCTCCACAGCGAGGAGAAGTCGCCGTGGGGGATCACGACGTGTCGGGCGCGTCCCCGGCCGTACCGGCCGACGAAGCGCTTGAGTCCGCCGTGGGTGTGGTGGACGATCGCGTCGGCGTGGTCGGCCCAGAGTCGGTACACCGGGTCGTAGTCGGTCTGTGGGGCCCCGGTCGGCGTCGGATCGTGGGGGGTGAGGTTGTGGGCGGTCCAGACCGTCGGGATCCCGCGTGCCTGCAGGTCCTCGACGATCCGCCGGTGCGCCTCGAGGTCGTCGAAGGCGACCCACTCCGGCCAGTGGAGGTGGAACAGGTCGACGGCGTCGCGGTCCACCTCCGGGTCGGCGAGCGGTCCCCAGGTGAGCGGCAGGTCGACGACGGCGTCAGCCATGGGGTCGACGAGCGAGCGGTGGTAGTGGTGGCCGTGGGCGCTCGAGGAGACACGGAGCGCCGGGGTCACCCGGAGCTCGACCTGCGACCGGCGGGCCGGGGTCGCGTCGAACTGGTGGACGCGGTGCGCCCGTGACCAGAACGACCGCCACTCGTCGATCCCGTCGACGAGCACGGCGTCCGACCGCCCGGCGGTGCCGCCGAGCGCCCGCCACTCCACACGCAGCGGCCGGTCGGCCCGCTCGGGGACGCTCCACCACAGCGCCCGGGGCGTGTCGTCGAGCTCGACCTCCCAGGTGACGTGCAGGGTGCGGCCGTCCCGCCTCCAGGTGGCCCGCACGGTGCCGGGTAGGTCGGCCGGCCCCGCCTCGCCATCCAGCTCGGCGCCGTGGCGGAGCCCGTCCCACTCGGCGGTGGCCCACCCCTGGCCGTGCTCCACCCGGGCGGGCACACCGGTCACCGTGTGCCGGTGCTCGCCGACGACCGCCACGGGGACCCAGCAGGCCAGCTCCGAGTCGACGGGCACCTCGAAGAGGCCGGGGGAGCGCGGGGCGCACAGGTAGTCGCTGCGTGTCGCCCCGACGAGGGGCACGACCACCGACCCGCCGGGCCCGCGGGTGCACCACACCGACGCGGTGGTGGAGTCGTCGAAGCGCACGAGCTCGTCGAGCGGGGTGTCGAGCGCGGTGTCGGCGGTGGCGGTCGTGTCGCGGTGCAGTTCGAGCTCGTTGGCCGCCCAGGCCAGCTTTCCGAACAGGTCGAGGGTGAGCTGCAGGCGCCGGAACGGTCCGCGGTAGCCGTAGGGCGAGCGGTGCCGGTGGGCGTCGACCACGCCGTCGGTGAACCAGCCGGGCAGTCGTGACGCCGCGCGCCGGCCGCGTGCCAGCCAGCGTCCCGAGTCGTCGCCGAGCTCGTGGCGGAGCGACGATGCCACCAGCTCGACGGTCAGCGCGGCGCCGAGCGATCCGGTGGAGCGGCCCCAGGCGACCGCCGTGCCGTCGTCGGCGAGGGTGCGTTCGACCAGTCCGAGGGCGGTCCGGAGCCCGTCCAGCCACAGCGGGCCGATGCGGTCGGCGAGCGGCTCGGTGAACAGCCAGACGTCGGCGGTGTAGATGTCGAATCGTCCGATGCCGTGGACCGAGTCGTCGAGGTGGTGGGCCGGATTCCCGCCGAGCACCTCCACCACGCGCGCAACGAGGTCGTCGACGACACCCGGCTCGTCGATCAGACCGAGCCGCAGCCGGGCGAGCTCGCAGCGCGCCAGCACGGCGGCGTAGTTGCGGGGGAGGATCCTGGCGTCGAGCAGGTCGATCCAGTCGCTCGAGTCGCAGGCGGTCGCGACGTTCGCTCGTCGGTCGTCGTCGAGCGGATCGAGCAGCGGGTTGTCGGCCCACGGGCCCCACTGCAGGACGGTCTCGGCGACCCGGTAGGAGAAGAAGGTGTGGGTGCGGGCACCGTCGATCCCGGCGAGCTGCGTCCGGAGGACCTCGTCGATCGGCGTTCCGGCGATCCGCTCGACGCCTCCCCGGTGGAGGTGGCCGAGTGTGTAGATCAGGTCGGCGGTGACGTCCGGCTCGACGGCGTGCCCGGCGAAAACCCTCGGGAGGCGGCCATCCGGGGCGTGCCGGTCGAGCAGCGCTTCGACGCCGTCGAGGACGAACTCCCGAAGCCAGCCGGCCAGGCCCGACGCCGTCGCCGGTGGCCAACCCCACGGTGGGACCGCTTCGTCGGCCGGTCCTGGGTTCCGCCGGGTGCTGTCGGACACGAGGACTCCCGTGGTCGTGGGGCCGGTCCGCCCCCGGATTCCGGGGCGAACCTAGCGGCGTCGATCGACGGTCGTCGCTCGACCAGGCCGGCCGGGTCGGGCACGACGACCGTCCGTGGGGTAGGAAGGGTGCCGGCGATCGTGTCTGGCGTCGCCGCACCTGAGGAGGATCACCGTGCCGGAACTGCAGCGACCCGAGTTCCTCAACCGGGCGGCCGGTGAGATCGACCGGCTGACCAAGGACGTTCGCTCCGGCGTGCGCAACGCCGAGGACGTCATGTCGGAGTACTGGGAGAACATCCAGCAGCTCGTCGACGACCTGCTCGGGTGGGTGTCGATCGAGGTGGAGAAGATCGGTGCCCGTGGCGAGGAGCAGCGCGAGGCGGTCGAGGCGCGCGTCCGGGAGCTGGCCAGCACGGCCGGTGACGCCGTCCAGCGGGCCGGTGGGGCGGTGGGGCTGACCTCAGGCCCCGGCCGGTCGGCCCCGACGGCCCCGAAGCCGACCGCTGCGAAGAAGCAGCCGACCGCCAAGAAGTCGACCGCCAAGAAGTCCGGGGCGAAGAAGCAGCCGACCGCCAAGAAGTCGACCGCCAAGAAGTCCGGGGCGAAGAAGAAGTCGACCGCCAAGAAGTCGACCGCCAAGAAGTCCGGGGCGAAGAAGAAGTCGACCACCAAGAAGAGCGCCGCAGAGAAGTAGGTCCGGTGGGCGGGCCCGGTCGGGGTCTGGTCGGTCACCAGGTGAGGTGCAGCTCCACTGCGGCGGCGACGGTCCGGGCGGCGACCGTGAGCAGGGTCACCACCAGCGGCGCGTAGAGCAGCAGTTTGATCAGCACCGTGGAGATCACGTCCCGGGCCTTGTCCTGAGGGGTCACGTTCAGCCCCGTCTCCTCCACCATCTTGGGGCGGGGGTGGAACTGCCACCAGTGGTCCCGGTTGGGCAACAGGTCGTGGCTCACGGACTTCCACAGCTTGTTTCCGAGCAGCATGTAGCCCCAGAGGATGGCGACGCCGGCGGCGGTCGCCAGCGCCCACCCGAACGGCTGGAGCAGCTCGCTGTCGTAGGGGTAACCGGACGCGTACTCGCTGTGGCTCGGGAGACGGAGCCAGTAGGCGCCGATGGACGTCAGCAACATCCCTGCGCCGCAGACGTAGACGATGAACCAGCCGAAGAGCATCACCCACACCGAACCCCACCCCCACAGGGTGGCGCTGGCGCTGAAACGGAACGTCCTCCGGTACGCCTCCTCCCGCGACAGGCCCCGGAGCATGAACCAGTCGCTGAACAAGCGGGACGACCACTCCTTGTGCCAGATGAAGTAGGCGAGTCCGATCCCCTGGGCCACGGCCCGGACTGTCGGGTACTGCTGGCCGCGGTTCGGGTACATCACGCGACTCCGAGCTGGGAGCGGAGCGCCCCGCGCAGTTCGGACCGGGTCGATCCGAACACGATCGAGAGGCGCCCGCCTGGCGGGGAGCACCGGGGGATGAGCAGCACGGCGATCCGTCCGCCACCCGGGCCGTCCCTCCGGGCGAGTCGGGCGGCGGCGTACAGGCGCTGGTCGTCCGCAGCGGCGGCCCACTCGAACGTGCCGTCCGCAGGAGCAGGGATCTGCAGGAGCTGGGCGCGGTCCGATGTCCCGACCCTGACGGTGAGGGTGGCGATCATGCGGCCTCCCGTTCGTTCCAGTCGACATCTCCGGCGATCCGACGAATCCGTTCGGCGAGGCGGCAGTCCCGTTGGCGTTCCGCCGCTGTCCGGTCCGCCCCGGGTCGGCGACCGTCCATCAGGTCCGCGACGACGCGGCGGTCCTCGGCGGACTGGGAGTTGGCCCGGGGCTCGCCGAACGCTGCGTCCAGATGGTCGGCGTCGCCGCTGGCCAACACGATCAGCGCAGCGGTCGCTGCGGTCGCCTCGAACTCGCTGTCGGTCGAGGCCTCCAGCAGTCGCCGGGTCACGGACCGGTGCCAGAGGTCCAGGGTGTGCCGGTCGAGGACCTGGTCCAACCCGCCGCAGGTCCACCCGGTGAGACGGACGACGGCGGGATCGTCCGTGATGTGGTCCTCGATCGTGGCGTCCCAGCTGACGGCCTCCTGACGTCGGGCGGCGTGCGGTCGCACCATCGAGCGGTGCGTGAACGAGAGGTACTTCCGCCCGACGGCCGGTGGCCGGTCCACCCGGATCGCCGTCGACTGCCGGGCGACCGCCAACCAGGTCTCGCTCACCAGCTCTGCGGCGTCCAACCAGCGGTCGGTGGCGACCATCGCCCGGGCGGCCCGCTCGGCGTCCTTGGTGGTGAGCCAGTCGAGCAGACCCTGCCGGTGGTCGACTTCGCCGTAGGATCCGCTCCGTGCACCCATCGACGGGAACCGATTCGTTTCGACCATCGCTCGCAGCGACGATGCGTCCGACGACTCAGCTGACGTCCCAGGACCCTCATTCCATGACTGTGAGTACATCATGCTCCCCTCCGTGAATATGCTACGCTTATACGTGTACATTATATAGATGAGTGTGAACAAGATGCAAGGGTCTGACCCGGTTCGTTCGCTCGATGCCTGGGTGACGGTCGGCGAGATCGCCCGGTCGCTCCACTGCAGCAATCCGTCCACCGTCACCAACTGGCGGAAGCGGTACGCGGACTTCCCCGCTCCGGTGGCGGGCGGCAGCCGACCACGGTTCCGATGGGGATCGGTGCTGGAGTGGGTCCTCACCTATCGACGCGACTGGCTCGAGGAGCACGCGCCCTACCTGCTGGAGTCCGGCCACTCCCGGTTGGTCACGGCGATCAGCGTCGGGCTGTCGACTGTCGAAAACCTGCCGGTGTCCTCGAGCGGCCTCCCGGGCGTTCGGTTCGCCGTGGCCGCTGCGGCGACGCTGCTCGCGGTCGACCCCGACGCCAGTGATCCGGACGACCCCTACGTGGCGCTCGCCGGCGACCTGTCCGACGACATCCGACGGATCGTGGTGGACGCCGTGGAGGAGCGGGGCGCGGGGGGCGTGTGCGAGCAGATCCGGGACGCCTTCGAGTCGTCCTCCACCGGCGGATTCCACGATCCGCCGGCGGTGGTCGACCTCTTCGCCTCGGTCTCCGAGCGCGAACCTCGATTTCCTGATGGCCGGTGCGACGTGGTGTCGCTGGGCTGTGGGACGGGTCGCACCTTGGCGAGGGCCGCTCGCTGGAGTCGGGTCGACGGCGGCTCGCTCCGGCTGTGGGGCTACGAGATCGATGCGGCGCTCGCGTCGGGTGCCGGATCGTTGCTCCGGGCGGAGGGGTTCGACGCCCTGGTCGAGCAGCGGGACGTCCTGACCGATCCGCCGGTCCTGGCGGGCACGTCCCCCAGCGCGGTGGTGCTGGCATCCCCCTCCCTGCGCCGGCTGGGCGCCGACGGTCGGACCGATGATGCGGCCGATGAGGCCCGACCCGATGACCCGCGTTGGGTCGTGACCAGCACGGGCCAGCGCGCCTCGGTGAACACCTGGGTGCAGGTGGCGTTCTCACTGGCCCGATCGATGACGGAGCGGAAAGGCGGCCGGTCATCGGCGGCGGTGCTGTTGCCGGCGGCGTGGTTGGGTACTGATGGTCGGGAACAGCGCGCCGTCCGGGCCCTCCGGGAGTGGCTCGCCGTCGAGCGTCTGCTCCGTGCCGTCGCCGTCGCCCCCGTCGTCAGGACATCGGGTGGGTACGACATGGCGGGCCTCATCGTGATGAGCGGTAGCGCCGAGGAGACGCGAGTCGTCGTGGTCGATGCGTCACGCGCTCGTGTCCGGCCGACCCTGATGGGGCCCGAGTTCATCGGAGCGGCACCGGGAGTGTTCGGGGTCGGAGTCGCGGTGGAGGGGGTCTCCCGATTCGATGTGGAGCCGACCGCCCTGGCGTCCGCTGCCGCCGCTGGGAACGCTGACCTGCGGCCGGAGGCGCTGCGCGCCCTGACTGGGGACGACGACCTCGTCGGGGTGGCGCCCTCCCTCGCTTCCCTCGCCAGGCGGGAAATCTCTCCCGACTCGGACTCGACGTCCTCCAGCCTGCACGAGGCGGTCGAGCGTGTCAGCGAATCCATCGAGCTGCTCGCCGAGGAGCTCGCTCAGCCGAGACACCGGCTGGACCGCTTCGGGCGGAACCGCCTCGAGGAGGTCCGTCAACGGTTCGAGGAACTCGAGGCGATCGTGCGAGCACAGTCCGATCCGGAGTCGCCCAGTCGGGGCTGACACCCGAGCGGCCATCACAGCCGCCCGGGTGTCACTCCGTGGCGACCAACCCGCCCAAGCAGGGCCCGAGACCGGCGGTGTCGGCGACGAGCCGTTCCAGCAGCATGGGCAGGTGACCCAGATCGCTGCTCGGGATGGCGATCGTGGCGACGACGTTCCCGTCGTCGAGCGCGATCCGCCCGAACGTCGCCCTGGCGTTGAGGTCGTTCAGTTCCTCGAGCACTTCGAGGCCCGGCGAGATCCCGGTGGCGATCTGGACCTCGGCGCGCCAGGACTGTCCGACCTCGCTCGGCGGGCGCAGGAGAATCGATCGGCCGGCAACCGGCACGGTGATCTCGCCGTCGACCCGGGTGGCGCCGAGTCGGGTGAGCATCGTGTCCAGATCGTGGACAGGTGCGGGAGCCGTGCTGAGGGAGCGCAGCTCGGTGTTGATGAACCCGGCGTGCAGCCGAGCCGATCCGTCGGCGCGAATGCCGATCCAGACGTGTTCATCCGGACACGACCACCCGCCGAGCACCAGCATCGCCAGGTCCACGACGGCGGTCGCCGGGTGTCCGCCGATGTCGACCCTGGCCGGGATCCGGTAGGTCGACCGCTGGCCCCCGACCGGTGTCCAGTCCATGCCCAACGAGAGGGAGTCGTGGTCGAGCGACAGCGCCAGCCGCAGCGGATCGGAGGCGAGACGCGGCCGGCCCGGCCCGTTCGCGCTGCACTCCAGCAGGCGTTGCAGGTCCACCGTCTCGATCCAGGCGTGCGCGAGCCATCCCGCCGGGTCGACGGCGCCTGCAACCTCGACCACGGTGGTCGACCCGGGCAGGTCGAAGCGGCCGCTCCCGGTCGCGGCCGCGATCGTGGCGACGTGGCCGTTGACTCCCCGTTCCAGAGCCAGCCGGGCCACCCCGGTGGTGCGGCTCAGGTCGCGTGCCCAGGCCAGCAGGCGGTGCGGGAGCCAAGGGGGCCGACAGTCGAGGGCGGGTCCGGGACCACCGTTGATGGTGACCTGACCGTGGGCCGACGCCATGGTCCACCGCCGGTGGCCATCGACCACGGACAGCTGGACCCCGGGGAACCGACCGCCTTCGAACGGGTCGAGGAAGCCGAGGAGCCGGGCGACCACCTCCCACTCGTCGTGCTCGATGAGGTGGCCCTCGTTCTGGTGGGTGCTCACGCTGCCTCCAGATGCGTCGCGGGCGGCTCGAAGAGCGCCAATTGGCCCGGGATCCGCCGGGGGCGGCGCTTGGCTCGGACCCGGCCGGTGACGTCCTCGATCGTCCGCACCAGTCGGTCGGCGGCGGTCCGATCGAGGGTGGCGAAGCTGGCCGAGCCGTCGGCGGCGACGCTGATCCAGTCCTGGGGAACGGTGACGCCGAGGTCACCGACGGCCCGTCGCAGGCGACGCTCGAACGCCGCCGCCCAGCTGGGTCGGTGGTCGACGGGCGCCGGGTGCGCCGGTGCCGGTCCGGACGGCGAGGGATCGGGAGGATCTGCGTGCGTGATGACCCGGGACGTGGGTGGGACAGAGATGGGGATGGGGTTGGTTGTGATGCTCATACCTCCTCAGGGCGACGAGCGAGCCCTGTGTGACACCGGAGAGGAAGTTTTTCCGTCTCTGCCAGACCGTCCCGTTTTTTGGGACGGGCCGGCACGCGGGTGTTGGATCAAGCAGCCCCGGGTTCGTAGATCCGGCCCTCCCGCAGCGTCAGGACTACGTCCACGGGCACGAGCTGCTCCCGGTGATGGGTGATGATCAGCGTCGTCCGGCCGGCGCGCTCGGCGAGGACGCGCTCCAGCAGCTCCCGCTCGGAGGGCGGGTCCAGGTGCGCCGTCGCCTCGTCGAGCACCAGCACGTCGGCGTCGCGGAGCAGCGCCCGGGCGACCAGCAGTCGCTGGCGCTCACCTCCGCTCAGGCGGCGGCCGTCCTCACCGACTCGCTCGCCGAGACCGTTCGGCAGCGTCCGGACGAGTTCCGTGAGGCCGGCCGTCTCCAGCACCTCGAGGAGCCGGCTGTCCGAGGCATCGGGATCGGCGAGGAGCAGGTTGTCCCGGATCGTCGTGTCGAACAGGTGGTCGTGTTGTGCGACCAGAGCGACCCGCTCCCGGGCGACGGCGGCGGCTACGTCGCGCAGCTCCACGCCACCGAGCCGAATGCTCCCGGAGTCGTACCCGCGGAAGCGGACCAGCAGGTCGGTCAGGGTGGACTTCCCCGATCCGCTCGGTCCGGTGAGCACCGCCACCGTCCCGGCGGGCAGGTCGAGGTCGACCCCGTCGAGCACGACGGGTCCGGTCGGCGAGTACCGGAACGACAGGCTCCGGATCACGATCGATCCGTCCCGAGGACACTCGGGCTCCGACGGGTCCCTGACGATCGGCGGCTGGTCCGTGAGGGCGAACAGTCGGCTGGCGGCGGCCCGGGTCCGGCCCAGGTGCTCGGCGGCGAGGGTCACCGGCGCGACGGCCTCGACCGCCGACCGTGCCACCAACGGGAGCACGGCCAGCACCACGCCGTCGAGTTGTCCTCGCTCGACGAGGGAGGCCCCCAGGGCCAACGCGGCCCCAGCCGTGAGCAGCCCGAGCAGGCCGATCGCAGCCGTCACAGCGCCTCGGAGATCACCGAGGCGGGTCTGGTGGCGGACCAGTCGCCGATCGAGGTCGGCCACCCGGTCGAGCAGCCCGTCGGTTGCCCCGGCCACGCACAACTCGTCGATCCCGGCGAGGTGCTCGGCCAACTCCGCCCGCACGGCCGCCCGGTTCCGGACGACGAGCGACGACGCCTCCCGTCCGACCCGCCGGGCGAGGAACGGCACGCACAGGCCGACCACCACGAGCGCCACCGCCAGCAGCAGGCCGGCACCCCGGTCCAGGACCCCGAGGCCGACCACGGCGAACGCAGCCGTCACGCCGGCTGCGATCGGGGGCACGGCGACCCGCAGGTAGAAGTCCTGCAGTTCGTCGACGTCGTCGGCGAGCCGGCTCAGCACATCGCCCCGACGCCGATCCTCCAGCGCTGCCGGACCGAGCGGGGCGATCGAGTCGAACACCCAGGTCCTGACCCGCGTCGTGATCCGGAACGTGCCAAGGTGGCCGACGTAGCGCTCCCCGTACCGGCCGGTGGCGCGGACGGCGGCGAAGAGTCGGACGAACGTGATCGCCACACCGAGGGTCGCCGTCGTGGTGACGAGCGCCGATCGGGAGATCAGGGCGCTCGCGGAGCCGACCAACGCCACTCCCGAGACCGAGGTCACGGCGGCGAGGAGCGCCGCGAGCGCCAGCCAGCGGCGCTCCGGGCCCACCAGACGCAGGATCCGGACGATCACGACCCGGTGCCCCCGGACATGGTGCCCTCGGACGCGGTGCCCCCGACGTCGGTGCTCCCGGCCTCTGCGAGCAGACCGTCCCGTCGGCCCTCGACCAGCGCCCGATAGGTGACGCAGGTCGACAGCAGTTCGTCGTGGGTGCCGTCGCCGACGACGCGGCCGCCATCCAGCACGACGATGCGGTCGGCGAGCCGGGCGGTCTGCAGGCGGTGGGCGACGAGCAGCGTCGTCCTCCCGTTGAGCAGCGCCCCGGCGGCCGCCAGCACCTGCTCCTCGGTGATCAGGTCAAGGTGGGCGGTGAACTCGTCGAGCACGACGAGCGGCGCGTCCCGGACCCAGGCCCGGGCGATGGCCAACCGCTGACGTTGACCTCCGCTGATCGTGGTGCCCTCCTCGGCCAGGACCGTGTCGATCCCGTCGTCGAGGTCGTCGACGAACTCCATCGCACCCGCAGCGTGGAGCGCCGATCGCACCCGATCGTCCTCGGCGTCGAGACCCAGGCGGACGTTGTCGGCCACGGTGCCGGCGAACACGGTGGGGGACTGGGGCACCCAGGCGAGGTGGCGTCGCCACTCGGTCACGTCCACCTCGCCGAGGTCCACCCCGCCGGCGTGGACCGTGCCGCGGTCCGGTGCGAGGAACCCCAGGACGATGGCGACGATGGTGGACTTCCCGGCGCCGCTCGGACCGACGAGCGCGACCGTCTCCCCGGGATCGATCCGGAACGTGACGTCGTCGACCGTGGGCGCGCCCTCGGGATCGCGCCGGACGGTGACGCCGACGAACTCCAGCGGAGCGACGCCCCGCAGGCTGACCCGGCCGGTCGGACCGTCGAGGCGTCCGGGCTCGGCATGGGTGGCCGGCTCGGTGAGCCATGGGCCGATCCGCTCCCAGGACGCCTGGCCGGACTGTCCGGCGTGGTACTCGACGGCCAGTCGCCGGAGCGGTCCGAAGAACTCGGGGACGACCACCAGGGTGGACAGGGCGACCGCGAAGCTGAGCCCGCCACCGATCATCCGGAAGCTCACCGTGACCGCCACCAGCGCCGTCGCTGCGGTTGCCGACCACTCCAGGACGAGCGAGGTCTGGAACGCGGTGCGCAGCACCTCCATGGTCGTGGCGCCGTGGCGCCGGCTGACCTCTTCGATCCGCGCCCCGGCGTCCTCGGCCCGGTTGGTCGCCGTGAGCGCCCCGAGGCCACGGAGCAGGTCCAGGAAGAACCCGTGGAGCCACGACAGCTCGGCCAGTCGGACCCGGGTGAGCTCTCGCGTCCGGCGACCGATCACCGCCAGCAACAGGATCAGCATCGGGCCGGCGAAGACCAGGACCAGCGAGCTCCAGGGGTCGAGCACGACCACCACCACGAAGACGATGGCCGGACCGAACACGGCGAGTGCGGCAGTCGGGACGAACCGCACCACGTAGTCGTCGAGGGAGTCCACCGCGTCGCCGACGACCCCGAGCAGGTCAGCGGATCGCCGACGCTCGGCGGTCCCGGCCGACCGGACGGGCTGCACGATGGCGCCCAGCAGCCGCAGCCGGAGCGACGACCGGATCCTGGCCGAGGCGACCCCGGCACCTCGAGCCGCCACCCACTGCGCCACGGCCCGGAGCGACCCGAGCGCCCCGACGGCCAGAACAAGGGGGAGGATCTCCGCTGCGCCCCGCCCACCGACGAACACGGCGTCGACACCACGAGCGATCAGGACGAGGGCGGCGAGCAGGGCGATCAGGGCGACCACCTCGCCGACCGCGCTCAACAGGATCGGCCCTCGTGCGGTCGGCTCTGCGGCCACGACCGCCCGGAAGGTCGTGCGGGGATCGCTCACGGGTGCGGGGCCGCCACGGTGGTCCCGGCGATCAGTAGCTGTCGTCGTCGAGCTGCACCCGGCCGCGGAAGAAGTAGTAGACGCCGGCGGTGTACATGAGCACGAACGGCATCCCGAGCACGGCGACCACCAGCATCACCGTCAGCGTCTCCTGGGTCGACGCCGCGTTGTAGATCGTCAGGCTGTTTGCCGAATCGTTCGATGCCGGCAGCATGACCGGGTAGAGCGCCGCGGCGACACTGGCCATCAGCAGGGCGATCATCGTCGCCGATCCGATGAACGCCCGACCGTGGGCCCCCACCCGGATCGCCTGCCAGGCGACCAGCACGGCGGCGAACGCCGCCGCCGGGAACACCGCCGTCCACGGCCGGTCCCGGAAGTTCTGGGCGAAGTCCTCGGGCAGGAACAGCGTCCAGACCACCACCACCGTCATGGCAGCGAAGAAGGCGACCATCAGCTTCGGCACCAGCCGCTCGACCCGCTCGAGCAGTTCGTCCTGCAGCTTCATGGTCAGGTAGATGCCGCCGTGCAGCGCCAGCATGAGCACACCCGCCACCCCGAGGGCGAGCGCGTACGGCGACAGCAGCGACAGGAAGTCCACGTTCAGGTTGCCCTGGTCGTCGATCGGCACGCCCCGCAGCACGTTGCCCAGTGCCACGCCCAGCAGGAAGGCGATCCCGGTGGACGAGATGGTGAAGAACCAGTCCCAGGTGCTGCGCCACCGGGCCCCCGGCCGCTTGGAGCGGAACTCGATCGCCACGGCCCGCAGGATCAGGACCAGCAGCACCGCCATGAGCGCCAGGTAGAACCCGGAGAACAGCGATGCGTAGACGAACGGGAACGCGGCGAACAGGGCGCCACCGCCCAGGACCAGCCAGACCTCGTTGCCGTCCCAGACCGGACCGATGCTGTTGAGCAGGATCCGCCGGTCGTGGTCGCTGCGGGCCACGAACGGCGACAGCATCCCGACCCCCAGGTCGAACCCGTCCAGGATCACGTAGCCGCCGATGATCACGACGTAGAGCACGAACCACAGCTGGTTGAGCCACATGGTCAGCCCACCCTGCTCGACGCACGCGGCCGGCGGGCGAAGATCTCACCGAAGGAATCGGGCAACGACTCGATCTCCTCGGTGTCGGGGGCGTCCGGCGGCCCCGCCTGGATCTTCTGGTTCAACAACCACAGGAACACCACGAGCAGGACCGAGTAGACGATCGTGAAGCAGATCAACGAGATCGCCACGGTCGTCGCCGAGACGTTCGGCGACGCGGCGTCCACGGTCCGCAGCTGCTCCCAGACGATCCACGGCTGACGGCCGAACTCGGCGGTCCACCAGCCGGCCATGATCGCCGCCAGGACCAGCACCACGTTGACGACGAGCAGCCGCAGCACCCAGGTCGAGGTGTACAGCTTCCTGCGCCAGGCCGCGAACGCCACGAGCGCGCTGACGCCGACGAACAGCATCCCCAGGTCGATCATGGCGTGGTACACCTGGAACACGAGGTTGATGTTCGGACGTTCGTCGGCCGGGAACTCGTTGAGCCCCTGGACCTCGGTGTCGGGGCTGAACCCGACGAGCAGGCTGAGCATGCAGGGGATCGACACCCCCGAGGTCGTCTGGCTCTCCACGTCGACCCAACCGAACAGGTAGAGCGGGGCGCAGTCCCGGGTCTCCCAGAGCCCCTCCATGGACGCGAGCTTCACCGGCTGGTTCTCGGCCACGACCGTGGCCTGCTGGGCGCCGAACACCGCCACCTGCAGGACCGACAGCACACAGAAGATGGGGAGCGCCACCTTCAGCATCGTCTTCGCCACGTCGACGTGGCGTTGCTTCAGCAGGTACCAGGCGCTGATGCTCGCCACCATCGCCGCGCCCAGCATCCAGCTGGCCACGATCACGTGGAGGAGCCGCGGGATGAACGACGGCGTGAAGACGACCTCGGAGAAGTTCGTCATGACCGCCATGGGGCCGTTGGGTCCCTGGGCGATCTCGTAGCCCTGCGGGGTCTGCATCCAGGAGTTCGCCATGATGATCCACGTGGCGCTGAAGTGGGCGCCGACCACCACCATCGAGGTGGCGAACAGCCACAGCTTGTTGCCGAGCCGGTTGGCGCCGAAGAGCATGAGCCCCAGGAAGCCGCCCTCCAGCATGAAGGCGAAGATGCCCTCGGCGGCGAGCAGGCTGCCGAACACGTTGCCGACGTAGCGGGAGTACACGGACCAGTTCGTACCGAACTCGAACTCCATGACGAGGCCGGTGGCGACGCCCATGGCGAAGATGAGCCCGTAGATGCGGACCCAGAACATGGACAGCTGCCGCCACTTCGGGTCCTTGGTCCGGACCGACTGGACGCCCAGCACCATCAGGATCAGGCCGACCCCGAGCGACAGCGGCGGGAAGATGAAGTGGAAGCTGGCGGTCAGCCCGAACTGGATGCGGTCCAGGAGGATCTTCGTCACCGTGCACACCTCCGTCCCACGACCGGCTCGGCGCCTCCGGCACTGAACCTATCGTGGTCGGGCGGGTCGTCCGGACGACGGTGGCCTGTGACACGGCGTCGGGGAGCAGGAGGTCGGACGGTGATCGAGGTCGAGGACGGCGCCACGCCCGCCGAGCAGGTCGTTCGGATCGACAGCGGCTGGATGCAGGTCGAGCTGCTGGCACTCGGTGCGGCGATCCGGTCGGTCCGGGTGCCGAGCGCCTCGGGCGGGCCCGGTGACGTCCACCTGCACCTGCCGAGCGTCGCCGACCACGCGGATGCGACCAGCAACCCGCACCTGGGAGCGTCGGTCGGCCGCTACGCCAACCGGATCGCCGGCGCCCGGTTCCCCCTGGACGGCCGGACCGTCGAACTGGTGGCGAACTCCGGACCCAACCAGCTCCACGGTGGTCCCGACGGGTTCGACCGCCGGGTGTGGGACCTGCTCGACACCGACGGGGCCGATACCGGTGGTGCCGCGCTGTTCCGTCTGGTCAGCCCCGACGATGACCAGGGGTTCCCCGGGGCCGTGACCGCACAGGCGCTCTACGAGCTGTCGGGTGACGAGCTGACGATCACCTACACCGCCACCTGCGACGCGCCGACGGTCGTCAACCTGACGAACCACGGCTACTGGAACCTGGACGGCGCCGCCGTCGGCGTTCCGGACGCCGGGACGGTGGCCGACCAGCTGCTCGAGGTCGCCGCCGACCGGTACCTGCCGGTGGACGCCGACGGCATCCCGACCGGCGGCCTGCTCGACGTGGCGGACACCCCGTTCGACCTCCGTCGCCCCCGTCCGCTGGGACCGGCCATGGACGCCGCCGGTGGCGGGTTCGACCACTGCTTCGAGGTGCGCGGCGAGCCGGGGACGGTGCGTCACGCAGCGACGCTCGTCGCCCCGACCACCGGACGCTGGATGTCGGTCAGCACCGACCAGGTCGGCGTGCAGGTCTACACGGGCAACGGGCTGCACCCGCCGTTCACCGTGCACGGTTCGGTGTCGCTCGAGACCCAGGCGTTCCCCGACACGCCGAACCGGCCGGACCTGGGCAACGTGCGGCTGGACCCCGGGCACGAGTACGTCTCGGTCACCGTCCTGCGGTTCGGCATCGGCGTGCCGGAGGTCTGAGCCGCACGGAGCGGCGTGCCGGAGGTCTGAGCCTCAGCCCACTCCGGATCGCTGCCGGCAGGGCGCCCGGTCGGCCAGCGACAGGTTGGCGGCGGTGGTGACGATCCCGACGTGGGAGAACGCCTGCGGGAAGTTGCCGAGCATCCGTCCGGCGGCCGGGTCGTACTCCTCGGACAGCAGGCCGACGTCGTTGCAGAGCCCGCGGAGCCGTTCGAAGACCTCACGGGCCTCGTCGGTGCGACCGGCCAGCGCGAGCGCATCGGCGAGCCAGAAGGTGGTGACCAGGAACGCCCCTCGCTGCCCGGAAGGCCGTCGACGTCGTCCCCGTCCGAGGCGGCCTCGGTCTCGTAGCGTCGGACGAACCCGCCGTCGAGCAGGGTCCGCTGCACGGCGTCGATCGTGCCGAGCACCCGCGGGTCGTCGGGGGGCAGGAACCCGACGAGCGGGATCATGAGCAGCGAGGCGTCGAGGTTCGAGGAGCCGTAGTACTGGGTGAACGACCCGAGGTCGGCGGAGAACCCCTGCTCGCACACCTGGTCGTGGACCTGCTGGCGCAGGTCGTGCCAGCGGTCGACCCGCTCGCCGTGGGCGCCGGTCAGCTCGGCGAGTCGGATCGCCCGGTCGAACGCCACCCAGGCCATCACCTTGG